>Ga0222714_10002075_pt1 | contig 21767 bp, 23 predicted proteins | sample C33_3DmetaG_FD_165048 | JGI IMG/M metagenome (GOLD analysis project Ga0222714, IMG submission 165048) | Estuarine water microbial communities from San Francisco Bay, California, United States - C33_3D | ecosystem: Environmental > Aquatic > Marine > Unclassified | place: USA: California...
ATGAGGTCAGCCGCGGCGATGGCCTCGAGCACCCCCGGAGCCGGGGCGGCCTCGGCGAGCCCGTCCACCCTGATGGCGTCGATCTCCTCGCGCGCACCATCGCGCACCAGGTACTCCTGGAACCTCAGCTCGCCGGTGGGCGTGGTGATGATCGTGCGCACCGGGTCGTCGGTCATGGGCATCACCCGCGCCTCCACCCCGAGCTTCTCGCGGAGGTCGTCCACCACGTCGGACAGCCGCGCGCCGTCGCGCATCATGAGGCTGCGGTGCACGTGCGTGGCGAGGTCACGATCGCCGAGGCCGAACCAGGCCTCGCGCCCGTACGTCGAGAGACCCTCGAGGCAGTGGAAGGTGTCGTCGGCGTAACCCCACCCGCGGTCGGCCACCACGCCGGCGAGGCAGTAGAGGTTGATGTCGAGGTCCGGGCACACGAGCAGCCCGAAGAACTCGCCGTCATCCCCCGTGTTCACGATCGCGGAGAGGTCGCGCTGGCCGTTGGCCAGCGCGAGCCCGTGGACCATCTTCGATCCGCCGGTGCCCCCGGCCAGCGCCACGATCACGGCGCGAGGCTATCAGCGCCGCGACGGCGCGAGCACCATCCAGAGCCCCACGCATACGAGCACGAGGCCGGCCCAGAGGCGCGGGCCCGGCACCTCGCCGAGAAGTGGCCAGGCCGAAAGCACGCCCACCACGGGAACGAGGAAGAACCACGCAGACACCTTGCCGGCAGCCCCGCGCCCCAGCGCCACGTAGAACAGCGCGAACGGGATGGCGTTCCCCACCAGCGCCACGAGCAGGATAAGGCCGATCTCGCGGCCCCCGGTGGTGCTGGGCGCGCCCCCGAGCAGGGCACCGAGGGCCGCCAGCATCGCGCCGCCGATGAGCATCTGCCATCCCGCGATTGCCACGGGCCGCGCGCCGGCCCGGATGCGCCCTGTCACCGCCACGGTGCCCACCGCCCAGCCAAGCGCACCGAGCACGACGAGCAGGGAGATCCACGAGATACTTGGAGGCCAGAGCGGCCCCTGCCACACCACGGCGGCCGCGCCAACGAGCCCGACCACGAGCCCCGCCCACTGGCGCGGCCCCAGGCGCTCGCCCAGGAAGACCGCAGCCAGGGCGGCCACGAAGAGGGGGTCCGTGTTGGCGAGCACCGCCGCCGTGCCGGCCCCCTCCTCTGCGATGCCGATGAACGTGGCGCCGTAGAAGATGACCGACTGGGTGAGGGCCAGAACGAGGACCACGCCCCACTCGGCGCCGGGCATCACCGGCCGCCCGAGCAGCCTCAGCACCGCGAGCAGGATCAGCCCGCCGATGCCGATGCGCGCCGCCGCGGCCAGCAGGGGCGGCCAGCTCTCCACGAGCCAGGCAGACGGCACGTAGGCCGAGCCCCAGGCCGCCATGGCGACGATGGCCAGCAGCGATGCCGATACCGGGCCGCGCGAGCCCCCGGGGGGATTCATGAACGGGGCCTCGGGGCGCGGGTGCGCATCCGCCCGGGATTCGCCGCGGGACACCCCGCTCCTGCTGATCCGGGGCGGCGAGGAGCAGGTTTACTGACCTTTCCCCTTACGCTGTAACCTTACATCGTAGGCGTTTTCCCTCACACTTTGTAAACATTGTCACGAGCGATTTTCCACCCACGAATCGCCCATGGCCACTGGCATTTCGGCTGTGTAACTTGCGCCGGAAACCGCCTCCGAGGGCCTTGTCCCTGACCTCGCTCGTGACATATGCTGCCCACATATCTGGACCTCCCAACTCAATCCCGGGAACCGGGGGCGGGCGAAGGGTCCAGGCTCAATCAATGCAACACCCTATTTTCTCAAGGGGGGACGCCACTAATGGCTGACCAGTTTGCTGTTACCTACGTCCCCGGTATGGACTCCGGGGAGATTCCGCCGTCGCCCGTCGACCGTGACGAGAAGACGGCTTTCATCTACAGCCTCGTTGACCCTGTCTGGGACATCGATGTTCTGCCGCTGACGTACACCAACTCGCGTTGGTCTGCGTTCTTCTACCGCGCTGACGAGAAGCGCCTCCGCCGTGTGGTTCCTGACTGCATGGACGTCGAGGACGATGTCGTCGAGCACTGGTACGTCGACCACCGCAACACGATGCTCGGCCCGTACGGCGAGTGGGGCCTCACCGTGGCTGTCAGCCACAAGGCCGGTGACGGCAAGACGTACTACGCGGGTTACTACCCCTACATGTACCTGACGCAGGACTCCGCAATTGACGCGGGTCGCGTGCTCGGTTTCCCCAAGAAGGAAGCCTTCATCCGCACCCTCGAGCACTTCGGTAACCCTGACGACGGTTACGGCGTGTACGACGGCAAGGACTGGAAGTTCAACCAGTTCTCGTTCCTCATGATCCGTAACGGTTACGTGATCCACAGCGCCATCGGTAAGTACAACGACGCTGAGCTCTCGGCCAAGCCGGCTTTCTACGGCAACACCGAGTACGGCCGCATGAACATGAAGGTCGTCACCGCTCCGGACCTTTCGAAGTCCGAGTGGCAGCTCGTGTACCTGCCTTCCCTCGTGGACAAGGGCCTGGCGACCGCCATGGGCCGTCCCGAGACCGAGGGCAGCCACCGCTTCCAGGTGAAGCCGGAGTCCATCCGTACCGCTTCGCCGGAGAACATCGAGTGGTTCCAGCAGGCGACTCCGTTCGACAACATGGGTGCGGAGCTCCCGGTGGGCGAGATGATCGGTCTCATGACCTTCTCGTTCGACCTCATCATCCCGGCCGGCCAGACCCTCTGGACCGAGACCTACACCCGCGACGCCACGTGGGCGGGCGCGGCCAAGCCTTACCGCTATGGCCTCCGTCACCGCTTCCCGAAGCCTGTCGGCCTCGGCGCGTAAGCCAGCGTTCTAAGAGAGGAAATTCACAATGGGACAGATTGTTGACGTTACGTCGACCCCGTGGATCGACTCGGGCGATGCGCCGCCGCTGGCGCTCGACCGCGACAAGCGCGACATCATCAGCCAGGGTGTCGCCGACCCGCTCGTCGACTACGACATCGTGCCGCTCACGTACACGAACTCGCGCTGGAGCGCGTTCTTCTACCGTGCGTCTGAGGCCGACCTGAAGCACGTGCTTCCGAAGTGCCTGGACCTCGAGGACGACGTCATCGAGTTCTGGTACGTCGACCACCTCCACACCGGTCTCGGCCCGTACGGCGAGTTCGGCCTGACGGTGGCCGCTTCCCACAAGGCTGGCGACGGCAAGACGTACTACGGCGGGTACTACCCGTACATGTACCTCACGCAGGATGCCGCTGTGTTCGCCGGCCGTGAGCCCTTCGGTTTCCCGAAGAAGATCGCCTACATCGTCACCCAGGAGCACGGTGGCAAGGAGGACGACGGCTACGGTGGGTTCGGTAACGACTACTTCAACTTCACCATGGAGCGTCGCGGTTACCTGATTCACACCGCGACCGGCCGCTACGACGACGCAGAGCTTCCGGCCAAGCCGGCGTTCTACGGCGACCCGAGCTACGGCCGCATGAACCTCCGTCTCATCACGGACCCGTCGCTCAAGACGACGAAGTGGGACCTGACGTACCTCCCCAGCGAGGTTACGAAGGCGACCGCCGCCGCCATGGGCCGTCCGGAGACTGAGGGTCAGCACCGCTTCCAGCTGAAGCCCGAGAGCATCCGCACCGCTTCGGCGGGCGCGATCCGCTCCTGGGCGCTGCAGGGCACCCCGTTCGACAACATGGGTGCCATGCTGCCGGTGAAGGAGATGATCGGTCTGATGACGTTCAGCTTCGACCTCATCATTCCGGGTGCCGACACCATCTGGACCCAGACGATCGAGCGCACCGACGAGGACATCGCGGACCTGCTGTTCGCGACCCCGTACGTGTACACCGGCCGTCAGCGCTTCCCGAAGCCCCCGGGCGTCTGAGTCCAACTCAGATACGGAAGCAGCACCCTTGGGGGTGGGCCTTCGGGCCCACCCCCTTGTTTTTTCCCACATCCCAGCCGGCGCTCCAGCGCGCCCAGCGCGCGCGCCGGCAGGCCCGCGACGGCGCACACTGCATGCCGCGCAGCCACCGGGGCGCAGGCCCACTACCGGGCCAAGGTCACCGCCCTCCGGCGGTAGGCCTCAGTACATGTGGACGGGCGTGCCGTACGAGGCGAACTCGTACAGGTACGGCGCGAACGGCGCGGCGATCCTTACGCACCCGTGCGATGCCGGGTAGCCCGGCACGTCGGGGTACTCGTGGAACGCGAAGCCACCCGTGAAGTACGACGCATAGGGCATCCATGAGCGGAACGGGATCGACCAGCTCATGAGCTCCTTGCGGTAGATCGAGTAGGTGCCGCGCGGAGTGTTGCCCGCGGAGCCGCTCGAGAAGTGGAGGGCGCGCACCACCCGGCCGCCGCGCACGAGCAGCACGACCTGGCGGTCGATGTAGCCCTCGAGCCACTTGCCGCCGCCCGACTTCCTCGCCCGGGGGCGTCCGGCAACCGCGAGGCGCTTCTGCGTGGCGGCATCGGCGGTGCCCGTGCGATCGAGGCCGTTCCAGCCCTGAAAGCCCATGATCGCCTGCGACAGGGCGTAGTTCGACGTGTTGCCGGGCGTGGCGTTCGCCGGCAGGTACCCGAGCTCCGCAAGGCGGCTCACCTGGCCCCGCGCGATGTCCATGTCCAGGGTGTGGAACATAAGACCACGGATGGCCGGGGTGATGCGCCGCGGGGCCGCCAGAGCCGGCGACCCGTTGGCGGCGTTCGGCACCGTGATGAGCCGGATGTAGTCGTTGGTCCAGCCCGCAGCGGCGAGGCGGTTGCGCAGCTGCATGGTCAGCTTCGGCGGCACGGTCGCGTCCATTGATCCGCGGATGAGCGTGATGTGCTGGCGGTTCCTCTGGGCGCGGATCTTCGAGTTACCCCCGAGGGTGACCGGGATGAGGTCCTGCTGGGTGGCCGGGTCGAGCGTGACCACGCGCGTGGGATCGAACGCCGACACGCCGAGCGCCCCATCGATGCGGCTGGGCAGGCTGAGGGTCATGCTCACGGCGAACGACGCACCGCTCGACTCGCCGAGTGCCACGAGCCGCGTGCTGTTCATGTCGGTGCGCCGGTCGAGCCGGTTCAGCAACTCGTCGACTGCGGTGGCGTCCGCTGCGCGCCGATCGGCCTGCATCGGGTACCAGCACTGCTGGTTGGCGAGAGACGCGCACGGAAGCGCGTCGAGCACCACGGCCACCGCGCCCGCGCGGTGGATCGAGTAGCCGAAGCGGTCGAGGGCATCCTGCGCGGTTGTGCCCTCGCGGGGGAACACGAGCACGACCGGCGGCCGCACGCCGGGCCTCACCGACTCCGGAGCGCTGATGATGGCGTGGCGCACCACGCCGGCGGCCGAGAACGAGATGTCCTCGTTGGAGCCGACGGCAAGGCCGGGGACTGCCAGCAGGGCGAGCGCGCCTGCCGCGACGGCGGAGATACGTGCGGACATGCCACGCATATTCTGCGCGACCGCAGGCCGCCCCTCCCCCTGTATGTTCCGCGCCATGACCGACCAGACCGCCGATATCCGCATCCCGCTCGATCACCTGCCCGCTGATGGGCGCTTTGGCAGCGGGCCGTCCAAGGTGCGCGTAGAGGCCCTGCGCGCGCTCGCCGAGACCGGCTCCGCGTACATGGGCACCTCGCACCGGCAGAAGACCGTGAAGGACATGGTGGGCCGCGCGCGCTCGGGGCTGTCGCGGCTCCTCGGGCTGCCCGACGGCTATGAGGTGCTGCTCGGCAACGGCGGAGCCACGGCGTTCTGGGACGTCGCGGGCTTCAGGCTGGTGCGCGAGCACAGCCACCACGCGGTGTTCGGGGAGTTCTCGTCCAAGTTCGCCCAGGCCATGGCCGAGGCGCCTCACGTGGCCATGGCCACCACGGTGGAGGCCGATCCCGGCAGCCACCCGCACGTGGTCGCCGTGGATGGTGCCGATGCCTACGCGCTCACGCAGAACGAAACCTCGACCGGCGTATGCATGCCGGTGGCGCGCCCGGCCGGTGCCGACCCGAATGCCCTGGTGCTGGTAGACGCCACCTCGGCAGCGGGTGGCATGGCCGTGGACCCGGTGGAGTTCGACGTCTACTACCTCTCGCCGCAGAAGGCGCTGGCCAGCGACGGCGGCCTGTGGCTGGCTGCCTGCTCCCCCCGCGCGCTGCAGCGCATCGACGACCTCGCCGGCCGCTGGGCGCCGGCATCGCTCGACCTGCTCATCGCCCGCGACAACTCGGTGAAGGACCAGACCTACAACACGCCGGCCCTCGCCACGATCTTCCTGCTGGTGCAGCAGGTGGAGTGGATCCTGGACCAGGGCGGCCTCGCCTGGGCCGAGTCGCGCTGCCGCGAGGCGTCGGGCGTGCTGTACGACTGGGCCGAGGCGCACGAACTGGCCACGCCCTTCGTGGCCGACCCCGCTATGCGCAGCCCTGTGGTGGTGACCATCGACCTCGACGACCGCGTGGACGCCACCCAGGTGTGCTCCGTGCTGCGCGCCAACGGCGTGGTGGACACCGACTCCTACCGCAAGCTGGGGCGCAACCAGATCAGGGTGGCCACCTTCCCGGCTATCAGCCCCGATGACACCCGCCAGCTCGCCTCCTGCCTCGACTACGTGGTGGGGCTGCTGGCCGGGTAGGGTCGTCGCATGGCGCACAAGGCGAGCAAGGGCGATCGCGCCCCTGAGCTGACCACCGAGGGCATCGAGCGCTTCGAGGTGGACCAGGAGGTCAGGAGTGCGCGCGGTGAGCTGGTGAACGCGGTGCGCGACGTGCTGCAGGGCGCGCACCCCGGCGACGTGCAGGCCGTGGCCGACTGGCTGACCGCCGTGGCGGACGGGACGTCCACGGATGACCTGCAGGCGCTGGGCAACGCCCTGGCCGAGCACGACGAGCTGGTATTCGGCACCCCGCCCGTACATGGCGATGACGAGCTGGTAGACGACTGGCGCACGGCGCCGTACCCGTATCGCAACCTCATGCGCCGCAAGGCGTACGAGAAGCAGAAGTACCGGCTGCAGGTGGAGCTGCTCAAGCTGCAGGCCTGGGTGAGGGAAACCGGCCAGCGCGTGGTGATCGTGTTCGAGGGGCGGGATGCCGCGGGCAAGGGAGGCACGATCAAGCGCTTCATGGAGCACCTGAACCCCCGCGGGGCGCGCGTGGTGGCACTGGAGAAGCCCACTGACATCGAGCGCGGGCAGTGGTACTTCCAGCGCTACATCGAGCACCTGCCCACGCGTGGCGAGATCGTGCTGTTCGACCGGTCCTGGTACAACCGCGCCGGCGTCGAGCACGTGATGGGCTTCTGCACCCCCGAGGAGTACGCGGAGTTCATGCGCCAGGCACCCGAGTTCGAGAGCCAGCTGGTCAACAGCGGCATACACCTCGTGAAGTTCTGGTTCTCGGTGAGCCGGGCGGAGCAGCAGCGCCGCTTCGCCGAGCGCGAGCATCACCCCCTCAAGCAGTGGAAGCTGTCGCCCATCGACCTCGCATCGCTCGACAAGTGGGACGACTACACGGCCGCGAAGGAGTCGACGTTCCTGCATACCGATACCGAGCAGGCGCCGTGGATCGTCATCAAGTCGGACTGCAAGAAGCGCGCGCGGCTCAACGCCATGCGCTACGTGCTGCACCGGCTCCCGTATACGGGCAAGGACGTCGAGCGCATCGGCGCCCTCGACCCGCTCATCGTGGGGCGCCCGCACGCGGTGCTCGAGGAGGAGAGGGCGCCCCGCTAGCCAGGCGCCCCCGCTACGGGGACTGGTTGGCCAGCTGGGCCACCATGAGGGCGATCAGCACCAAGGCGGCCACGAGCGTCCATCTCCGGCGGGCCTGGCTCCCCTGGCCAAGCCACTCGGCCATGGGCCACGCGAGCGGATACGCAAGCAGGCCGAGCCTCGCGAGCGACGTGACCGACCCGCTCGACAGCGGCACCACCAGCACGAGGAACGCGTAGAGCACCCACGGCGAGCGCAAACCACCCTCGCTGCGCCAGAGGCGCGCGAGCAGGAAGACGTAGATGACGCCGAACAGCACGTCGCGCACCACGGCCGACCAGTCGCCCACCGAGAGACCGGTGAGCTCGGAAATCGTTTCCTTGCCGAGCAGGTCGCGCGACCCGATGAGGTCGCCCCCGAACAGACCTCCGAGCGCCTGGCCCACGTCTGCGGGCAGGAGCGACAGCAGGCCCACACCGAGCTGGCCGCGGCCCCAGGCCGCCTGGGCTTCGAGAGGCAGGTTCCACCCGCCCTGGCGGAACTGCATGTACGCGAGGAACACCAACCCCACCACGCCGGCGGGAAGCAGCGCCTTGACCATCCTCAGGCGGCGGCCCTCCGAGCCCATGGCCCAGGCGAGCATGACCACCGGCACCACGGCGAGCACGCCCGTTGGGCGCGTGAGCAGGGCGATGGCCGCAACGCTGCCGGCCCAGCCGATGTTCCCCTTCCACGCGAGGTACCCCGCGAGCACCGCCAGGCCCAGGGCGGCGCCCTCGGTGTAGGCCATCGAGGCCGCCACTGCGGGGGGCGCGAGCGCCAGCACCCAGGTGGCGCGCACGGCCATGTCCGGTCCGAAGCGCCCCTTGGTGAGGTTGAAGAGCGCGACGAGGGCAACGAGGAACATCGCATTGCTCACGATGATCGAGACCCAGAACGGGTTGAGGCCAACCGCGAGCGCGGCCCACATGATCATGGGCATGAGCGGGAAGAACGCGACATTTGTGAACACCTCGCCCACCTGGCCCACGTCGAAGGCGTACCCGCGTCGCGCGATGTCGAGGTACCACGTGGTGTCCCAGGAGCCGAAGAGGTTGAGGGCCTTCGGCACCGCCTGGTCGAGGCCGATCTCCGCGCGGCCGAACGACAGGCTGGCGATCACCCCAAGGACCGTGACGAACAGGCGCGAAGCCAGCCAGGCAAGCAGCGGCACGCCGAGCCAGGCCCACCACGGAAGATCGGTGAGTCGGTTGATCCATGCTGGCCGCGACGGGCCCGGCCCCGCGGACGCGGAGGAGGGCGCCGGCGGCGGCGGCGCCGGCTGGCCGTTCATCAGCCGGTGACGATAGGCGACCGCCGGTCGGATCGCCGAACGGAGCCCGTGACCAGTGACAGCATCCACCGGGGCGTGCTGCCGCGCGCCTCGGCGACGGCGGCATCCACCAGCGCGCCGGCATCGTCGCGGTGCACCGGATGGCCATGGCCCATGAGCACGTGCCGGGCAGCGAAGCCCTCGAGCATGCGCGGGGGGCGCAGGCGCATGAACGGATGCGGGCCGATCACCTGATCGGGCCGCGACCGGAAGTAGGGCGGCGTGCCCACGGCCTCGGCCACCACCAGCGCCTGGCGCTCCGACCACCAGAGAGCCGACTCATGCCAGCCGCGGCCATCGCGCACCACCAGCACCTCAAAGGGGGCATCCCCGATCGCCTCGCGGGGCGTGACCACCAGTGGCACCCGGAGGTCGATCGCCATCGAGGCGCAGTCGCGCCCATGGCGATCGAGCAGCTGCAGCACGCCGGCCACCGGCGGCATCCGCGCGAGGCGAGGGCGCAGATCGGGATGATCCACGGGGTCGACGAGCCAGGTGCGGCCGTCAGCCACGAGTGCATGGGACGCGCGTTGCATGAAGCCCGGGTCCGAGGCGATCCAGCTGACCATGTCGTCGGGACCGTCGGTGAAGTGGATGTCCATGCCCCAATGGTGCCGCATGCGCCGCTGCATCTGGGATAGTGGCGGCCGTGAACCCCGCCCGCTCCATCGAGGACCACGCCCTCATCGGCGACAAGCGCACCTGTGCGCTGGTGGCCCGCGACGGGGCCATCGACTGGTTCTGCACGCCGCGGTTCGACGGACCTGCGGTGTTCTGCTCGCTTCTCGGCGGCGAGGACAACGGCGAGTGGCGTGTGGCCCCGCGGTCGGGGGTGCGGTCGTCGTCGCGGCGCTACGTGGGCGAGACGTTGGTGCTCGAGACCACCCTCACGGCCGTCGAGGGCACCGTGACGGTGACCGACTTCATGGCACCCGAGCCCACGGGTCCGTGCATCGTGCGCATCGTCGAGGGCGTCGATGGCGCCGTGCCAATGGAGTCCACGGTATCCGCGCGGTTCGAGTACGGCCGCACGCGCCCCTGGGTGCGCCACCTGCCCGAGGGCGCGGACCTCATCTGCGGACCCGAGGCCATGCGCCTGGTATCGCCCGTGCACCACAGGCGCGTGGAGGGCGACATGGTGGCGCGCTTCACGGTGAAGCCCGGCCAGCGGGTGGGCATGACCCTCAACCACCACGCCTCCCACCTTCCGGCGCCAGCAGGGCCGGATCCGGAGCACGCCCTCGCCGAGGCGCTGTCGTGGTGGGAGGGCTGGAGCTCCCGATGCCCCTTCGAGGGAGAGTGGCGCGAGCCGGTGGTGCGGTCGCTCATCACGCTGAAGGCGCTGTCGTACGCCCCCACGGGCGCGATCATCGCGGCGGCCACCACCTCCCTGCCCGAGCACCTCGGCGGCGTTCGCAACTGGGACTACCGGTACGGCTGGCTGCGCGACGCCTCGTTCACCCTCTACGCCCTCATGCTGGGCGGCTACACGCGCGAGGCAGTGGCGTGGCGCGACTGGCTGCTGCGCGCGGTGGCCGGCGATCCCGAGGACCTCCAGATCATGTACGGCGCGGCTGGCGAGCGGCGGCTGGAGGAGTGGGAGGTCCCATGGCTGACTGGCTACGCGGGCTCGCGCCCCGTGCGCGTTGGCAATGCCGCGGTCGATCAGTTCCAGCTCGACGTCTATGGCGAGGTAATGGACTCGCTGCACGTGGCCCGGCGTATCGGCGTGGAACCCGACCCCGATGCGTGGGCGCTCGAGACCGCGCTCATGAACGCCCTGGAGTCACGCTGGCGGGAGCCCGACGAGGGCATCTGGGAGGTCCGCGGGCCGCGGCGTCACTTCACCCACTCGAAGATCATGGCGTGGGTGGCGTTCGACAGGGCGGTCCGGGCGGTGGAGAACTCGGGCCTCGAGGGCCCCACCGACCGGTGGAAGGCAATCCGCCAGGAGATCCATGGCGAGGTGTGCCGCGAGGGCTTCGACACCGCCCTTGGATCGTTCGTGCAGGCCTACGACGTGCCGCGGCTCGATGCCAGCCTGCTGATGATCCCGCTCGTGGGTTTCCTGCCGGCGGATGACCCGCGCGTGATCGGCACCATCGACGCCATCCAGCGTGACCTCACGCGTGACGGGCTGGTGATGCGCTACGCGGATGTCGGCAGCGAGGGCGTGGACGGCCTGCCCGCGGGCGAGGGGGCCTTCCTGCTGTGCACCTACTGGCTCGTGGACAACCTCGCCATGGCGGGGCGCCAGGACGAGGCGCGGGCTCTCTTCGAGCGCCTGCTCACCCTGCGCAATGACGTGGGCCTCATGGCCGAGCAGTGGGACCCGGCGTCCGGACGCATGCGGGGGAACTTCCCGCAGGCGTTCTCGCACGTGGGCCTCGTCAACTCGGCATGGAACCTCGGCAACAAGGGCGGCGCTGCCGCCCGGTGGGCGCCCGCGGGCAGCCCGGTCGTCGCGGGGGCGTAGGCGCCGCTAGCGCCGCGCGCCCTCGCAGGCGATGCCGTCACCGTCGCTGTCGAAGCGGTGGACATCCGTGCCCACTACCCGGAACCTGCGCGCGGTGATGTCGGAGCAGTCGATGTCCGGCGGGGGCGATGGAATGCACGCGCCCGCGTAGTTGGGATCGCAGCGGCCCGATGCCGATCCCGTGGCACCCCCGGCTCCCGCCCCCGATGATGATCCGCCGCCGTACTGGGGCTTGGTGGTGTCCCCGTTGCACGGCGGGCCCCAGACCCCGAGGCGGCCCTTCTTCGCCCTCACCTCGGCGGCGAGGAACTGCCCTGCGTACCGGAACGGGATCCGCCCATAGACATAGGTCTTCGCGAAGCCCGTGCGCACGAGGCGGTAGTTCACCGATCCGCGCGCGCCGCCGGCCCTGCCCACGTAGACGTAGCCCAGGAACCGGTTGTACTTGTCGCGGGCATCCTGCGTGGGGTCGCTCTCGACCCGAATGCGCGTGCCCGCGGGCAGCAGACGGGCGGCCTCGGCCGATGCCGCCGGTCCCCCGCACTGCACCGGATAGCCCGGGCGCTTGGTCTCGGGCGTATCGATGCCGATGAGGCGCATTGTGCTCTCGAACCCGCGCGACTGGAACTTGATGGTGTCGCCATCCACGACCCTGGTGACCGTGCCGCGGAGCACGGTCGTCGACGACCGCTCGCGGGTGCCCGCCGCAGGGGCTGATGGCGCCACGGCCAAAATCGATGCCGCGAGGCACGCTGCGGCACAGGCGATTGATGGCATTTGTCGGCGCATTGTCACATAGGTGTATCAACCGAACGGGATAGCCTGCTTACGTGCCACCGGACCCCGAGGACCGCCTGATACCGAGTTGGTCGAGATCGCCGCGCGCGTCCGCGCGCCTGGTCGCCGGCCCGATCCGGTCATTCATGGCATGGGAAGCCGCAGGAGGCGCGGCCCTCCTGCTGGCGACCGTCGTCGCGCTCGTGTGGGCCAATGTCGACACAGCCGGCTATGAGGCATTCTGGTCGACCCCCATCACCCTCGGCGTCGACGGGAGCGTGCTCGACACCGACCTCGCGAAGGTCGTCAATGACGGGCTCATGGCGCTGTTCTTCCTCCTGATCGGTCTCGAGGTGAAGCGTGAACTCGCCGTGGGCGAGCTGTCGTCGCCCAAGGCCGCCACGGTGCCCATCGCCGCCGCCCTCGGCGGGATGCTCGTGCCCGCAGCCATCTTCCTGGCATTCAATGCGGGCGGCCCGGCGCAAGCCGGGTGGGGCATCCCCATGGCGACCGACGTCGCATTCGCCCTCGCCGTGCTGGCGGCCCTGCGCTCACGGGTGCCGCCCTCGCTCTGGGCGTTCCTGCTCGGCGTTGCCGTCATCGACGACATCGGGGCGATCATCGTCATCGCCGTGGCGTACTCCGGCGGCATCAGCGGAGCCTGGCTCGCAGCCGCCTTCGCGGCGCTGGCGGCGTTCTGGTTGCTCACGCGTCTGCACGTTCAGGCGCGCGTCCCCTACGTCGCGCTGGGCATCCTCGCGTGGGCCTTCACCGCCGCTTCGGGCGTGCACGCCACCATTGCGGGCGTCGCGGTTGGGCTCCTCACGCCCGCAGTGCCACTGCAGCGACCCGCCGCGGTGTCCGCGGAGGCGCACCGCGTGGCCGATGAGACATCTGACGCGCCCGCCAGCCCGGATGCCGAGAGCGCGTCGTGGATGCACCTCGCCGAGCTCTCGCGGCAGGCGGTTTCGCCCCTCACCCGCGCCGTGCATGCCCTGCACCCATGGACGTCGTTCGTGATCCTCCCCATCTTCGCGTTGGCGAACGCCGGGATCGTGTTCGGCGCAGGTGCCCTTTCAGCGGCGGGCGCCACCGGGGCCGCGCTCGGGGTGGGCCTCGGACTGCTGCTGGGCAAGGCAATCGGAGTCCCGCTCGGTGCCTGGCTCGTCGTGCGCGCCGGCCTCGGAAGCGTGCCGCGGGGCGTGCGCTGGTCGCAGATGCTCGGCATCGGACTGGTTGCCGGCATCGGATTCACGGTGTCGCTCTTCATCACCGACCTCGCGTTCGACGACCCTGCACTGCAGGACGCAGCCCGCATCGGGGTGCTTGCGGGATCCATGGTCGCGGCCATCGCCGGGGCCACCGTGCTCTGGGTGGCGGCGCGCCGACGCTCGAAGCGCGGTCACGAGCCGGCATGAGCGCGGCCCCGCGTGGTGCGGCCGAACCCCCCGCCGGGGGAATCACCCGCAGCGCGGCGAAAATGCGGGCCATGGGCATCACCATCGCCTCGACGCGCCTTGGCGTGACCGCGCTCGGCATCGCAGCAATCACGGTGGTCGTGCCCACGGCGAGCGCCGGCTACACGTCGAGCATCTCCGCGATCTCCCCGGCGCAGCGCAAGGCCATGACCCCGTCGGTGTGGCGCAAGGGCTGCCCGGTCGAACTCGCCGCGCTGCGCGCCGTGCGCGTGAACCACCGCACGTTCAGGGGCGGCGAGGCCACGGGCACCATCGTGGTGCACCAGGACGTCGCGCCGGCCGTGGCACGGATCTTCCGCAGCCTGTACCGCGACGGAGTTCCGGTACGGAGGATCCAGCCCATCGAGAAGTACAAGGGCAGCGACTTCGCCTCGATCGAGGCCGACAACACCTCTGCCTTCAACTGCCGCAAGGCCACCGGCAGCGGGCGCTGGAGCAACCACGCCTATGGCAAGGCCATCGACATCAACCCCATCGAGAACCCGTGGGTGGAGCCGGGGGGCGTGGTGTACCACACGGCCAGCCGGCCGTTCGTGAAGCGCACGCCCCGCCGGGGCATGGCCGTGGAGGGCGGCGCGCTCGTGCGCGCGTTCGACCGCGAGGGCTGGAAGTGGGGCGGCCGCTGGTCGGGGACCAAGGACTACCAGCACTTTTCCAGCGACGGGCGCTGACCTCCGAACTGCGCGCACCGTGCGCGGGTGCATAGGCCAACCTGATGATCGGGTTGCAATACTGCTTATCCTGGTAAGCACAGGCGCCACGCCGAGGAGGCAGACCGATGCCGGTTGAGTTCGATCAGGATCCCAAGATCCAGGCCTATGCGCACCCCGAGCGCCTGGTCACCACCGAGTGGCTCGAGGCCCACCTCGGTGAGCCCGGACTCGTGGTGGCCGAGAGCGATGAGGACGTGCTCCTGTACGAGACCGGGCACATCCCCGGCGCGGTGAAGATCGACTGGCATCTCGACCTGAACGACCCGCTCACGCGCGACTACGTGGACGCCCGGGGCTTTGCCGCCCTCATGAGCGCCAAGGGAATCGCGCCCGACACCACGATCGTCTTCTACGGCGACCAGAACAACTGGTGGGCGGCATACGCCCTGTGGGTCACCTCGCTCTTCGGCCACGCCGACGTGCGCCTGCTCGACGGCGGCCGCAAGAAGTGGGTGGACGAGGGGCGCCCCATGACCACCGACGTCCCCTCCCCCGCGCCGGCCGACTACCCCGTGGCCGAGCGCGATGACAGCGTCATCCGCGCCTACCGCGAGCAGGTGCTGGCACACATCGGCAACGGCAAGCTGGTGGACGTGCGCTCGCCCGGCGAGTACTCCGGCGAGCTGTTGCACATGCCCGAGTACCCGCAGGAGGGCGCCCTTCGCGGCGGCCACATCCCCACGGCTGCGAACGTGCCGTGGCGCCGCGCCGCCAACGAGGACGATGGGACGTTCCTTCCCGTCGATGACCTGCGCAGCATCTACGAGGGCGAGATCGGCCTCGACAAGGCCGACGACGTCATCGCCTACTGCCGCATCGGCGAGCGCTCGAGCCACACGTGGTTCGTGCTCACCCACCTGCTGGGCTTCGACCAGGTGCGCAACTACGACGGCTCGTGGGTGGAGTGGGGCAACGCCGTCCGGGTGCCGATCGAGAAGTGAGGGACAAGCTCCACGAGATCGTCGAGGAGTTCGCGGACACGCCGAAGGAGCTCCGGCTGCCGCTTCTCCTCGACTTCGCCAACTCCCTGCCGCCGCTGCCCGAGCGACTGGTCGAGGATCGTGACTCCATGGAGCCGGTCGAGGAGTGCCAGGCGCCGCTGTTCCTCGCGGTCGATGTGGCGCCCGGGGAGGTGCGCCTTTACTTCGATGCCCCGCCCGAGGCGCCGACCTCCCGCGGGTTCGCAGCGGTACTGCATGAGGGCCTCGACGGCGCCACCCCCGAGGAGGTGCTCGCCACGCCCAACGACTTCTACCTCTCGATGGGCCTGGAGGAGCTGGTCACCCCCCTGCGCATGCGCGGCATGGCGGGCATGCTCGCCCGCGTGAAGCGCCGCGTGGCCGCGGGCATCGAGGCCTGACCGCCCCCGGCGGAGCAGGGGCCGCTAGGGCGCGAGCAGCAGCCTGCCGCCCCGTACCACCTGCACGGTGGCCGGGTACGCCGCCTCGCGCACGCCGGGCGTGAACCGCATCGTGCCCAGCACCGATGGCACGGCGCGCACCTTCCGCAGGCCGGCCAGCACCCGCTCCGGCGCGCCGCCATGCCCGGCCGAGGCAGCGGCTGCCAGCAGCTGCACCCCCGCGAAGCCCTGTGCGGCGAAGGCGTCGGGGATGGAGCGGTGCTTCGCCCGGTAGTCGCGAACGAAGGCGCGGCTCGCGGCGTCCCGCTTGTTGGGGTTCCACGAGGCGCTGACGATGAAGCCGTCTGTGGCGGAGCCCGCCGACTGCAGCACGTCGGGAGTGTTGTAGCCGTTGCCCCCCACCTTCATGAGCGACGATCCCGCCGCGGCCACCGCGAGGTTCACGGCATCGGCACTGCGCGCCGCGAAGAAGATGGCCTGAGGCCCGGGGGCCACGGCCTGGGCGATGACCTCGTCGGCTCGGCCGCTACCCGCTGGCATGCTGACGTCGGCAAGGAGACGGATGCCCTCGTCGGCCGCAGCCAATCGGAATGCCCGGGCCGCACCCTCCGAGTAGCCATCGCCGGTCACCGACACCAGCGAGGCCATGGTGATGCCGCGCTTGTCGTTGGCGTAGGCCACCGACGCCGGGATCAGCCGGTTCTCCGACAGGCTCACCCGCCAGAAGGTGGGCCCTGCGGCGGACATGTCGAGGGTCGTGTTGGTGACGCCCAGCACGGGAATTCCCGCCGCGCCGGCGATGGGGTTGGCGGCGGCGGCCACGCCCGAGACCGTCGGACCCAGCACGGCCGACACCCGCGCGCCCACGAACCCGGTCATCTGGTAGATCGCCATCTGGTTGGCCGACTGGTCATCCGCCAGGCGCAGCCGCACGCGCACGGGCGTGCCGCGCGTCTCAGCGGCGGCCAGCGATGCCCCGCGCGCCTGCGACACCCCGTAGGCACTCGCCGACCCGGTCATCGATGCGAGCGAGCCCCCCACGGCTTCGATTGGCCGGTGCGCCGCCGTCGCGGCTCCCGTCAGCGTGAGCCCGCAGGCAGGGGCAGCGATGAGGGCGGCGAGGATCGTTCGGTGGTGCATGCGACGTAGCTCCGGGGCGTTGCGTCAGGGAAGGGCGCCGCGCGGACATGCGGCTGGTGGCCGGGGCGCGGCGGCGCGATGGTACGCGACGCGGCGTTAGGCTGACCCCGTGAGCCCCCGTGCCGCAGCACTCGTCGCCATCGCCACCGGAGGAGCCATCGGCGCACTCGCGCGCGCGGGGCTGGCCGAGGGGCTTCCCGGCGAGCGCTGGCCAATCGGCACGCTCTTGGTGAATATCGTGGGGACTGTGCTCTTGGCCGTCGTCGCGGCGCTCATCGCGTGGCGCCCCGCCCTCCCCCACTGGTTCCACCCGTTGGCTGCCCTGGGGTTCTGCGGTTCGCTCACGACCTTCGCGGGCATCCAGATCGAGGCGCTCGGACTGATGCGCCGGGGGCTGTCGGGGCCGGCCGTGCTCTACGTAGCCGCCACCGTGGTGCTTGGCCTGATCGCGATCGTGGCCACCCGTCGCATCATGGCGCGGGTGATCCGATGAGCGCGCTGGCGTGGGTGCTGGCGGCGCCCGCGGGCGCGCTCGGGGCCCTCGCGAGGTTCGGCACCGGGCGCCTCATGTCGCGGGCGTTTCGCCTCCATGCCCCGTGGGGCGTATTGACGGTGAACATGCTCGGTACGTTCCTGCTCGGCCTGCTCGTCGGGATGGACCCCGCGGACGGGCTGGTGCTCGTGCTGGGCGCCGGATTCCTCGGCAGCTACACGACATTCTCCACGTGGATGGCAGAGACCGACGGGCTCGCCGAGGGGCGGCGCTGGAATGCCGCCCTGCTCAACCTCGTGGGGCCTGCGGTCGGCGGGCTCGTGCTCGGTGCCGCGGGCTTCGCCCTGGGGCTGGCGCTCGCCTGAGCGCCGCGGCGGCTGGAGTGGGGGCGCCGGCCTAGCCGGCGGCGTTGAAGACGACGATCAGCACGATGACGGCGATGACCACGCACACCGTTGCGGTGATGAACGCAGTCATGAACTTCGGCATCGGCGGGATGGGCGGCAGCTCGGCCATCAGCTCTCTCTCAGCGGGTTTCAGGAACCGGCAGCTATTTCACCAGACCCCCGCGGCGCCATTTGTCCCGAAGACCCGGTTACGAGTGCTTCCCGGACGGTCGTCACGCCCATGCCGGGACGTAGCGCGACCGTACCCCCTTACCAGCGCGGGGGATGGGCCTACCTTTGGACGAAATACCGCATCCGTGCGAAAGGACGAGAGATGTCGATCCGCACACGCGTAGTCGCAGTCGGGGCCGCCACGGCCGCCGCGCTGGCGCTCACCGCCGCGCCCGCGCTGGCCCAGAAGGCCACGACAATCACTGTGACCACCCCGAAGAGCAGCCCGTTCGCCTTGAAGGGGATGCCCAAGACGCTCAAGGCCGGCACGTACACGTTCAAGTACGTGAACAAGTCGGGCATAGGGCACAACCTCAAGGTTGGTTCCGCTGCCACGCCGGTCTTCTCCACTGGCTCGAAGACCATCAAGGTGAAGCTGAAGAAGGGCGCGACCGTGGCCTACGAGTGCACGCCCCACAAGACGGTGATGAAGGGGACCATCAAGGTCACGTAGTACCCCCAGCGGGATTCGAACCCGCGCTACCGCCGTGAAAGGGCGGCGTCCTGGACCGCTAGACGATGGGGGCCAGGAGGTGTGAGGCTACCTGGCCCCGCAAGGGGTCAGGCGGCCTGCACCCCGGGTTCCCCGTCAAGGGCGTCCGCCGGCGGGCGGCACACCGGACAGGGCGACCAGTGGGCGGCCAGGTACTTCCACGGACCGTGGATGGTGTCGCGTACCCCGGGATCTCCGCGATGGGGAGCCTCGGAGCAGTCAAGGCGGTGGTACTGGCCGAACCCGCCCCTGCTGTAGTGAGCCACCACTCCCTCGGTGGCCAGGCGATCGCGCTCCGCGCGCATCGTGTTCATGTGCGTCCCTCCTCGTGAGGAACCGGGCATCCCATGCCCGTATGGTTCGTTCGTGTCAAGTGCGAAGGTATCACCGCCACCGCTTTCGCCGCCAGGGAACGAGTTCCCCCGTGTCATGTCCCGGCGGGCACGGCATGGCGCGTAACGGGTGGCGTGCGCACCGGGCGCCCACCGGTAGCGTTGCGCACGTGCATGGCGCACCAGACCTCCCCCGCCGCTTCGTGGCGGAGTTCATCGGCACGTACATCCTCGTTGCCGGGGGGTGCGCGGCGGCCGCTGCGAACTACCGCTTCGACGGCCTGCTCGGTGGGCACATCGGCGTCGCTGTGGCATGGGGCCTCGTGGTGGCCATGGTCATCTTCGCAATCGGGCACCTCTCCGGGGCGCACATCAACCCGGCGGTCACGCTTGCCTTCGCCACCGGGCGGCACTTCCCATGGCGCGAGGTGGCGCCCTACTGGGTCGCGCAGGTCACCGGCGCGATGGCCGGTGCGCTCACGGTGGCCGGCATGTTCGGCACCGAGAGCGGTCTCTCCGTGACTCAGCCATTTGACGTGAGCGACCTCGGGGCCGTGGGCATCGAGATCGTGATCACGGCAATCCTCATGCTGGTGGTGATGGCCGTGGCGACGGACACCCGCGCCCAGGGGGCGCTCGCCGCGGTGGCCATCGGAGTGACAGTCACGGTCATCGGGCTGGTGATGGGCCTGATGGATGGCGCATCGATGAACCCGGCGCGCTCCATCGGACCGGCCGTGGCCACCGGGGAGTTCACGGCGCTGTGGGCGTACCTCATCGGGCCCATCATCGGCGCCCTCATCGGGGTGGCCATCTATGTGTACATGCGGGGCCGCCCGCATCCGGAGGGCAGCCACCCGGATGCGGAGGCCGGGGAGGACTTGGCCTAGCCAGCCACCGCGCATCGATCCGTTCACCCGTGGCGCGCCGATCATGCCGACCTATCGTTCAGGCATGGACATGAACGGAGCACGGGCAGTGGTGCTGGGCGCGACCGGTGGCTTCGGCGCCGAGATCGCGCGGTCGCTGGTGGCGCAGGGCGCAGTGCTGGCCGTGCACGGGCGCAACACCGGCCGCCTACAGGCGATCTCGGCCGAGGTGGGTGGGCATCCCGTGGCGGGCGACCTCACCGAGCCCGGCGTGCCCGACGCCGTGATGGACGAGGCCGCGCAGGCACTCGGTGGCCTCGACGTGGTCGTGATGTCGGCAGGCGCCGTGGCCTTCGGTCCGGTGGCAGAGCTCGAGGAGGCCGTGCTGCGCCAGGTCATTGAGCTCGATCTCGTCGCACCGATCCTCGTGGCGCGCGCGGCTACCCGCCACGTGGGCAAGGACGGCGTGATCGCCCAGGTGTCCGCGGTGGTGGCCGACCAGCCCATGGCGGGCCTCGCGGCCTACTCGGCCGCCAAGGCGGGGCTCACGGCGTTCGACACTGCCTTCCGCCGGGAGATGCGCCGGGCAGGGGTCCGCGTGCTCGACGCCCGCCCCCCGCACATGGAGACCGGACTCGCGACGCGGCCGCTCGCAGGCGAGCCCCCGGGCCTCGGCCAGGGCCGGGATCCGCGCGAGGTGGCCGACGAGCTCGTGGCCGTTATCGGCGGATCCGCTGAGCTCCCCGACTGGATCGACTGACTGCTACTGTCCCCCGGCCCGTTGGGGCGGTTAGCTCAGTTGGTAGAGCACCTGCCTTACAAGCAGGGGGCCGGCGGTTCAAGTCCGTCACCGCCCATCGCTCACCGCTGGTGCCAGGGGGTGTAGCTCAGCTGGTTAGAGCGCAGGACTGTCAATCCTGAGGCCGCGGGTTCAAGTCCCGTCACTCCCGCTTCACGAAAGCCCCGCGATCGCGGGGCTTTCGGCCTTCCGGTACCGACGCGCGCTGGCGACCGGGGTGGGAGACGTGGGGAAACCCCCACCCGAGAAGGGCCGCGGCTGGACCTAGCCCCCGCCATCTGGCTTTTTCATTGGGAAGCGCCCGCCACCCGCCGCTCACCCGCCCCTGAAAGAGACCATCCCGTGCGCATCGTTCCCGCCGCAGCAGGAGCCGCCCTCATGCTGATGCCCGTGGGCACAGCCCAGGGCGCAAGGCCAGCCCAGCACCTGTTTGCCACCGATGGCGAATATCTGGGCGCGGGCTCCCCGACCGTCCAAGCGTCCGGCCATGCGAGGGCTCGCCAGGTCCTGGCGCGTCTCCTGAGGAAAAGTAATGCCTGATCGGGAACTCGTCAGCCGTCCTGCACCATCCCCCACCGCCAGTCGCGCGCCAGCGTCTGCGTGGAGCCCGCGTGCCGCCCTGTGGCAGGCAGTGCTCCTGATCGGTGCGGCCCTGGTGCTTCTCGGTGCCGCCGCGTCGACCGCATCCGCGCACATGGCGCTCGAAACGAGCCAGCCCCAGAGCGGACAGGTGCTCACACGCGCGCCGGCGACGGTCACCCTCACGTTCGGCGAGCGCGGCACGCCTGTCGGGACGGGAATCAAGCTGCTCGACGGGTCCGGTGCCACGGTCCCGGCAGTAGTCACCCCGGCCTCGGGCACGACATTCACCGTGACGCCCTCGTCTGTGCTCACGGCGGGGGAGTACGCGGTGTCATTCCGGGTGCGCAGTGACGATGGGCACACGGAGGTGGGATCCGTGACGTTCCGTGTCGCCTCCTCCTCCGGAGGGTCGAGCGAGACCACGGCGGGGCCGGTACGCCTCGTGTCGAGTACGCCCACCGCTCGGGCGACCGGCATCGCGCCGCCCGCGCGCGTGGCGCTGAGGTTCAGCGCGCCGGTCGAACTGACCGG
>Ga0222714_10002076_pt1 | contig 21742 bp, 39 predicted proteins | sample C33_3DmetaG_FD_165048 | JGI IMG/M metagenome (GOLD analysis project Ga0222714, IMG submission 165048) | Estuarine water microbial communities from San Francisco Bay, California, United States - C33_3D | ecosystem: Environmental > Aquatic > Marine > Unclassified | place: USA: California...
CTAAATGTCTTCTACTGTTTGGATTAGATATAAGTCCAATAATTAGATTTTCTAACTGATCTATTCCGTTTATATCTCTCCACTGCTTTCCGTAGATTGGTCCTAAATTACCATAATGAGAATAAGAAGGATCATTTTGGATAAGATCCATAAGCTCTTCTTTAGTATGTCTTGGTTCATGTCCGTCATAGGTACATAACCTTTCATACTGTTTATAGGCATCCCCATCCCATATATGACAGTTATTATCTAAAAGATACTTTATATTAGTATCTCCTCTTAGAAACCATTTAAGTTCTGTAACCATTGTATTAAAGGCTACTTTCTTAGTAGTTAAGATAGGAAAACCATCTGACATCTTGTGTCTGATTTTAGCTCCAAAGATCGAACGGGTGCCTGTACCGGTTCTATCATTCTTATCCACTCCCAGTTCTATAACATCAGAGAGAAGGTTTTTATAATCTATGTCTAAAGTATTACCCATAAATTACAATCTGTTCATCCTTAGTAAGATTTCTGTAGCGTTTTTTAACCGACCTTCCCATTGGAGCTCTTGAGATTAACTCATAAGTGTAAGGACCAATTTTAATGTGGTTACCTGTAACTACAGTTTCAGAAATTCTCGCATTTATCTTATGCTGAGGAATGTAATATAATTTTGTCATAACATTTAATTTATACTCTAATATAAGAAAAATAATTCAATATACCTACGTTAAAGTAGGCTCTTTTCAACTGACTTAATTCTAAGCCTATCTGGACCATTAGGGTCAAATATATCTTCGTAGTATTGAATTGGTATATTTAACTGTTCTGATAGAGTTTCTAGTTCAGTATTCATCTCATTAATTCTTCTATGTGCAAGATTTATAATATCTTGTGGGGGAAGAGAGTATTCATAATACTCATTACTAAAATATCCTTTAGGAATATTATAGTAAAGATAAGCTACTGATTCTAGGTGTTCAGTAAGGTTCCTTCTAGTTAGTAGTATTATCTCTTTGAAATCTTTACATAAATCAAGGTTATTAGGGTGTTGTTCTACTATAGTTTTGACTACTACGTTATCAAGATTAGGAGAGTAGAGATAATTATCTGACTTGCCAAAAGGTTCACTAATAGTAGATAGATTATTCTTTATTGCAATTTTTTCCATTAAGGATGTTGAACCTGTTCTCGGCAAGGCTATTATTAAAACTTTCATATTAACTCTTTTGTATCGTACAACTTTAAGTACTTAAAATCAGTATTTGTCATCCAAATATTTAAAGCACATCTTATTCCCTCTTTTACAGGCATAACTCCGTGATAAACATTGCTTCCGTCAAAAGAAATTGACTGCCCAATTTTCAATTCATATTTTTGAGAATCCTGTAGGTTTTTTGTCTCTGAAAGTATAAATCTTCCATCGGTGTAATCTTCTGTTAAAACTATAACAGTTGTTAATTGAGAGGTAGAATCTATATGTAAATCCAACCTTCGATCATCATAGTATTTAGTTAGACTGATGTTAACGTCTTTTATTTCAAAATCACCTAATGGGAACCATAATTTAAACTTATTATCTTTATAGTTTTTTATAAATCTATCAATTATTAGTTTGTTAAACTCAAGATCAGATATTCTTTTACAGTCCCAAACCTCGTAAGGGTCGTAATTAAATTTTTTGCCAACTCTGTCTGCGTATTCAAGAATAGTTTCACATTCTTGTTTATCGAAAAAATTATTTATCGAATAATTCATAGAAAATCTTTTTCTGATGCATCTATTTCAAAATCAACAATAGGCTCATCTACTTTAAGTAACTCATGAAGCTTTTTATAGATAGTATAACACCCATTAGGCCCAGGGTGAAAATCTTCTTCCTCCCCTACGCCCTCTTCCCAATTCGTCGAAGTTTGAATCAAAGTAACAAAATCTGAAGTACCTAAATAAAATTGTTCACTCCAAGTAACAAAAACTGGGGAGTAGATACTTAGCCATTTTTTTAAATTTTTAATAAAGTTGATATCATTTTGTCTAACACCATTAACCCAATTATCACCCTCCTTTAATGATAAGTAATCTAATTTTAAAGCGAAACGATTATCCCTAAAAAAATTTGGGGACCTGTAGGGAGTATCAAAAAAAGCTTCTTTTCTATCACCATAGTATCTTCTAGGTAATCTACCTGCATCTGTAAAGTATACAATAATTCGATCGCCTTCTCTATAGTCATCTAAATTACCTAATTGAAATAGTATAGAATTATTATCTGCACCCCATTTGCCTAACTTAATAACTTCATAGTGATTCTTAAAATAATAGGTCCAATGAAACTTAGGAAGGTGCCAATCAACAAAAGAATCTCCAAAACAAAATAAACGAGGTTTCATTAAATTATACTTTCTTTTTTCTGATTAAACATTATTACTAGAACTTTTCTCTGTCCTGACTCTACAGGAGTGACACTATGTATTCCTGTATGCCCATTAAAAGAAACATACTGTCCTATACTTGTTAGATTTATATCTTCATCATTAATCATTAGTCTTCCTCCAGTAAACGAGTCTGATAAAAGTAAAAGTGTTGTCTGTACGACAAAGTGTGCATCCCTATGTGGGGTTGTATAATCTTTTTCACTGTAAGTTAATTCATAAAAAAAATCTATTTCATATTCATCTCTACCAAATTTACTATGAATGAATTTATTAAATTCTATATCATGTTTACCAAAGTGTTTCATTGATGATAATATTAGAGCATTATCATCTCTCATAACTGCATATGGATGTTTTTGTTTTAATATAGAATACTCTGAGTCGCTCATTCCTTTATTATTCGATAAAGAAGTGGTAACGTATTCTAATTCATTTACACTAAGGTGTCCTTTTATCATCTATATTACTGGTTTTATTCCTATACGGTGACTTCTTGATAGTTCCTTCTTAAATATATCTTCAACGGTTTTCCATTCAAGATTAGTATCACAATACATAACTTCAAACATTTTAGTAATAAAATCTATAAGCTCTTCTCTCAAGTGTCTTCGATCATCTATATATGCATTATAAAAAAATTGTGGCACTTCATAAGAAGGAAAATAGAATAAAGATGAACCTAAATCTTTATTTTCTCTAATGAATTCGTCTAAAGAAGCTTTTAGTATAGCTTTGGATGCTGAGGTTGCAGTAATACACGAAACGGGTCTGAATGTAGCAGCAAGAGGAATAGGAGAAACTGTAAATATAACCTTAGAGTTAGGTATATGTTTTTTTATAATACTATATAACTTATTTAACGTATCTTTTGTTTCCATCATAGACAGTACTCTGAATCTATGTTTAGAAGGATCATATTTATCTGTAGGTACAGCTTTCCAGAATGTCTCACCGCTCTCAATATCCTCCCATATTTCCGATACTCCTAAAGTAAATATAAAGACTTCTGATTTTAGTAGTGTATCTTTTGTTTTTAGTCTTATATTTTCATTTACCTCATAATCATTCACACCAGCATCTTGCCACAAACCCTCAGGAATGGGTTTGTTCTCTAACGCCCATTCAAACTGTTGAACAACAGAGTATATATTAGCCAAACCTTCTCCAATCCTTGATATATGAATTTCAGGGTTAGTCTCAGTTATTAAATTAAAATTTATTTTTTTTATGAAACGAATTATATTAGCAGCAAAACAACTACCAAACGCGGTTATATTAGTTGTTGATGTTATAAACCTAGTTTTTGGTGCCCATCCTTTAACAAAATATTCCTGTAGAAAATCTGGATGGATATAATCTCCCTCATATGGGTTGAATTGAACCCCATCGTTTCCTCTAAAAAAAGAACGACTTATATCACTTTTATCTACTGGTTTCATATTAATATTTTTTTAAGATGATGAGTAAATTCTTTTTCTCTCACCCACATAACTACAATAAATTTATCACCTTCTATAACTGGTAATCCTGCATGAAGTGTTTTTCTGTTTGGTGAACCATCATCATTTAAGTTGTACCATATAAGAAGATCTCCTTGATTACCTTTAATTTTTATATTCTCTGATTTAAAGTATGTTTCGCCCCCAGTGTAGTTATCGTTTAAGTAAAAAATACCAGATATAAGCCTATCCCCAGCATGAGAGTCCGGAAACTTGTCCATTCTACCAAAAGCATCCATATGGGGCAGGAAGTATTCATTCTGTGAGTACTTAATAACAGAAACCGGTGTTTCTTGTTGCTCTAAAGTAGTGTTAGTTATTTTAGCTAATTTACTTCTTAACTTAGTGATTTGTTTTAACTCAGAGGAAAATACTGCAGTTGATGACTTTCTAAAGTGACTATTATAATCTTCTTTATCTTTTGTAGTTTGACTTTCCTTAAAGTTTGTACACTGTTCAATAATATAGTTACATTCTTCGTTAGTTAGAATGTTATTATATACTTTATATCTTAACTTATCATTTTCAATCATATCCTTAGCTACAATAAATGTTTGTTGCTTATTATTTTACTATAGGGGATGGTATATAGAGCTATATACCTTACTCCTTCAGTAATCATTTTTACTTCATGATAGGTATCAGATCTATAATGGTAAATTTCACCTACAGATTTAGTATATGGTTTGTCATCGAGATAAAATTGTCCTCCTTTAAAGCTATCATTTAATCTTATATTGACATTAAAATAATTAGATTCTATTAGACTCCCATTATAAGCATTACCGGGTTCTACATCTATGTGACGTTCAATCAAATCCCCCTTAAGGTACTTAATAATACAAATTTTAATAGGATCTACCTTAATATTAAAATTTTTTATACAATAATAGGCAATAAGCTCTTTTACAGAGTTACTCTCAATAGGTATTACATCAGTGTAGTACGACGTTCCTTTGCCACCTCTAAATCTTCCCCACTCATTTTTTAATTCAGCGGTTTCTATCAAATGGTTACATTGTTCTACTGTAAATTTCATATTAAATTAAACCTAAAGCAGGTGTATTCTGATTAATTTTGTTTGTTATTGAACCGTATATCCCTATTCTATTCGTACAAAACGCTTGTTCACTTACAAAATATTCTGTGTTAAATACTACTAAGTCACCTTCTTTAATAAATATTTTACCCTCTTGAAAAGAAATCTCACTTTCACAAGCCTTAGTAAAAAATAAGAAAGAATAATCTGCTTTTGGAGTTATTATATCTTGTATCTGTTTTGGAAAATTTATAACTTGCTTCAGAGTTTCTTCCTCAACAAAGGTGAATATGTTTCTTACTTGTGCGGTAAAAGACTCTCCTGTAAAATCTACCATACACTCTATTAGTGCTGTGTTAAATTTTAAAATATGTTTTGAGTTAATTACAAGGTCTTTTTTAGTTCCCTCTATCATAACTAACCCAGAGTTAACTATAATGTCTTCCTCTAATAATTTTAAATCTATATCCGGTTTATATATTTTAAAGTTCATTTTTTACATAATTTTTAAAACTTATCCTTTTATTAGAGTCTCTAATATAGTCAAAGTCGTAATTTATATTTGTGGTATGAACTATTCTATCACAATCTGCTCCTAAAGTAGGGATGGGCATGTGAGGTAAGTCTCCAGGAAAGAATATAATATCGTTTTCTTTTGGAGTTAAACTATGGATAGCTCCATCCTCGGTCTTAAAAGTTAAATCTCCTTGATTACCTATAAGGTTTGTTGGTATCTGTATATAGTAGACAAACGTCCAGTTAGTTTTAACTTTAATCCTGTTAGAGGACTCTACCCATTCATGTGTATGCATCCATTCAGTTCTATACTCAGGGGTTTGAAAATATACCCAGCTTGACTTAATATATCTATCAAACTGTAGACCTAATTTAGTTTTAAGAAAGTCAACACCAAAAGCCTCAAGAGAAGAAAATTCATCACATTGAAGATAAGTAGGAAGTGAATCATAGTTATCTAATGCATTTTCAAAGTATAGAAATTTATTCTGATTTACTCTCTGAATAAAGTTCTGTTTTGTGTATGGTCCAGAATATTTAGTTCGGTATACTGTATACTTCTCAGATAGTTTATATTGTTCTAAGCTGCTGATATCTTTCATACTTACCGTACTTAGTTAATATTTCTTGTCCTCGAGGTATATCTTTTAATACTGTATAGGTTTCTCTATCTAAATTTGGAGTGCTGTCCCATGGGCAACTATTTACCCAATGCATAGGAGATTTAAATATCCAATGACATTGATTTACTAAAGATAAAGTAAAGTTCCATTTACCGTTTACTTGACTATACTCATACATGTCAAACAGATGCATCTTAACATCATATTCTAATAAATTTAATTCCTGTTCTGTGAGTGTGTAGGTTCCAGTTTCTCCTGTCCAATAGGTAAAAAGAGTTTCTCCTTTCTTAATATCTCTCAATGTAAATACTCCTACTCCGCTTATAGTACTTGGTGCTAATTTAACATTGACATGGTCTTTTATATACTCAAATGCAGTCATTAGATAAAGTTTTTAGGTAGAGTTTTAAACTGTGAACCATAATTACCTAACAACTCTTCTCCTTGTCTTATTCTTTTAATAACTGTTCCAGGGAGTTCATTTGTATCAACGTTAGCTCTATTAAGACCGCTATTAATAAACATTCTCGGCCATACATAAATCCAATGTAGACCTTTTTCTAAAGGAAAAAATAGTTTGCCGTATTCTTTATCTATTTGACAATCATTACCTTCTTTGTCTTGGTAAAACATCTTATTGTCAAACGTTTCGTAGATATTCTTATATAAAGGTTCCGGAAGAGTGTGAAGTTCATCCTGGGTAATGGAGTAAATTCCTGATTCACCTGTCCAAGGTTCAAAGATACGTTCTCCGATCTCTATGTCTCTAACTGCAAAAAAACCAATACCCTCTATGGAGCTTGGTTTTAGAATTGCAGACACCTTGTTCTTCAGGTACTCTATTGGTAACATAACTATAACTTTTTATTTTATGAGCCAAATATAATGACTCTATAACTTAGAAAATATTTCTAAGAATGTTTTGCTTTGATTAACTCAGCAAGTCTTGCTATAGTTGCAACAGCAGTATTTTTAGTAGCTTCATCTATAGCAGAGGCTTGTCTCAATTTAACATCAGCTGTAGAGATAGATTTATATTTTGTTGGTTCGGTCATGATTCTAATTATTTAATGTATTATTACAGTTTTGGAATTCCTCTGTTGTGTGCTAACACAGAATTTGCAAAGTAGTTATGGTTTTTCTCTATCTGTTGTAAATTATAAACTGTTACAGATCCTTCTGTTACTGTAGCACTTACTATAGATGAGTGACCCTCTACTGTTTTAACATTATCCCCAACTTCAATTTTTCCAACTGCTTGAGGTAAAGTATAAAGTTTGTTAGAAAGTGTATCATCAAATGAACACCATCCTTTATCTAAAACAAACAGCGGGTGATCTAAAGTACATTTAACTGAAGTTCCGTTAGCTAATACATACTCTACAATAGAGTCAACTTGTCTACTAAATACATTTCCTACTACGCTTTCCTCTACTGAATCAGTATCTGAATTATACGTAAGTACTGAATCACCGCTGACAACATCTTCAATATTTTTTACATCACCGTTTGAAAGTGATATTTGCGTACCTGCTACAAAGCAAGGTGAGTTGTGAGTTACGAATGAGTTTATTTTAGTATCTCCAGCAATAATAAATGTGTCTGTGTCTTCTACATCAAGTTCTATAAGATTAAAAGTACTTTCATTAATTATTAGAATCTCCGATTCTACTACTTGTGCTTGTGAGCCATCGTAGTCAAGTAGGTAGTTAGTTGAGGTAACAATATTTTTAGCTTCTTTCCATACTGATGCGTCTCTCTCACTATCATATACCAAAAATGACTTAGTTGGAGATAAATATAAAGAATCATTACTACCGCTTACTTTGAGTCTGTATAAGGTTTTATCCTCTACGTCTCTTGAATTCTTATAAATTACAGAAGCAGAAGTAATATAGGAACCTTCTGGTAAAGTACTACCGGTGATTTCCCAGGTTGGATAAGTAAAGTCATCCTCAGATAAATCTGTTCCACCTATATAGTAAGATTTTACTTCGTCACCCACTGCAATTGATCCTATCTCAACCTCAGAATCGTCAGCCTTAACAATTAAATGAGTATTTAAAATACCGTCTATTCTCTGTGAATCAGATTTAATAAAGTTAGTAGCAAATTCGTAGTAGTGTTTAGAGTCAATTAAGTTTACATATGAATTTTCATCATAGATACTTACTGAAGGAAGATTAAATGCAGCTGCTTCTTCAAAATTACCAATGTTAATTACAGAAAGGTCAGAACCGTAAAGAATAGAGTACGATCTAATAGAAGTAACTTTAGAGTTTGAAATAGCATCAGAAGAAATATGGTATTTCATAACTAAATTATCTTCAGTAGCTATATTGCTCACCACGTTATCTATTCTACTTTGAACAGTATCATCTCCTGATTCACTACCTGCTTTATAAAATTTAATAAAGTTGCTGGAGGTAGCTGTAGAACTCTTAACAAGAAGATCAGGAATGTTAGAATTATTCAATGAAGGTGTAATAGTATTATATGAACCACCTTCTGTAGAAGAGTGGTAAAATTCTGTTACCTTACTTTCTTCACCGGCATCGGCAAATAATTTAAGAGCATTCAAATTACTTTTACAGTACTCACTATCAAATATAGCTGCCTCATCATAGGCCATTCTCAAGATGAATAAATCATCAGCGTCTGTTACTGAAGTAGGGTAGATTCTATTTGTTCTCTCTTTATGTTCAGTAAATTCTGTAATAAAAGGAGCATTCGCTGTAAGGTATGATGAAAGAGTATCTACTATATCTTGGTGGTAAGTAGGTTTGTGTATTACAGCAACTCTTGTAATATTATTAGCCTGTAGTAATGTTACTAAACTGCTAAAGTCTAAAAAACTTAAATTGTTTAGAGAGATTGCTGTGTCTGTGTTGACCTCAAGTAGTCTAAGATTTCCAGCAGAATCCTTGACAAAGTCGGTTGAGAAAAAGGTACCTTTCATTTTACGTTTTTATATAAATATTGTTTAAATCACTTTTATGATTAGTTAATTATAAATATCATACTATACTACTAACCCTAACGGAGTCAAGATTAAATAGTGCTTTTTTTAAACCTTTGAGTGTTTTTTATAATTAGGTCGCTAATCTCTACTCCCTGAGGTAATTCTACTATAAATTTAAGCAGGTTAAACAGATCTTTAAATTGCAACCTATTAAAGCTTTCCGGAAATATTTCATTGTTTTCTAAAGTACTCGGATTAAAATTAATCACCCTTACTCTTTTATAATTATTAGAAGAAGCAGCTGAACTAGCAAGCTGAACTAAATGTTTTTTGTTAGTAACATATAACGGAGAGAAAGTTTCATTCTCAGTTATTGCAGCTGTTCCAAAATTTACAATAGTTTTAGGTAAATGTTCCCACAACTGAAAGATTTCGTAAAATAGAGTAGACTGTTTAGTATCGTTACTATATGCATGATTAATAAAAATATCAGCAGGGGCAATCAAAGGTACTATTTCTTCGATAGGCTCTCTAAGACTTACTCCATACACCCCTTCCCAATTATCTAATAGGTACTTACCAAACCCTGATGATGTTCCTGTAACTGCTATTTTCATTATAGTAATTTAGATGAAACTATTTTAAGATCGTCTTTTTTTAAGAAAGCAATCATAGACCATCTTTCACCTTCTTTTATCTCTAATACTTCATGTTCTCTATGACTGTCCATATGGTATATAGTTCCTGCTACCTTAGGAAGTATCTCATCAGGGGAGTAAAATATAAACTCACCTCCTATATAACTATCATTTAAACAGGCTCCTATATTAACTAATTGATCTGGATAGCTTGTAGAGTCATTATGTTTTACAAATCTACACCCTGCCGGGTATCTGTGCATATAGATTTGAGGATGTTTGTCAAAGATATTATTAGGATAGTATTTACTAAGGTAAGACTTCATCCTATCAAAAATCCATTGAGAGGATTCATTCCTAACGATAGTATAGTAGAAATAATCTACTTCTTTACTATTGAATATAACAGAAGAATGGTTCTCTTCTAAAACTTTAGAGAGATTAATTATTTCAGTACATTCCTCTTGACTAAACTTTATCATAAACTCTATTGAAGCAGTGCTCACACAACTGTCCTGCTCCTTCTACATAGTAGTTTCTAATAAATATATTGTCAGAGAACTTATAGGGAGTTTCCTCCCCACAGCTCACACATTTTTCTACTGTATCTGGTACCATAGTATATTATTTTATTTTATTTTTTTCTATAACTTCAATGAGAGTCTTTAACTCTTCTACATTAGTAAACTTAATACCATCGTAATCAAACATCTCTACAGACCATCCATCTTTTTTAGCCTCCCCATCATCACTTGATATCAAACACAACTCATCTGTAATATCATAAGTATAGTAGTAGAATGAAATATCTCCTGATTCTTCTGCTGTTACGTCTGTTCTTTCAAATCCTAATGCAACTAATTCTTTTTCTTTCATAACTTACATAATTCGTAGTTTGAATTTTCCGTCTTAAACTTAATATAATCGTCTCTCTCTTCGACAATTTCAGTTACAGTAGTAGTCTGCCAGGTAAAGAAGTCATTGAACGGAGACATAAGAAGTGATCGACCTACTGCTATCTCATCATACTTCTCTTTGAAGCGACCTTCCTCATTAAATTCAACCCACATTACCTTTTCAGATTGTTTTGTAAGTCCGTCTCTTTCTCTGACTAATTTCCAGTTCATTGGTCTAAATTAAGGTTACTATCGTCAATCAGTTCTCTTAGTTTTTCTCTGCATTTTTGTAATGCCTCATAAGTATCATCGCTCATATCGCCAGATGGATATTTCATCTGTCCTCTAAGCCATTGGTCCATTTCCCAACAAACACTCCACCAAGCCGAACCTTGAGTTGCGAAATCAAAGTCATGTTTATCTTCCGGGAGTTGAAATTCTAGTATTGCTTTCATCTGTATTTTCTTATAACTTCAAATGTTCTTTTCAAATCATAATCTAAATGAGGCTCATGACCTGATCTAACTGGGTACCAAGCAACTGTATAGCCATGATTAGCATTATAATCTTCATCTTGTACTATATTACCATTTACTTTATTAAGATAGATCCAGGGTATATTGGCGACAAGTTCCACTTCAATACCTATCTTCTTTAATCTATTTACAAATATTTCTATTTCGTTCATTGTGTTATGATTAAATAACCTTTCTTATTTGGTTTGAACTCTTTAATAGTTTTACCCATTATCTTCATTCCATCTGTAAGGTAAGGTCCTCCGCTTGGGTCAACCATATTAATAGTAGATTTATCAGATGTTACATACCTACCGTAATCTTCTGAAACTTGTGAATACCCTATGAAGTGTCCATCATCGTCGTATATCTGTTTATGAACTTCATCAATAAAATCTTCTAAAGAACTTTTTCCTCCGTATTCCAAATACTTAGAATAAGCTTTTGAGTAGTCGTTTGGCATACCAAATCTACAATATTCAAACTTACCCTCCCATTGGATGTTTCCATCTTCTAGGAGAGTAAATGCAAACTCATCACCATACCTGTTGGTCATAGTTTCTTTGGTAATCTTACTGCTTACTTTCATAAGATTAGATTAGAGAAGTTGCTAGTTTAAATAAATCTTTATTCACTTTCATATCCTTTTCAAAGGATTTAATCTTACGAACTTTACGAACTTTAGCTCCTTTTAGAGCAGCATGAAACTCTCCTTGAGTAATCTTCTCTTGAATAACATTAAATACTCTCCAAAGATCATCTCCTTTATCAGCTTGACGTTTAGGTTCTAATATATCTTGGATAGTCTCAGCATCATACTCTAAGGTAGACACTCCTGCTCTAATTAACATAGCATCTAAAGCTAACTTATTTTTTTCTTCCTGAGTAAGAATTCTGTTCTTCATATCGTTCATTACTTGGACTCTATTAGGAAGATCTTCTACTGCTTGACGAACTACATTTCTAAGTTCCTCAAAAGAGTACCCTTTGTGTTTAATTTTAAAATCACTAAACTGCTCATCAGCTATTACTAATCCATTAGAACAAACTAATCTAAAGATACCTACAGAGAACTTAAATGCTTGCATACCATCATGACTATTAGTCAAAAGGATTCTTGGGTAAGCATCATCACCGTCTTTTGAGGTAATCATAATGTCTGGGTTCTGAAAAGCAACCATATGCTTAGAGAAAATAGTTCCTTCAGCCTTACGAGCTTTTCTCTGTGCTGCTTGAACAGGTAACCATCCTAACTTCTCTAAGTCATCAATAATAGTTTCAGTATTAACAAATAAGTACTTGTCACTAACATCTGGGTTAGTAGGTTGCTCAGCAAAGATAAGAGGGGCTGAGTTTCTAATTTGTTCTTTTGTTAGATAAGAATCTAAACCTTTTCCGAACGATAACATAACATCTTTTGACATAATCATAATATAACCTTTTATTTAATTAACTTACTTAAATATATGAATAAAAAATGTAACTTACAACTTTTCGATAAAGTATTTTGCAATTTCTCTTTGGTATACTTTTCCAAAATGCTGTAAATCACAAGCTGTGCTTCTATCTCCCGACAGGAGTCCTTTTTGAGCTAACTGTCGAATTCTAACAGATTCAGAATCTAAATAAAATGCAGGGTTTTTTAAAAAAACTAGTTTTTTATTATTCTCTAAACAGATATACTTTATAGCATCTAACGCTTTATTAGTGTGAAGAAAATTGTTTTTATTTTCACATAGTACTCCAAAATAAAAGTCTTCTAAACATGTTTTCGAAGTAACTGTATCAGTCCAATCAAAATCAAGCTCCTGAAAAGCTCGAGCTGATAGCATATTACTGTGGTTTCCATGATATAGTTCTCTTCTCGTGCTTTCAGGGATTAATAAAAAGACATAATCAGTATTTATATCTGCTATGTGATATTTTAACACTCTATAAAGATGATCTAACCCAGCACCAGGAATAGATAAGTTGTAGTTTCTAACTCCTAAATTATTTGATATAATTTGAGTAGCAGTTTCATTTAAATGGTTACCAACTCCAAAAAAATCACTACACCCAATATAAATTGCACCTTTTTCTCCTGTACTCCAATCCTCAGCTCTAAAACCAAACTTGTTTATACTATATGTAGGCCAGTTAATTTCTCCATTTACTACATATCCGTTAGATTCTAGAATTTTCCATAGAGATGGATTATTTTTTAGTTCCTGTAAAACATTCTCTTTATACCATCCCTGTTTTTCCTCACTCCAAGGATAAAACATAGGGTTTCCTATAATGTCATAATCTATATCGTTAAGATTAAATACGGGATCTAAAAAAAAGTTTTTTTTATCAACTGTCATAACATATCTAAATTCTCAAACCAATTAATAAGTAATCTTCCTAATTGCTCATTACCTTTATGTGAATAATGTTTATCTGGAATGTCTGAGCTTTCCTCTATACGCTCTATATTATAATTAGAGGGAATTAAATAAAATTTATCAGTAGTAAAATCTGTAAATGGGGACCAAAATAATGTTTTAGAAGGAAGAGCTACTTTTAATATTTTTTGCCAGGAGTAGAGTTCAGATATAACAGACCAGCAGTTTCTTTCCACTATAAGCTTATCAATCCCGCCTGTTTTAAATATACTATTAAATATTAAATTTACTGATTCCTTCTGTTCTTTATTATGAAATATGTTTAAATTTAACCACTCATTATTTAATATTAATCTAAAACGATTTATATTTGTCCAACTTACACATACATAATCTTCTGGTAGAATTTCAGAAATTTGATTACCGATACTTTCTACGATTGCATCATTAGTATACCCTGGAAATGCATAGTTATGTACTCTTTTGATGTTAAATGTTTTTTGAAGTAAATCTGAGAAATGAGTTGGAGAAGAACTATTTTGAGAAATATAATTTTGAATATACTTACTCTGTAAAGAGTTAGATGAAATTAAGGTTTGATTAGAAGCACTAAAAGAATCACCAAAAATCCAAAGATTAGCCATAAACTATAAAACTTTTACAGCTTCTAATAACTTCCAACAATCAATAGCCTCATTTGAAAGTTCTTCTTTATGAAAATGGTCTAAACAATTTTCTAATGCTGGTTTCCATTGTGACTGAGGTAGAGTAATTTCGTACATCATATCCGCATCTTCAAAGCTAATTTCGAAGAGATCTGCTTTTCTTTTTCTATTAGCTACCGCCTTTTCAACTCCGGAGTAAATTGCTCGAGTAACCGACAGTGTCTTTTTTTTAAAGAGCTGTTCAAACTCTTCTGTAGTATTAAAATGTAATTTAACCACGACTTCCTGATATTTTATGAGCTTTATCCCAATAAGCTCCTGTTAAGATCTTACCTTCTCCTCTTGTATCTAAAACTTGAGTATTAGTTCCCCAAAGAAAAGTAGGTCCATTATACTCATATGTCCTCATAGGGGTATCTGGATTGTATCTTTCAACTCTGGTAGGTTCAGTAATTCTTCTTTTACCATCGAATGATCTAAAGTCTTTAGTAGTAACTCTATACCAAGTTTCATTGTTAAGAAACACTTCTAATACTCCTGCAGTATTATAGTCGTTAATTAACTTTTCTGTTTCACCTCTTTTTTCTGCCATAACCTTTATTTTAATAACTAAATATAGTAAAAATAAATCAAAGATCCAACCTATAGTTACTAAACTTTATCAGATAGGATGTCATTTTAGTTCCGTTACCATCTTTAAACTCATACCCTTTGGTAAAAAATTTCTTTACATTTCCAGGTCCAGCTAAATGAGCTGCTGCTAATATGCCAGACTCTGTAATAAAAATTCCATTTATGGTTTTACCGTTGTATTTGTTTATATAACGTCTTAGTACTTTTTTATTATGTACTAATAGGTCCTCCATAGCCTGTTCTTGAAGAGAAGGATCACTTAAAAATTTACGGTTACTAATATTAGAATACCCTAAACCATTTAAAGTATTTCTTCCAAATTGGTATTTTCCTAAATATCCAAATTGGTTTACAGCCTTATAATTACCGGATGATTCTCTCATACCAATAGCCTCTAAAAATGCATCGTGATTTTTGGCAACAAGCTCTATCTTTGGAGCTTTTATCTTTGGGGTTATAACTTCTAAGGCCAAAGGCCTCGAAGGTTCAAAGTCAATTGATTCAACTAGAACGGGTCTCTGAAACGAAGTAAATGCCATCAGTATAGAAGACACTACTAGTATTACTAAAGCAAGCGTTAAGTTTTTCATGATTATTTGATTTAAAATAAGTCAAGGAAAGATGTTCCTATATTCTTCTCTCTGAGTTTATCGTTTAGTTCAGAGCGTTTGACTAGATCGTCAGCTACCTTTCTTTCTAAAGGTTTTTTCTTTTTCCAAGTGGAGAATTTATTTATGTTCTTCTTGGCCATATCTAGTATAAATAGTTTATAATCTGGAGATATATTCCTCTCCAGGTTTATCTTCATCATAAAGCCCTAATTCTTTTAGGTGTTCTATATGATGTTCATCCAACTCCCAGGTTGGCTCTTCATCACGTGTTCTCACGTAATCTTCCATTGCCTCTGCTTGTTTCTCTTCAATTGGTGATGCTGCATACAAAAAGGAACAATTGTAACAGAGAAACTCAAGATTATCTAAATGCCAATTTTTTTTATTACCGTCTTTAAAATTTAAGATAACTGGTATTTTTTGATCAGTTACCCTGCGTTCAGCAAAGCCGCATCTATCACAAACTTCAACAAGCATTGCTTCACTTAGAAGTCTAGCTTTAATCTTTCTAGGGTCAAAATGCTCAATTGGGACTCTGCCTTCTAAAACATCCATTAGAGGGATATTATCAATTCCTGAGATGGCAAACTTTGGAATGCCTTCACCGGATTGATTCATATGAGCTTCTAAAAGATTAACCCCTTCATCGTTCTTATACATCTTAGCATACTTCTTGTAGTGATTATAAGAAACATGTAGATATCTGGCAGCTGCCATATTAGAACGAGTCTTTTTCTGAGCTCTTTCAATATCCTCTTTAGTTAGTATTTTAGATGGTCTAGCCATTAATAATCTATTCCTTGAATACCTTCTGGTTGTTTATCAGGATCAAACGGATCGTATTCTTCTTCCTCGTCTTCTAGAACTTGGTTTACTTTTTCTTTTAAGGATTGAGAAATTTCAGTTTCGTCAGCATCTAAGTCTAACATTTCAACATAAACTGTTTTACCGGACAATTCAGCTTCTTTTTTTGCTATAGCTAAAGCTCTATCTTGATCCATAATAATAATATCATTCCAGGTATGATCTCCTGTACCTTCAACCGTAGTAATACCTACTACAGGTTTAGTAGTTGAACAGTTAACACATACGTGGTAACCTAGTTCTTTTCTTTTTAATGGGAAGTCGTTGCCGCATTTAGGGCATTCAATCATTTCTAATTGCATAGTATAACCTTTTAATATTAATAACGAATAAAGATATGAATAAAACTTCGAATATGCAACTATTCTACAATGTTTTTCAATACATTCCAGACATCTTCTGGTTTTTTAAAGGGAAGGGTTTGTTCTACTTTACCTTTTTCTATGGTAATCGTACCATCCCATTCTTTGTCTGGGGCAAGGGTGTAGAGATAAGTTTGAATAAGACCTAATTGCTCTTTATTAAAGTGAAGTTTGAGTAAATTTTCTATAACTTGAAAGAATTGATCTTCATAAACTGTCATATCCATTCCTATTTCTGAATGCATAAAGTCTCTTCTTTCATCTATTCTTTTAAGACCTTCTAAGATTTCTATGAATAACTTTTTTTCCATAAACTCACGACTAGGTGTTAGAGCTTTAATTCTATAAGACAAAGGATGAATAGAATATAGAGTCTGTCTAATTCTTTTTATAGGTTCAACCATAGGCTAAAATTAAACTTGTGGTTCTTCTTGAGCTGTTGGGTTTTGACTAGAAAGAGCTTTTCTTATAATTTTGTCAAAGTATTCTATATAGATGAAAAAACCGATAATAGTCTTATCCTTAAGGTTTCTATCTCTTTCTACTCTAAGATCATATTCTGATAAGCCAGTCTCTAATCTTTTTTCTAATTCTATTGCAATATCATTTTGTTCAGTGGTAGTAATAGACCCAAACTCTGTAGGTAGAAACTGAATTTTAACTCCTTTTTTCTGTGGATCCTCATTTGTATCAATCTTCAATATAAAGGAATGTCCTGCAAAATTAATTTTTGCTGCTTCAGCTAATACACTTTTTACTAAATTTTCTAATTTGCTCATAATTAAATATATGAAATAATATTCGGGTATACAAATAAATAGTTAACCAAATAACATTCTTTTACTATCTGATGAGGAACCTTCTTCTAATACCTTATGTTTTATGATATAACGATGTCTACACCATTGATCTATTGTCCAGTCTATTCTATCGGTAACAAATTCAACTGTCTCTTTTTCTCCATTTCCGTGAGTAAACTCTACTAAATACTTTTTCATCTTGCTTGTAAATTTTCTTTTAGTTTTTCACTTGGTTTAGGTTCTGTAAAGAATATTTTTGATTTAGGTAAAGGAAGATTACCCCTGTGTGCTGTAAAAGATTCTTTGATAGTTAAGATTCCTTCATCTCCTTCTTGTCTAGATTTCCAAACTACAAAAGGAGTACATATTTGATCTCTAATACTCTTTGTTTCTAACTCTTTGAATACCTTATTAGATAGTTCAATAGATTCCTTACAATTTTTTCTAATTAGGATACCAGTTTCAAAGTGGTCGTATTGATATGGCATCCCTTGTTCAAAGTAACCTTCTAACTGTCTATTAACTATAGATGGTTTGTCATTGTAGTAGACGTATGATGTTACCATTCCTTCTACATAAACACTCTGAAGATCTGTATGATGATGAATAGCTGTATGATACTTATCTTGAAGATACCCATCGACAATAGCAGTAGGTTCATATTGAAAGTAACATTGAGAGTCCATCCAAAGGGTATGAGTATATTCCGGAAGACCGGCCTTGTCAGGATTCCACTTTAAGAATCTAGACATCATTCTTGGTGAATAGTTATCCCATTTGTCTATCTGTCTAACCTCCCAGAAGTCTGATTTTAAATCTTTTCTATTAGTAAACGCAATATATTTTACATCTCCTTTATCGTGTATGAATGGATAAAATCTACCTACATCTTCTAAGGGTAGATCTGGATCTGCAAATAATGCTGTGTATACTACTAACTTCATATTACTTCCAATAGCTATAGATTCCTTTATCTAATTCGTATGTTGACCATACAAACCTCTTTCTCATAGGTTGTTGTTTAGCCCATTCCCACATTTTTATCAAACCTTCTCTTAAATCAGTTTTGTGTTCAAATCCTAATATGTCAATTGATTTTTGCCAAGTTGGAATTGAATGTTTTACCTCATGTCGTTCTTCTTCAAAAGAAATTTCACCACCACCCATTACATCTATTAAAGTATTTGCTGAATCTATTATAGAGTGTTCACGAATACCACCTAAGTTAATAATTTGTTTACTTGCTTGAGGTCTTATTGCAGCATTCCACAACGGTTCTAATGAATCATCAATATATGAGAATGCTCGTGTTTGAGTTCCATCACCAAATATGGTTAGTTTTTCATTATTAAGATATTGATACATCCAAATACCTAAAACATTTCTGTACTTATCCCAAATGTTTTGTTTGATACCATAAACATTGTGTGGTCTGATAATACACCAGTCTAACCCATGTTGTTCACCTGCAATTTGTATATCCATTTCACAAGCATATTTTGCAACTCCATAAGGGTCTATTGGTTTTGGTACTTGAATTTCATCAAACATACTTCCATCTTGATGACCATATACTGCAAGTGTTGATGTAAATACTAATCTTTTAACATTATTTTTAATACACTCATTAACAATCCTAGCAGTTGCCTTTAGATTGTTATCATAATTGTAAGTACGAATAAAAGGTGATAAACCTTCTGCAGCGTATGCGGCAAAATGAAATACATAATCAAATTTATTTACTTCAAAACAATTTTCAATTGGATGATCAACTAGATTCATCTGCCAAAAATCTACTTTTGGGTGAATATTTTCCTTATAACCGCCACTTAAATCATCTATACCTACTACCTTAACATCTGGGTGGTTTTCTATAATCCAATCGGCTAAACGGCTACCTAGTAGTCCTGCTACACCTGTTATTAGTACATTTACCATCTTTCTTTTACTTTATCTATTAAATTATCATAGTTATTAAATCCAAATATATTTGCTCCACTTAGTAACTTTAACCACGAATCTGTTTTCCATATTCCTCTACCAGCTCCTTTTCCTTCAGGGCTATCAAATATCATAACATCTCCACCAAAGTAAGAAGCGACACAGGCATTACCTCCTGACACAGCAATATGTCTTTCTGAAGATGCTTCTATCATAAACTGTAATGTATTATAACTTATATCGGGGTATGTTTTAGTGAAATGTTCTATTGTATATACCTCAGGATGTTTCTCTTTTATAAATTCATAATCATTAAACTGGATGATTTCATTTTCATCCTTATAGTAGTTTTTAGAGTTCCCTGTTGGTCTTATATATACAATATCGTACTTGTCTTTTAAATAAATAAATAACTTATCTAAAATCTCAATAGGAAAATAATTAAAAGTCCCCTGGAGCCATTCTAAGGAGTATTTGTTCTGTATTACTACAACTGGTTTATTAAAATTAATTTTACCTTTAAAGTATTCTTTTATTGGAGGAGGAGTCCATTCAGACTCTACGTAATAAGGCGGTTCTAAATTATAAGAAATAGAATCATTGTATGCGTCAAATCTATTAAACTCATTAATATTTTTACTAAAGTAATAGACAGAACTTAGGCCCGGTTTACAGTTTACCTGATAAGGAATATTCATACTTTCATAGTAGTAGGCTCTGGGTAGAGCTCTAATCATATCCCAAGTAAATTCATGAAATTCTTCTACTATCTTCACTTTAAAGTTTTAAATTTCTATGGTAATTTCTTGTCAGTTTTCCTACATAAGGATCAAATACACTTCCTACATCAATATAGGTATTTGTTTTGTTTTCATTCCAAAGTTCATGAATAAATACGTTAGTAGCCATTCCTGCTGAGAAGCAGTATACTTTATGTTGATCATTAAATGTACTTGTAACAGCTTTCATCAACTCGTCTCTCTGAAGCCAAACATTGTTTTGAGGTATAGTAATAAATTCGTTAATAAAAGGTAAGTTCTTTAAATCGCTATTTCCAATATAAGTTACCCATTTACCTTTTAATGTTTCCATAAGAGGTTGAAGACGGCCTTCCATACTAGCTTTATGAAATACATCTGCATCTACCCAATCTTGATCATAATCTTCTACATCGGAAGGAAGATTAAAAGTTTTATAATCTTGAGCTCCTAAAATATAGTCTTGTTTAGTTTTTACTATCTCCTTAAGAGCATCACCTAGGTCAGGATAGTATATATTTCCATCACAGTTTGCACCTTGAAGTTTTCTAATGTTAAACCATTCTCCATCTCCCCATCTAGTAAATGCAAAGGGGGTGTCTGTTTCTATTTTAAATAATATATCCTCTAATGTCATAGTTATTCGCTGACTGCTCTACCCTTATCTTTTTCCCAATCTTTTTCTGGTCTAACTTCTAAATTAGTGGTCCAACCTCCTTCTATAGTGTGTAGTGCAACACCGTTATCAAAGGCATAAGTAAGTAAGGCATTAACGTCTTTTGGAAAACAGGTACCACCGTACCCAAATTTACCGTCTGGACCTGGTACATGTAAGTGGCTGTCTCCTATTCTACCGTCTGAGGCAAATCCATATAATGCATCATCCCAATTAGCTCCTATCGCATCGGCAAGTAGTTTAAACTCATTCATTATACTAACTTTAGTAGCAAAGAAAGTATTATTCATGTACTTTACTAATTCAGCTGTTGTAGAGTCAGTTTCAATAATATGTCTGTTCTTAAACCTTTGTTCAAAAAGTTCTCTTACCTTCATTGTTAAATCTTTTCTACCCCCCAGTATAACTCTAGCTTGTGTAATGATATCTAACTTAGCGGTTCTCTCTGTAAGAAATTCAGGAGAGAATATAATATTTAAAGTTGGGTATTTCTCACTTAGAGACTTAGTAGTCTCAGGAAGAACTGTTGACTTAATAATGTATATAGGTCCATCTACCGCTTCATCAAAGACCTTTTCTACGTATTTTAAATCTTGACTCCCATCTTTTTTCATAGGAGTAGGAACACAGACAAATATAAAATCACATTCATCTACTTCCTGTTTTGTATGAGTAGCTTTTAATGGGTCTACATCATATACTCTTAAATCTGTGGTTGGTGAAAAAGCAAATGATTGTGCCTCTCCTACAAATCCATTACCTATTATTCCTACTTTATAACGTGTCATAGTATGCGTTTTGTTTTTCTTGTCTTTTTATATCTTTTGGGTGGTAAAGAGCATACTCTTCCTCCATTGGTAACATCCCGTGTATTTTAAATCCATCCAATACTTCATGAACTTTATTTTTCCACTTAATATCAGGATGTCTTCTATAGATTCTCATTTGCCAGTCT
>Ga0222714_10002077_pt1 | contig 21737 bp, 24 predicted proteins | sample C33_3DmetaG_FD_165048 | JGI IMG/M metagenome (GOLD analysis project Ga0222714, IMG submission 165048) | Estuarine water microbial communities from San Francisco Bay, California, United States - C33_3D | ecosystem: Environmental > Aquatic > Marine > Unclassified | place: USA: California...
CGCGGCCAGAACCTGATAGTCGAATGGTTCGAGGACCGCATGGAAGTTCCGGGCGCCCGCGTCGGCGCCCCGTAGAATTCGCCCGGAGAAGTCGGCCGTCGTCGGTCGGCCTCCGTAGCCGGTCGGCACCAGCGTCACGTGACCCCGGGCGCCGAGATCGTCCAGCGTACCGTTGAACGTGGCGTCGCCGCTCAACCAGCCGTCGAGCGGCAGCGCCCGTCCGAGCCACGGCTCGAGCTGGCTCACGGCGAGGGGGTTGGCCGAGAGGCGCATCTCGCTGAGCGTCATCAGATCGTCGAACCGCGCCTGACCGTCGAAGACGACGTCGCTCGCCTCGAGGTCGAGGCGGATCGCGTCGGCATCGAGCACGACGCCGTCCCGCCCCGCGAGAATCGTCGCGGCTCCGCGATACCGGCCGTCGGGAATCCTCTCTTCGATCCAGCGAAGGTCCTCGAGGGCGGCCCAGTCGTCGGTGGCGAGCTTCGAGCGGAACGACCAGGGCTCGCCCGGGCGCTCCGGACCTACCGTCAGGTCACCCCGCAGCAGCGAATCCCCGAGCCGGAACGCGCCCTCGACCACCCGTATGCCGAGCCCGCCGAACGTCACGGCGCCGAAGGCCTCGCGAAGCACGAACGCGTTCTCGATCAACGAGACCTCGGCGGCGAACGACGCGAGCCGGGCCTCGAACTGGATCGCGTTCCGCGGTGCGATCATCGCGTCCTCGACGTCGAGGCTCAGCCGGTCGAAGCCGATGCGACGAAGTCGTTCACCGTTCGGTCCCCCGACGACCCTCGCGCGTCCTCCCCCCGGCCCTGCCGGCGACAGGATCGCCACGGTGCCGTCGCGGATCGCGACGTGACCCAGCCTGAAGGGCCGCGCCGCGGGCCGTCGGACGCTGTCCGGCAAAGGAGCGCCCTGGGCAACGAGCAGGGAGAGATTGAGCGGCTGACCCTCCTCGTAGCTGGAGATCTCCAGGTCCAGCCCGTGGATCACGGTGGACCGGAAGGAAGAGCCCCCGAAGAGGACCGATGCAATCGAGTACCGGAGAACCACCGAGTCGGCGGTCAGGAACCTCCGCCCGTCCGACGCGCCGAGCGTGACGTCGGTGAGGGTCGCTCCCGTGAGAAGCGTGCCACTACGAATACCGCCGATGGTGAGCTCTCCGGCGAGCGCCCCCCGGAGCCGATCGACGGCGGCGTGGAGCACGGCCGCCTGGCCCCGGTCCGACTGCGCCAGGAACACGATCCCTCCCATCGCCACGAAGACCAGGGCCCCCAGCACGCCACCGAATCTCCGGAGCCAGCGACGCACGAGCACCATGGCCCGGAGTCGGCGCCGGTGGAAGTCGGAGCGCCATGCGATTCGCTCGACCGGGGTCAGGTTCATCAGAACGCCTGCCCGATGGAGATGTGGAACTGGAAGCCCCGCTCGTTGCGGCCGAACAGGAACGGGTCGCGGAGCAGCACGAGATCACCCGTGCTCATCCAGTCGATGACGTCCGCACCCACGCGAAGCCGGTCATCGGGATCGTCGGACCCGGGCTCGAACGGTCGAATCCGCTCGGTGGCCACCGGGAGCGACTCCTCCCCCCGGAAGCGGTAGGCCACGTCCAGCCGGATCGGGCCCACCGGGCTCGGCACACGAATACCCACCCCGGGGCTGAACTCCATGCTCGAAAGCCGGATGGATTGGTCGGTGCCCCAGACCTGTCCCACGTCCGTGAAGACGACCCCCTCCAGCAACCTGGCCACGGGAAAGCGAAACTCGGCGTTGGCCTCGATGAGGCGCGTCCCCCCGGTGGGTCGGGGGTCGAGGGGAGCTTCGGACAACGGCTTGCAGGTCAGGTCCTGCAGGTCCGCGGGCGCGCATCCACCGCCGAGCTCGGGGTCCGGCGAAAGGAGCGCCTCCGGTTGCGAGAAGAGGACCCTCGGACCGAGTCGACTCTGGGCAAAGCCGCGCACCGAGTTGGCACCCCCCGAATAGAACCGTTTCTGCGGGTGCACGATCTCCAGCGACGATCCGAGGTTCACGGCCTGGGCAAAGCCCCCGGCTCCGACCCAGCCACCCCGTACGCGCGTCGCGAAGACGGCACGCCCGACGGGTGCGTACCGGGATCCCTCGGCCACCACGCGATCGTAGCGGAAGTCGGAGCTCGTCCACGGAGCCGCGTGCTCGACATCGAGCAGGACGCGGTACCCCTGCCGCGGATTGAGTAGGTCGTCCGAGCGGTCGCGGGTGATGGTCATGCCCACGGGGGCGAGCCAGTTCGAACCCTCGAGAAGCTCCACGTCGTCGGGCGTGCAGACCAGAAAGCCCGTGCAGAAGAGCACCCGGTCCGCGTCCAGCTGTGAGATCTCGGGCCGGTAGAAGCCCGTGAGCACGGCCTGCGGCCCCAGGCTCCTCGAAAGGGCCAGCTGCGCGCCGACCGCCCTTCGCACGTAGATGTCGGGAAGCGACTGCCGTTCGACGAAGACCGACGCCGACAGGGCGTTTCGGGTCGAGAAGATCCACGGCTGGACGAAGTCGACCGAGACGAGTCCGGTCGGTTCCGCGTAAATGGAGTCTCCGCTCTGCGCGCACAGGACGTCTCGATAGTTCTTCGCCAGGAGGTTACCGACACGGGCGCGCACCTGCAGTAGACGCCCCCCCCCCATGAAGTTCCGGGCCGACCAACGCCCTTCCACGGTGAGGCACTCCGCGTTGCTCCACCCCGCACCCGCACGGACCCTGTACGGGTCCCCCTCCTGCAGCGTGATCGCGACGTCGACCGAAGGATCGCGCTGCTCGGAGAGCGTATCGGGCAGGACGCTCGCGTTGCGTATGATGTCCAGCCCGTACAGCCGGGACCGCGCATCCTCAACCTCGCTGGCACGGTACTGCTCTCCGGTGCGCAACTGAACCGTCCGCAGCACCGTGCCGACGCCGAGCTCCTGCGTACCGCTGACCGTGATGTCGCCGTAGGTCGTTGGGGGCCCCGGCACGACGTCGAAGGTGACGATGGCACGGTGCGGATCGCCGGCGGGCCGGAAGGCGTTGCGCAGCACCTGAGCGTAGGCGTAGCCGCTGTTGCTGAGGCGCCGCGTGAGCGTGTCACGGGTCGCATCGAGGGTGATCGTGCTCAGCCGCTGCCCGGGCCGGATGGGGAGGTTCTCGAGCAGGCCCGGCACGCCGATGGCGTCGACCCCGACGAACACGACCGAGTCCGCCACCACGGGCTGACCTTCCCGGATGCGGAAGAGAACCCGCGCCGTGGCGGCCGTGCCGGTAACCACGGCGCTGTCCACCTGCACGTCCCGGAAGCCGCGCTGACGATACCAGACGACGAGGCGAGCGCGGTCGCGGGGAAGGTCCCGCACACGCAGCTGGGAGCGGCGCAGGGCGAAGTCGATCCCGAGCGGGCAGAGGGGGAGGGGGAAGTAGAACGCCCACGACCTGCACTCGGTCTCGCGCGTGGCGATGGCCCGGGAGAGCGAGTCGGACGGGAACGTCTCATTTCCCTCGAAGCGGACCGAAGTCACCTCCGGGCCAGGCAGCTGGGCCGTCAGGCCGGTCGCCTCGGCCCAGACGAGGACCAGGGCGAGGACGCTCATGCCGAACGGGCCGAGCGCCCGGCCTCGACCCGACCCCTGGCCGCCTCGACGCCGGGGGCGTGGATTAGTGACGGCCACCTGCGCCCCCTCCCGTACGGGGCCTCTTCGAAGGGTCGGGCAACGATCGTCCCGCCCCGGGGCCACCCCTCGGGGAAGCTTCACCCGGCGAGAGCGCCAGACCGTCCAGGGGCTCCCGCGCGAGGAAGAGCCGCACCACGTAGAAGGCGGTCGCCGCGGCCGCCGCGCCGATGGCGAGGGAGACCGCCGCGGACGTCACGGTCTCCGAGGGGCGCGGGCGCCGTCGCCGGTAGCGAGTCATCGCGCGACGCTCCCCTCGCCGGCACCCCGGGCACCGAGCTCGAAACCCACCGTGTCCATCGGCTCGAAGTCGGCCGCGTGCGGCGCACGCCGATAGGGGGTGACCTCGACATGTCCCGCGGCGAACCGGTGGACGCAGAAGCTGTTCCACCCGGCCTCGACACCGCGGCCCCGACGGGACGTGGCCGTGCCCGTGGAAAGGAACGGGAGTCCGCGAAAGATACGCAGGTGCAGCTGGTGCACGTGCCCGCCGAGGACGACGTCCACGCCCATCTCCCGGAAGGAGTCCGCGAGTCCCGCAGCGCCGGGAAGGGGATCCCCGCCCTCGGCGGTCGGAACGGGCGCGAAGTGATGATGGACCACCAGGATCCGGAGATCGTCGTGTGCCGCGTCGGCGAACGCGTGACGCGCGAAATCCACCTGCGACGGGTGAAGGCGTCCGTTGACCACCGCCCGGAGCGGCGCGGCCGAAGAGAGCGCCACGACCGTGGCGCCGTGCACGCGCGTCACCGTGTCCAGTTCATCTCGGCCGGTGAAGTTGCGCCAGTTGCGGAACGGCTGGCCCAAGCGCTCCCATACCCGATAGAGGGGCACGTCGTGGTTGCCCGGCGTCACGACCACGGGCAGCTCGCCGAAGCGATCCAGGACGCGCCGCGCCGTCTCGTACTCGCGGACCTTGGCCCGCTGCGTGAGGTCGCCCGCGACCACCACGAGGTCGGGGGACACCGCGTGGGCGACCCGCAGCAGGGCATCCGCGGCCTCCGGCAGGAACGGCTTGCCGCACTGCAAGTCCGACGCGTGAAGCACGGTGAGCCCGGGAGCCATCTACGCCGCCTCGGCTGTCGCCTCTGTGCCCCGGATCCGTAAAAGTCCCGCGAGTCCGAACGCCACGATGCCGAGACTGATGATCTGCGCGACCGTCAGGACACCGAAGAATCGGTCGTCCTTGGCGCGGAGAAATTCGACGGCGAAGCGCTCCAGTCCCGCCAGGACGAGCCAGAGCAGGAAGAGCCATCCCTTTCGATGGCCGTGGTCCCGAATCCGCCACAGCAGGAAGAAGATCAGCGTGCTGATGCCGACTTCGTAAAGCTGTGTCGGGTGGACTGGCACGACCTGTCCGTACTTCTCGACGAGCGCCGGATCGACGGTGACACCGAACATCTGCTCGATGTTCTGAACCGACGACGACGGCGTGCCCCGCGGGAAGCGGACCCCCAACGCCGAATCGGTGGGAAGCCCCCAGTCGTCGCCGACGAGGAAGCAGCCCATCCGGCCGACGCCGTAGGCCAGCGCGAGCGCGGGCGCCATCAGGTCCGCAACGGCGGGCACGGGCAGCTTCTGCCGTCGTATCTCCCAGATCACGAGGGCGGTGGCGAGCAGAAAGCCGCCGTACCAGACCAGACCGCCCCGCGAGAACACGAGACCCGCCGGGTCATCCAGCAGACGCGGCCAGTTGAGCAGGATGTAATACCCCTTGGCGCCCAGGATCCCGCCCACGACAGCCATGAAGACGAAGTCCCACGCCTTTTCGGGATCCTCGCCGACACGTCGCAGTTCCGCGCGCAGCACGTACCCCGCCGTCAGGAAGGCGAGGAGCATGAACACGCCGAACGACGTGATCGGCTGCCCCCCGAGGAAGGGGAACCAGTTCGGGACTTCGAAGAAGACTGGGTACATGGTCCCTTAAGCTCGTGGGATGACCCGCAGGTCGGAACCGCCCAGCCCCGGAAAGGGGAGGGAGGCGGATGCGGAGGCGTCGAGGTCGGCAACGTCGCCGCGCTCGAACCGGAAGCGGGCCGCCCTCGCGACCATGGCGCCGTTGTCGAGCGACAGCCGCGGAGACGCGTGGAAGACCTTCCCCGAGGGATCGGCGGCGTGCAGACGGCGCGCCATCTCGCGACGGAGCAGCGCGTTGGCGCTCACGCCGCCCCCGAGGACGACGCGCGAGCACCCCGTCTGCTCGACGGCCCGCAGCGTCTTCGTGACGAGCACGTCGACCGCCGCCGCCTGGAACGCCGCGGCGATATTCGGCGTCTCGCGCTGCAGCCCCTGCGGCCCGGCCCCCTTTTCGACGGCACGGACGAGTTCCACGACGGCGGTCTTCAGCCCGCTGAACGAGAAGTCGTAGAAGTCGTCGCCCGCGGGCGTCTGGTTCCGGCGCAGCATCGGGCGGGGAAGCCGATGACGGCCGGCGTCGCCCGCCTCGGCCACGCGCTGGATGGAAGGGCCGCCAGGGTACGGAAGCCCGAGCAGCTTGGCGACCTTGTCGAATGCCTCACCGGCGGCGTCGTCGCGCGTCTGGCCGAGCAGCCGATAGCTCCCCCACTCCTCCGCGTGCAGCAGAAGCGTGTGCCCCCCGGAGACCAGGAGCGACACGAAGGGCGGAACGGCGTCGGGTTGCTCGAGCGAGGGTGCGAAGAGGTGGGCCTCCATGTGGTGAACCGGCACGAGCGGCCGGCCGAGTCCGTAGGCGACCGCCTTGGCCCAGCACACGCCGACGAGGAGTGCGCCGATGAGCCCCGGGCCGGCCGTGACGCCGATCACGTCGATATCGGCCAATCGTACCCCGGCACGGCGCAGTGCCTCGTCGACCACCGCGTCGATCTTCTGCAGGTGTGCGCGCGCGGCGAGTTCGGGCACGACCCCGCCGTACACCTCGTGCACGTCCTGGGAGAGGATCACGTGCCCGAGGATCGTGTCGTCCCCCGCCAGGACCGCGACCGAGGTCTCGTCGCACGAGGTCTCGAGACCCAGCACGAGCGGCCGGGCGAGGTCGCGGCTCACCGGAAACCCGGACCGTCGCGGTCCTGGCCCGGCCCGCCTGCGGCCACGTCGACCCCCCTGCGAACCGCGATGCGGTCCGTGTCAGGCGTCGCGGTGACCAGCGGGGGCGCGCCGACGACCTGCACACGCACAAGGCGCTCCTCCCCAGGAGTCATTCCCTGGAGCAGCTCCGCGGGTACATGTACGGTGAGTCGAGCAGGGTCGAGCGAAGTCACCAGGGAGCGTGCGCCCGAAAGCCGGACCTGGATCTCCGACGGATCCGCGACGAGCTCGTCCGCTCCGGGTCCCGCGTCCACCTGCACCGCGACGCCGGCGAGGACCCGCTCGACGAGATCCTCGACCCGAAGCTCCAGCGTGGCGCTCGAGGGCACGACCGAGGCGCCGCGCAGCCCGACGGTGTCGACCCTCACGGTAAACGCGCCCGATCGTTCGACCTCGGAGAGATCAAAGGGGACCAGCGAGAGGGAGTCGAGCCCCTCGATCCGGCTCGACGGGCCCCGCACGCGGACGAGCCGCGGATTCAGGTCCGCGGGAGCCGCGAGCGCCAGATGGTCCTGGACCCGCCCCGTGAGTCTCATGGCCACCGGCACGAGGCGTGTCTGCGCACGCTCGAACGAGAGCCGCACGCTCGCAGGAGACATCGACTCCACGCTGAGGCCCGAGCGCTGACCCAGCTCGACCCACTCTCGCCGAAGCGTCACCAGCGTATCCTGCGATCCGACCGAGGCCACGGGAATGCGGATGCTCGTTCCCTCACGCGCCACGCGGAGAATGTCCCGTGCCGGTCCACCGAGGCGGAGCTCGACGGCCGAGGGCGCGGGGGCTCCCGACGTCGTCCACCCGGTGTCGGCCATCTGTACGATCACGGGTACCGACGTGAGCGTCTCCTGGTTCGACGGCTCGGTCTGGACCAGTGCCCAGAGGAAGAGGGACAACCCCAGCGCCGACAGCTTCAAGCGCCAGTTGTGCACGAGCGCCTGCGTGCGGCTCGCCATCGTCGGACTAGTTGGACGAGACCAGGCGGCGCACGAGCTGCTCGTTCTCGCTCGCGTCCCACTCCGTGGGTCCCGCCACCTTCTTGTAGATCACTCCGTCCTTGCCGACGATGAAGCTCTCCGGCACACCGGTCGTCTGGTAGAGCTGCTGGATGCCACCTGCGGGATCGTGGAGGATCGTGAAGGTGAGCCCGTGCTCGTCGGCGAACGCGCCCAGGTCGCCCCCGGGTCGCCCGGCCACGTCGACCTGGCCGGCAGGCGCATCCACGCTCACGGCCAGAATCTCGAAATCCTGCCCGGCGAGTGAGTCATAGAGCCGCTGCATGGACGGCATCTCGACCACGCAGGGTGGGCACCACGTGGCCCAGACGTTCACCAGCACGACCTTCTCGCCCTCGAAGTCCGACAGGCTCACGGGACTGCCGTCCAGGGCTGCGAAGGTGAAGTCCGGCGCGTCGGCGCCCGTGATGACCGGTCGATAGCTCTCTCGCCCCAGCCACGCCGCCGCCACGACGGCGCCGACTGCGACGATGGCCCAGAGATAGGGAGAGCGGATGAACGAGCGCTTCATCTGGTGGGGTCGCCGGGGCTGAAAGTGCTTGGTATGCTACGACTTCGACCGCTCATTGTTCCGTTCCGGCCCCGCGCCTGCCGACCTTCAGGCGCACGGGGCTCCCGCGCTGGAGCTCGATGTCCGCCGCCGGTTCCTGCTCGACGACGATGCCCTGGTCGCGCCCGAAGCGGAACACGTCCTCGATTTCCGAGATGACAAGGCCGAGGGAGTCGAGCAGCGCCTCGGCCTCGCCCTGCTCGAGACCCAGCACGAGCGGCATCGGCACGACCGGAGGACCGACGCTCACGAGCAGGCGCACCTGAGCAGGGAGCGGGACGACGGTTTCGGGAGGCGGAGCCACCCCGACGACGCGACCACGCGGCTCTTCGGACTCCGCGGTGTCGACGCTGACGACGAAGCCGCTGGTCTCGAGCACCACGCGAGCGCGCTCCTGCTCGAGCGACAGGACGTCCGGCACGGCCCTCAGCTGCGGGCCGGTGCTGATGGTGACCCGGATGGGCGTGTCGGGCGAGGCAAGCTGGCCCGCGATCGGAGACTGGCCCAGCACGAGGCCGGCCGCGACGGACGGGTGCTGAAGGGAGTCGACGGGCCCCAGGTCCAGCCCGAAGCCCGCGAGCCGCTCGGTCGCGCTCGCGAGGCCGAGGCCGCGAAGATCGGGGACCTCGAACAGATCTCCGGGGGGAGGGGGCGCGGGAAAGACCACGCGGGTGGAGATGACGTAGCCCACGAGCCACCCGGCCAAGGCCAGGCCGGCCAGGACGCCGACGAACCCGCGGCCGCGCATCCGGGCGGAGCGTCCGCTCCGGCCCTGAATCCGCTCGCTCGCGGCGCCGGCGCCCCGGGTAGCCCCAGGCTCATTGCCCGCCTTGCCTCGGCGACGACTGCGCCCGACCGAATCCCCGAGCTTCACCGGGCCCTCCTCATCCGGGCCGCGTAGGACCCGTCGAAGCCCTGAGCCTGTGGCGTCATCGACAGACATCCGTCCGCGTCGAGCAGGTCGGGCGACACCGCGTCCGACGGCTCGAGCACGAAGTCCGGGCGGGACGCCAGGAAGGCGCGCACGCGTAAGCCGTTCTCCTCGGGCTCGAGAGAGCATGTCGAATAGACGAGCAGTCCTCCCGGCACGACGACGTCGGCCGCGGCCGCCAGCATGCGGTCCTGGAGGGCGGTCATCTGCGCGATCGAATCGGGGCGCAGCCGCCAGCGGGCGTCCGGATGCCGTGCGAGCGTGCCCGTCCCGGTGCACGGCACGTCGAGCATGACGACGTCCGCGGCCCGGATCGGCGGACGCGTGGCGTCCGCGACGGCGACGGCGACCGAGCGGCCCGTACGGCGGGCGTTGTCTCTGAGCAGGCGGATACGCGACTCCGAACGATCTGCGGCGAAGATCCTGAGGTCTGGGGCGGGCAGGGCGAGGGCCTTTCCGCCGGGTGCCGCACAAAGATCAGCAACGATCGTGCCCGATGGAACATCCGCGTACGTCGAGACGAGATTCGCGGCGGGATCCTGCACGATCGCCGGCCCCGCGACGTCGAGCGCGGCCCCGACCGCCACGCCCTCGTCCAGGCGCACGCAGCCCGTGCCGAGGCCCACGACCTCTGCGCCGATCCCCGCGCCGGCCAGGCGTATGACGGCTTCCCCGGCCGTCGAGCCGAGGGGCACGAGGAACACGGCGGGCCGGCGGTTGTCGACCTCGACGAGGCGCCGAACCTCCGAGGCGCTCCACCTCTGAAGCCAGCGATCGACGAGCCACCGGGGATGGGAACCCCAGCTGGCGAGAAATCCGGCCGGGTCGGACGACTCCGCGGGGAAGCGCTCGGTACCGTCTCCCGCCTCGGCGACGCGCCGGAGCACCGCGTTCACGAAGCCGGCCACCCGCGGGCCGGCGACGTCACGCGCCTGCTCGACGGACTCGGCCACCGCGGCATAGGCAGGCACGCCGCCCATGAGAAAGAGCTGGTACGTCCCGAGCCTCAGCACCTCGAGAATCGACGGATCGACGCTGTCCAGACCCCGCCGGACGTGCGGGCCCACGAGATGGTCGAGCCGCCCGCGCAGCCGCGTCACCCCGTACGCGAGCTCGTGCGCGAATGCCCGGTCACGTTCCGCGAGGGCGGACGCGGTGCCGGCGAAGGCGCGATCGAGACGTCGCCCCCGCTCCGCCTCGAGCCGGACCGCAAGCGCTGCCGAGCGGCCGGGACCGACCCGGCTCAGCCCAGCATCCCTGTGGTCGGCGAGGACGGGACCGCGATCTCGCGAGACGGCATGCGACCGGCGAGGAAGGCGAGCCTTCCGGCGACGACCGCATGCTTCATGGCGTGGGACATCCGGACCGGGTCATCCGCCGCGGCCAGCGCCGTGTTCATGAGCACCCCGTCCACGCCCTGCTCCATCGTCACGCATGCGTCGGACGCGGTGCCGACGCCCGCGTCGACGATGACGGGCACCTCGAGGCGCCGCTTGATCTCCCGGATGAAGTACGGGTTCACCACCCCGAGCCCGCTTCCGATGGGGCTGGCGAGTGGCATGACGGCGACGCATCCGGCGTCCTCGAGACGCAGCGCGGTGATCAGATCGTCGTTGGTGTAGGCCATCACCTTGAAGCCTTCGTCCGCCAGGGTCCTCGCGGCCTCGAGCGTGGCGTGCACGTCGGGCAGAAGCGTCCGTTCGTCACCGATGACCTCGAGCTTCACGAACTCGTTGAAGCCCGCGGCACGCGCCAGGCGGGCGTAGCGTACGGCATCCTCGGCGGTGTAGCAGCCCGCGGTGTTCGCGAGGAGGAAGAACTCATCGGGACTCAGGTGGTGCAGGATCCCCTCTTCACGGGTGCGGTCGAGGTCCACCCGCCGCACCGCGACCGTCACCATCTCGGCGCCCGAAGCCCGGATCGCGTCGATCATGACCTCGTTGGTCGTGTACTTCCCGGTACCCACGATCAGACGCGAGGTGAACGTCACGTCCCCGATGACGAGCGGCCCGTCGAGCTTCCTCGACTCCGCGATCGTCGCATCGCTCATGCCTCAACCTCCTCCGACGAAGTGTACGAGCTCGAGCGTGTCTCCTGGGGACACGTCCGTCTCGCCATAGCTGTCTCGTTCCAGGATTTCGCGGTTCAGCTCCACCACGACCATGCCGGGGTGCAGTTCAAGGCTCTCGAGGAGACCACGCACCGTCAGCCCGCGTGTGATCTCCCTGTCCTTGCCGTTCACCCGAACTCGAATCGTTGCCGTATCAGTCGCCACCGTGCGCCTCCTCGAATGCGCGCGTGATCGTCGCAATGTAGTGGGCCGCGGCCGCGGCGGGATCCGGCGATCCCCAGACGCCACCCATCACGGCCACCCCCGCGGCCCCGGCGGAGATCAGCGGGGCCACGGCGTCGGGCGTCACGCCCCCGATCGCGAAGACCGGAATCTTCCCCGCCTCCGCGACCATGCGGCCCAGCCAGGCCGTTCCCTTCGCCTCCAGCTCCGGATGCGAGGACGTGCGAAAGACGTTGCCCGCGAACGCGTAGTCCACGCGGCCGGTGCGTGCCCCGGCGAGATCGGCCGGCGCGTGACAGGAAAGCCCGATCCGCGCCTCCGCACCCAGCAGGCCCCGTGCGTCCGAAGGCGTCAGCGACCGCGCACCGAGATGCACCGCCCGCAGCCCCGCCGCGAGCGCCACGTCGGCACGGTCGTTGACCGTCAGCACCGCACCCGAGGCCGCCGCTCCGGGAGCGAGCATCCGTGCGAGGTCGAAGAGTCGCCGGCCCGAGGTCCCGGGGCCACGGACGTGCAGCATCAAACCGTCGGCGCCCGCGTCGAGGACCGCCCGTGCGCGGGTCACCCAGTCGTCCGCGGCGAGGATCCGGTCGTCGGTGACGACGTGCAACGGGGGGAGCACGCCGGCGGCGCGCGCCGTCACGCGAAGCGCTGTCCGGCTTCGACGCCGCGGCCGTTCACCCAGTCCGCGGCGCTCATCCGGCGCCCGCCAGGAGGCTGGACCTCCGCGAACGCGACCCCACCGACGCCCGTTGCGACCAGCACCCCGACGTCCGCGTTCGCCGCCAGGACCAGCCCCGGGCGTGGCGAGTCACCCCGCCTTCGCGGCCCACCGTTGGTCGGTGTCCCGTCCGCCTCGAGCGAGGCAACCTCCGCGGCCGACCAGGCAGAGGGACGGAAGAGCTTCACGGGATCCGCGCCAAGCTCCGCCCAGGCACCCGGGACGGGGTCCATGCCGCGCACCAGCGCCGCGACCTCCGGGGCCGGAAGGCTCCAGTCGATGCGGGCCGACGAACGATCCACCTTCGGCGCGAAGGTCGCCGCGGCGTGGTCCTGCTCGACCTCCTCGGCGACGCCGGCGTCGAGAAGCAGGAGCGTCTCGACGAGCGCCGCCGCCCCGACTTCGGAGAGGCGAAGCGAAAGTTCGCCGGCGGATTCGCCGGGGAGGATCGGCTCGCGAACGCGCAGGAGGACGGGGCCCGCGTCCATCGCCTCGACCATGCGCATGATCGTCACGCCGGTCTCGGTGTGGCCACGGGCGATCGCCCAGTTGATCGGCGCGGCCCCGCGGAGCGCCGGGAGGAGAGACGCATGGACGTTGATCGAGCCAAGTCGCGGGATCGCGAGCACCTCCGGCCGCAGAATGTGTCCGTAGGCGACGACCACCGACACGTCGGGCCGCAGGGCACGGATCGCCCCCGTGAACTCCTCGGTCCGGGGATGCTCCGGGGTGAGTACCGGAAGCCCGAGCTCCGTCGCCTCCTCCCGGACGGCGGACGGACGTAGACGCCGGCCGCGACCGGCGGGACGATCGGGCTGCGTGACGACACCCACGAGGTCGAAGCCTTCGGCGTCGAGCGCGCGGAGCGACGGAACCGCGAACTCCGGCGTGCCCCAGAAGAGGATCCTCATGGCGCCGTCACACCCGCTCGGGCTCGAGCTTCTTCCACTTCTTGAGCAGTATCTTCCGCTTCAGCGCGCTCACCCGATCCAGGAAGAGGATGCCGTCGAGGTGGTCGATCTCGTGCTGGAGCGCGCGTCCGAAGAGATCCTCGGCCTCCACGACGACCTCGTTGCCGTTCACGTCGCGCCCCTCGACGCGGATGGCGAACGGACGCTCGACGATCTCCTCGATTCCGGGGATGGAGAGGCACCCCTCCGACGCCCTGTACGTCTCGTCGCTCGACCAGACGATCTTCGGGTTGATCAGAGCAACCTTGGGCGGCTCGTCATCGTCCTCGTCGGCACGGCGCAGGTCGACCACGAGCACCCGCTTCGCGATGCCGATCTGCGGGGCGGCCAGGCCGATGCCGTCGGCGTGGTACATCGTCTCGTACATGTCGCGGACCAGCGCCCGGAGCGCGGCGTCGAAGACGGTGACGTCTTCGGCCTCCTGTCGCAGCACCGGATCGCCCATCAGGACGATGTCGCGAATCGCCACGCCCTACTCCGCCTTCTCGTCGCCCCGGGCGTCGAGGATGGAGGCGATCCGCGCGCGATCGACCGTCAGCCGGGTGTTCTCGCCGGTCTTGATGGTCAGTCGTTTCTCCTCGACATGCACCACCTTCCCGATGATTCCGCCGGTGGTCACGATCTCGTCGCCCTTCTTGATGCTCTTGAGCATCTCGTCGTGGCGCTGCCGTTCCTTGGCCTGCGGGCGCAGGAGCAGGAAGTAGAAGATCGCGAAGATCAGCATCATCTGAACGAAGAAGATCATCCCCGAGTTGCCACCTTCGCGGGGCACGGAGAAGAGGAGTTGGAGAGAGGTCACGCGGCACTCCGTTCTTTGCGATAGCGTTCGAGCCAGTCCCGGCGCCACGGTTCGAAGGATCCGTCGCCGATACGGCGGCGGGCCTCCTCACCGATGCGGACGAGGAACCGGAGATTGTGGATGGAGAGCAGACGCATCGGGAGCCACTCGGCGGAAACCACCAGGTGGCGCAGATACGCCCGGTCATAGCGCGAGCACGTGTAGCAGTCGCAGGCGTCGTCGATCGGGCGCGTATCCTCCCGGAAGCGCGCAGCCTTCAAGTTCACCTGGCCTTCTTCGCTTGTCCACGCGGTTCCGTGACGCGCGTTCCGGGTCGGAGCGACGCAGTCGAAGAGGTCGCAACCGCGCGCGATCGCCTCGAGCAGGTCGTCGGGGTACCCGACCCCCATCAGGTAGCGCGGCCGATCGGTCGGAAGTACGTCGTCGAGCACCTCGAGCGTGCGCCACATGTCGTCCTTGGCCTCGCCGACGCTCAGACCGCCGATGCCGTAGCCGGCCCAGTCGCCCAGGTCCATGAACTGCCGCGCATGCGCACGGCGCAGATCATCATAGATGTTACCCTGGAGGACCGGCAGAAGCGCCTGCTCGGGGACCTCACGCTCCCCCGCGATGGCGTCGAAGCGGGTGCGGCATCGTTCCAGCCAGGCCAGGGTGCGCCGGTTCGCGTTCTCGGCGGTGTTCCGGTCACACCCGCCCGGCGGGCATTCGTCGAACGCCATCACGACGTCGGCCCCGAGCGTCCGCTGGATCTCCATCACCGACTCGGGCGTGAAGGTGTGCTTCGACCCGTCGATGTGGCTCTGGAAGTCGACCCCGTCGTCATGGATGCGCCGGATGTCGGTCAGGGAAAAGACCTGGAATCCCCCGGAATCGGTGAGGATCGGTCCGTCCCAGCGCATGAATCGATGAATCCCGCCGAGCCGGCGCACGACTTCGTGCCCCGGCCGCAGATAGAGGTGATAGGTGTTCGCGAGCACCATGCGCGCCCGAAGCGCCTCCACCTCCTCCATGACGAGGCCCTTCACCGTGCCGGCGGTCCCGACCGGCATGAACGCCGGCGTGGGCACGTCCCCGTGCGGGGTCGTGAACGTGCCAGCGCGGGCACGGCCGTCGGTAGCGGAGAGCGTGTAGTCGAACATGGAGCCGCAATGTAACCGGGTCAGGGGCGCTGCCGCGTGGGCAGCACTGCCATCGCGTCGCCGTACGAGTAGAAGCGGTACCGTTCGCCGATCGCCTCCCGGTAGGCGTCCATGGTGCGCTCGTATCCCGCGAGCGCGGCGACCAGCATCAGGAGCGTGGAGCGCGGCAGGTGAAAGTTGGTCACGAGCGCGTCCACCACGCGGAACCGGTACGGAGGCCGGATGAAGAGGCGGGTATCCCCGGAACCGGGCTCCAGCACGCCGGTCCGCGCCGCGGCCGCCTCCAGCGTGCGGACCGCCGTGGTCCCGACGGCCCAGACGCGCCCCCCCGCCGCGCGCGCGCGCTGGACCGCGGCGGCGGCCTCCGGCGACACCGAATACCATTCGGCGTGCATGTCGTGCGCTTCCGGATCATCGCCCTCGACCGGCCGGAACGTGCCGATGCCGACGTGCAGCGTGACGGCGGCGCGCTGCACGCCCTTCGCCGCGATCCGCTCCAGCAGCGCCGACGTGAAATGCAGTCCTGCCGTCGGTGCAGCGATGGATCCGGGGCGCCGGGCGTAGACCGTCTGGTAGCGCTCCCTGTCGGCGGCCTCATCGGATCGGTCGATGTAGGGCGGCAACGGCATGTGCCCGTGCCGCTCCAGCGCCTCCTCGACCGGAACGTCCGACTCGAGACGCACGACCCGGTTGCCGGAAGGGAGGGTTTCGAGAATCTCCACCTCCAGGCCGGCACCCACCACGACGCGCCGCCCGGGCCCGAGCTTGCCGCCCGGGCGGACGAGTGCCTCCCAGACCCGCGCACCTGACGACACGTCGGGGGGAGCGCCCGGCGCGCCCGCAGCTTCGTCGACCAGCGGCCGTACGAGGAGCACCTCCGCCCGTGCACCGGTCGGCTTGCGACCGAGGAGCCTGGCGGGCACGACGCGGCTCTCGTTGACGACGAGCACATCCCCCTCCTGCAGGAGCTCCTCGAGATCGGGAAAGCGTCGATGCCGGAACGGGCCCTCGGGAGGCACGACCAGGAGACGGCTGTCGTCCCTGCGCTCCGTGGGGTGCTGGGCGATCCGCTCCGGAGGGAGGGCGTAGTCGTAGTCCGAGACGCGTGCCCCGGCGCCCGCCTCAGTGGCCACGGGTTGAGCGCTCCTCCACCCCGCCGCCCGTCACGACGAAACAGAGCACGGCCTCGTGGGTGGGGCAGCAGGAGAGGTCGCCCGGACCGTGCCGGGTCAGGTGGACCTCCACGATTTCGCGGTCCCCCGTGAGCGCCCGCACGCGCACCCGATCTCCCAGCGGAGCCGACGCGCACCACCGCCGCACGTCGTCGGACATCCACCCCCCGTGCTCCAGCGCGAAGAGCGCCAGCTCCATCGAGGTCACGCTCCCGCCGCCGGAACTCCACACGACGTCGATCGCCTCGCTGGCGCCATCCTGACCGAAGTCTCCCACGGCGCGCCAGTCGGTGAGGCCCGCTTCGACCACCCGCGTGCCCGAGGCATCGCGCACCGCACCGGTTCCGTCGAGGAGGAGGACCGTCGCCGAGTCCCGGGCGGGCAGCACCACCTCCGCGGACTCGAGTACCGGAAGTCGGCGATTCGCGTCCGCGCACGCCACGGCCAGCCGCAGGGAGTCGGCCGCCGATGCGTGCAGAGTCCGCCGCATCATTCCTCGACGAAGAGCGACGCCTGGGTGCCGGTACCCCCGTGGTCGTCGCCATGCTTCTTCGGCAGGGTGTAGCCGAAGCGACGGAAGGCCCGAGGCGTCGCGATCCGCCCCTGCGGCGTCCGCTGCAGGAAGCCCTCCATGATCAGGAAGGGCTCGTAGACCTCCTCGAGCGTGGTCGCGTCCTCCCCCATGGCGACGGCCAGCGAGTTCAGCCCCACGGGCCCTCCCTCGAACTTCTCGATGAGGGTTCTGAGCACGCGCACGTCCATCTCGTCGAGCCCGTACTCGTCTACGTCGAGGAGCTCGAGCGCGTCACGGGCCACGTGCCCGTCGATGTGTCCGTCCGCCCGAACCTGTGCGAAGTCACGCACGCGCCGCAGCAGCCGGTTCGCCACACGCGGTGTACCGCGCGACCGCTTCGCGATCTCGAGAGCGCCGTCCCCGCTCGTCTCCACGCCGAGGATGTCGGCCGAGCGACGCACGATGGTGACCAGCTCCTCCGGCGGGTAGTAGTGCATCCGCTGCACGATCCCGAATCGCGCGCGCATCGGGGCGGTGAGCGCGCCGAACCGGGTCGTCGCACCGACGAGGGTGAAGCGTTCGATCTTCATCGTCATCGTCTGGGCCTTGGGCCCGTCGGAGAGACGGATATCGACCTGCCAGTCCTCCATGGCCGGATACAGGAACTCCTCGATGATCGGCCGAAGACGATGGATCTCGTCGATGAAGAGGATGTCACCCTCCCGCTGGTTCGTGAGAATCCCGACGAGGTCCGCCGGCTTCTCGAGTACGGGGCCGGAGGTCGTCTTGATGTTCACGCCCATCTCCCGCGCGAGCAGGGAGGCGAGCGTGGTCTTGCCCAGGCCGGGGGGGCCATGGAAGAGGATGTGGTCGAGCGCCTCCCGGCGCTGGCGGGCGGCCTCGATCGCGATCGAGAGCGCCTCGCGCACCCTGGCCTGACCGATGAACTCGGCCAGCCGGCTGGGCCGGAGCGACGGCTCGGCCTGGGCGTCGTCGTCGATCGGGTCGGGTGTGGTGATGTGCGTGTGTTCCGTCATCGCTCCTCCCTACCCCGCCAGCGCCTTTCGGATCAGCTCGTCGGTGGTCTTGGGAGTGCCGGCCTCCAGCACCTCGCGCACCGCGCGATCGGCATCGGCGAACGAGTAGCCGAGGGCGACGAGCGCCTGGACCGCTTCCTGGGCCCCGCTGGACTGCCCCGGAGCGCGGGGCGTGACGATGGCCAGATCGGCCACCCGGTCGGCCAGCTCGAGGGCGATCTTCTCCGCCTTCTTGCGTCCGATGCCGCTGACCTGCTGCAGCGCCGTGAGGTCTTTTTCCACCAGGGCCCGTGCGAGACGCTCCGCCGAGAAGGTCGACATCATGGCGAGTGCCACCTTCGCACCCACACCCGACGCGGTGAGCAGCCGCTGGAAGAGCGTCCGCTCGTGCGCGTCGACGAAACCGTACAGCGCGACCGAGTTCTCCGTCACCACCTGCACCGTGCGGATCTCCACGGCTCCCCCGGGCGAGGGAAGGCGCTGCAGGACGGTGAGCGGGACCTCCACTTCGTAGACGACGCCGCCCGAAGTCTCGACCTCGACGCGCTCGGCATCGCGCGTCAGGACGGTGCCGCGGAGCCGGGAGATCACCGGGGGAAGCTTCCGATCATGCAGTGGCACAGCGCGGCGGCCACACCGTCCGCCGCGTCGGCGGGCGCCGGGGCCTGTCGCAGGCGAAGCTGCTGCATGACCATGAAGCCCACCTGATCCTTGGTTGCGTTTCCCGTGCCGACGACGGCCTTCTTGATCTGCCGCGGGGCGTACTCGGCAATCATAACGTCGTGGTGCGCGGCGGCCAGAAGGATGGCGCCCCGGGCGTGCCCCAGCTTGAGCGCGCTCTGCGCGTTCTTTCCGTGGAACACCTCCTCCACGGACACGGCGAACGGACGGTGGCGCTCGATGAGCCCGACGATCGAATCATAGATCTCGCGGATCCGCACCGGCAGCGGCTCAGCCGCCGAAGTGCGGATCACGCCGCACTCCACGAGTGCGACCCGAGCGACGCCCGAGCGCCGGACCACCCCGTACCCGGTCGTGGCGGTACCCGGGTCGATGCCAAGCACCAGCACCTCGTCGGGCCGGTCGGTGCCACCCGCCCTCTCTCCGTCGGCGCTCGCTCGCACGCCGGGTGCTACATCGCCTCGGCGAGAACCGCTTCGTCGATGTCGGCGTTCGAGTGGACCTTCTGGACGTCGTCGAGGTCGTCGAGCATTTCCATGAGCCTGAGGAGTTTCTCGGCTTCCTGCCCGCTCACCGAGACTTCGTTCTTGGCGACGCGGGTCAGCTCCGCGGAGGACACCTCGATGCCCGCCTCACGGAGTCCCTGCTGCACCGCCGCGAACGCGGACGGCTCCGTGGTAATCACGAACTCCTCCCCGTCGCCCGCGACATCCTCGGCGCCGGCGTCGATGGCGGCCTCGAAGACGGTGTCCTCGTCGTACCTCGTGGCGTCGATCACGAGCTGCCCCTTGCGATCGAACTGCCATGCGACCGAGCCGTCGGTCCCGAGGCTCCCGTCGTTCTTCGACAGAGCGAACCGGACGTCCGCAACGGTCCGGTTGGTGTTGTCCGTGAGGCACTCGATGAAGAGCGCGACGCCCCCGGGACCGTACCCCTCGTAGGTGGTCTCCTGGTAGTCGACGCCCTCCAGCTCGCCCGTGCCCTTCTTGATGGCCCGGTCAATGTTCTCCTGCGGCATCGAGGCGGCCTTGGCCGTGTCCACGGCCAGACGGAGCCGAGCGTTGAAGTCCACGCTGCCGCCACCCTCGCGGGCCGCGACGGTGATCTCTCGAATGAGCTTGGTGAAGAGCGCGCCGCGCCTGGCGTCGTTGACGCCCTTCTTGCGCTTGATCTTCGACCATTTGTTATGGCCAGCCACGAGTCCTCCGAGCGGTGCTGCGGGCGGGGGTCAGGCCGGAAAAGTAGGGCCGGCGGTAATCCCGTTCAATCGGTCCTGCCGGGCCTCGACGACCCGCTTGCTCCCGCGGGTCCACCAGCGTAGCGTGATTGTGATCCGTTGCCTTATGCCCGGCAACTTTCCGATGCGCCCGGTCCGGGCCATCGCTGGACATCGCGCACGCCAAGGACCTGCCATGATGCGCCCTGCCCGAGACGGGTTCACGCTGATCGAGCTCCTGATCGTCGTCGTCATCATCGGCATCCTCGCCGCGATCGCGATCCCGAAGTTCTCCGCGATGCGCGAGAAGTCATACGTCGCCGCCGTCACGTCCGACCTCAAGAACGTGGCGAGTCAGCAGGAGATCTACCTGAGCGACAACTTCACGTACGCGAGCGACGTCGCCGACCTGACCATCACGATCACGGACCGGGTGACGATCGTCATCAACGAGGCCACCGGATCGGGCTGGGCGGCCACGGGCACGCACTCCGGACTGTCGGGGGCGGGACGCCAATGCGGCTTCTACTTCGGCGACGCGAACCCGAGTGGTGCCACCCCCGCGAACGCCCCCGGCGCCGTCACCTGCAACTGACGGGTATCGGGAAGGTCAGGCGGCTGTCTCCAGTCGACGCCTGAGCGGGCGCAGGACAAGCCTGCGCCAGGCCAGTGCGAGCCCGCTCCAGGCGAGGAGCACGGCCGCCAGGGAGGCCACGCCGGCAAGCGTCTGACCGGCGATCCCGAAGTACTCTCCCGTGTGCGCGAAGCGGAGGAAGGTGCGGAAACGCCGTCCGCGTGACTGATCTCCGAAGGATTCCCACGAGATCTCCCTTCCCGTCGCGGCATCGTACTGCCCCGTGAACCGCTTCGTCGGCTGGCCACCCCACCCCTGATCGACGCGGACCTGCACGGGCACTCCGGCATGCTCCGGAACGTTGATGGACAGCGTCCGCCACTCGGCGAGGCGCCTCGTGGCCGGCTCGACGACGGCATCGAGAAGTGTGATGTCGAAGGGTGCCAGTTCGACCGCCGGGACCGTAGCCGCGACCGGCGCGGTGGGCACGGCCCCGAGCAGCCCGCTCGCCCCGGGCAGACCCGGCGCGTGGGCAGGCGAAGCGCCGGGCGGGGGCAGACGCGAGGCGGATACCGTCCGACGGGCAGGGGGTTCGTCCCCGGCGAGGCGATAGGCGAGATCGCTCGCCCATGGGAATGAGATCACGGTGGCGGAGGCCACGACCACGGCCAGCGGGATCGCCGCCCAGAAGCCGAAGACGTGGTGCCAGTTGAAGTCGCGGGCTCGGCCGCGCGCCGTGCGATCGAGCAGCAGGATGGGGCGAAGATGCTGCCGGGTCCAGCGAGCCGGCGCCCACAGCACGAGGCCGCTGAGCACGAGGAAGAGGAAGGCGAGGTTACTCCACCCGGTCACCGCCCGGGCAGCCGTCCTGCCCTCGCCCGAAGCTCCGAACCAGCGGTGCATCGCCACGTTCCAGGACATGAAGCCACGAACCCGGCGACTCCCCTCCCCACGGACCTCGGCCGTGGACGGATCGAGAAAAAGGGTGCGTCCCCCGCCCAGCGCAGCCGCCACCGGCGCGTCCGGATCGGACCAGATCACGACCGAAGAAACCTCCGCGTCGGGAGCCCACGCGCGGGCAGTGCTGACGACGTCCGACAGGGGTGCGCGGTATCCTGCCAGGGCCGGAGCCACCCAAAACTCGCGATCGGCCCACTCGGTCACCTGCTTCTGATACGTCAGCATCACCCCCGTCACGGACATGACGAGGATCACGGCGCCACAGGTAACCCCGCAGGCGAGGTGGATCCAGAACAACAGCGTTCGCAAGGACGTCGAGCCCGGTGCACAGTTTGAGGGACCACCGACGAATGAGACTGATTCTCAATCTCGCGACCAGTGTACCTCTGCGCCCGACCCTCGTCAACCGCCCCGCGCCGACCCGTCAGAACC
>Ga0222714_10002080_pt1 | contig 21733 bp, 18 predicted proteins | sample C33_3DmetaG_FD_165048 | JGI IMG/M metagenome (GOLD analysis project Ga0222714, IMG submission 165048) | Estuarine water microbial communities from San Francisco Bay, California, United States - C33_3D | ecosystem: Environmental > Aquatic > Marine > Unclassified | place: USA: California...
GACCGCACACTCCAAGACCTGGTCATGTCGGTAGATGGCTTTTTCAACCTCAGTGGAGTACACATTCTCGCCACCAGAGACGATCATGTCTTTCTTGCGATCAACAACGTAAACAAAACCGTCATCGTCGAGGTATCCCATATCGCCAGTGTGCAACCAGCCGCCCTTGAGGGTTTCGGCTGTGAGCTGCTCTTTGGCCCAGTAGCCCTTCATCACCTGGGGCCCTCGACCACAGATTTCTCCAACTGTCCCATTGGGCACCTGGTTGTCTTCGTCATCGACAACTTTTATTTCACAAAGATGCTGGGCTCGGCCGCCTGACATCAAGCGTTTTTTCTCTATGTCGGTTGCCTGAGGTGAAAGCCCGCGCTGGTAGTCGTAGCGAGAAAGATAGGTGAGCTGCACCGTGGCTTCTGTCTGACCAAAATATTGCACAAAATCAATACCAAAAGCCTCACGGGCTGCAGTCACCGTGTCAATTGATACGGGTGCACCGCCCATCCCAAAATGCTTAAGGCTTGATAGGTCGCGAGGGTTTCGTGCCTGAATGTCGACCAGCAGATTCAGCATGGTGGCGACGGGAACGGTCTTGGTCACCCGATTCTTCGCAATCATGTCGAGGCACAAGTCGGGGACAAAGTCAATTATCACGACCGTGCAGCCGGCGTACCAGTAGGGCAGCGCCATGGTGAATACCACGTGGAAGAGTGCTCCGTTCACGAGGTTGACGTCCTCATGGCAGATTTCGTCGGCGATCAGCAGGTTCGTTATCTGGGCAAAGTTATTGTTGTGCGTCAACATGACGCCCTTTGACATCCCAGTCGTGCCGCCCGTATAGCAAACCCAGCACACGTCGTCGCCGTGAATCTGGCGCTCAGGCGTAGGTTCCGTCGACGGCATGGTCGCCAGGAGGCGGTCGTAATCGAGATCAAATCCATGGTCGCCACCAAACCCGATGACCGAACGTATATTTGGCAGTTGCGGAAGGATTTTGCGAACGACATCTGCGTACTCGATGTCGACCAGCAATACTGACGAACCAGCGTCATTGATTACGTAAACAAGTTCCTCTGCCGTGAATCGATAATTAAGCGGACAATGCAGCACACCGATTTTTGCACAGGCAAAATACGACACCACGTGCTGCGGACGGTTGCGAGCCAGCAAGCTGACTTGTTGTCCCTGTTGTACATCCAAGGACTGCAAGGCATGGGCTAGCCGATTGGCCTGGTCGTTGAGCTGGGCATACGTGAGAGACTCTTTGTCTTCGTAGACGACGGCTTTCTTATTCGGGTACTTTGACGCATTCATTCGTGCGATTTCACCCATTAACAGCATGGCAACCTCTCTTTTCCACCACTTTGGTGGCTCGGAACCACTCACCGTACTGGCTTGCCCAATGACCCGTCAAAACGAAGCCACAGTGGCGCACCTGTCCCGCCGTGATTTCGGCTAGAAACAGACGATGCGGCATTTGTTCCCTCAAACAGGTGATCGGTCGGTACAAGCTGAGTGGAATCTTTCCGAGCGGCGAAGGCACAACGACCGACCGTGGGTCATCATGTGCATGATTTCCAGTGTTGACGGCGCCATCGCATTGGACGGCACCGCAGGACCCCTCGGTGGGCCCACTGATCGGGAACTGTTTCTTCATCTACATCGATCCGCTGATGCGATGCTGGTGGGGGCCGCAACCGTGCGAGCCGAGAGTTATCACCCGGTCGCCGCTGGTCAGTCGCTCTTTATTTTTTCACGCAGTGGAAACCTCGGTGAGCACCATGAGCAATTGATTGCTTCCCCGAGCACCCGAGTGGTGAGTGGCTCGGTCGCCGAGGTGGTGTCAACGATTCCAGCAAATGTTTGCCTGTTAGAAGGTGGTGCGGTGCTCAATGGACAGATGCTGAGTGCCGACTTAGTTGATGAGGTCAGCCTGACCATTGCGCCACGGCTAGTCGCATCTCAGGCAAGTCGGATTGTGGTTGGTCTCGATGTGCCAAGTAACAAGTGGGAACTGGCCAGTGTCTGCGAAGCCGACGGCGGGTTTCTCTTTATGCGCTATCTTCGCTCGCGATGACAAAACCAGAGGCGTTAGACCCCCAGAGTGGTCAAGGTGTGCGCGGCGAGGTGTTGTCATCGGCTTTGTCAGCCGGTACTCAAATGCATCGTTTTGTGAATCATCTCCAAGAACATCGACAGATGCGCTTCGAGAACTACGAGAGCTTGCACCGCTGGAGCGTTGATTCGTTCGGCGAGTTCTGGGGAGAAATTTCACAATGGTTCGGGGTGAAGTGGTACGACCAGCCATCAAGCGTGGTTGACCCTCTGACAGCGGCAATGCCGGGGCATTCTTGGTGGCCCGGTGGAACATTAAATTTCGCCGACAAGATTATTGAGCACGCCCATATGTCACCCGATGCCGTGGCGGTGGTGGCTCTTTCGCAGTCGCGTGAGCGAATTGAGCTGACCTGGCAACAGCTGATGTCTTTGGCGGCAACGTATCGAGCAGAAATGCAGGCACGTGGAATGACGCCTGGCGATCGGGTCGCGGTCTATCTTCCGAATGTTCCCGAAGCTTTAGCAATTTTTCTTGCCGCCGCGTCGCTTGGGGTCACGTTTTCTTCGTGCCCACCTGAGTTTGGCGCTGATGCCGTCATAAGTCGGTTCAGCCAGCTTCAGCCCAAGTTTTTGTTTTATTGCGACCGCTATGTTTACGGATCTCGACTCATCGACAAAGGCATAGAAACCGAAAAAATTCGCACGTCACTGCCCACTCTGCAAGGTGCGATTCGCCTCGACATCACTGCACCGGACAACCTGCTCTCACGAGTTCAATCCGCTCGAGAGCTGATTTCAGTCCCAGTGCCTTCTGCGCATCCGTTGTACGTGTTGTATTCCTCGGGCACAACGGGGCTTCCTAAGGCGATTGTTCACTCGCATGCGGGCATACTCCACGAACATCTCAAGGTGCTTGCCCTCCATCACGATCTTGCCGTCGGCGATCGCTTTTTTTGGTATTCAACCACTGGGTGGATGATGTGGAACTACTTGGTGTCGGGCTTAGCCGTCGGGGCCACGGTGGTTCTTTTCGATGGCGACCCCGGCTATCCAGATCTTGACCACCTCTGGCGCTTGAGCATCGCGGAATCAGTCAACATTTTTGGCGTGGGGGCAAGTTTCATTCATAACTGCATGAAAGCCGACTTAGTGCCCAAAAAAATTGGAGACCTGTCTCGTTTGAGGGTCGTGGGGTCAACGGGTTCGCCACTGTCGGCAGATGGCTTTCGCTGGGTCAGCCAACAGGTAGGACAACACGTGCAGGTGCACAGCATTAGCGGTGGCACGGATATTTGCAGCGCATTCGTCGGCATGTCACCGCTGCTACCAATTCGCGCGGGCGAAATTTCCTGTTCTGTGTTGGGGGCCGATGTACGGGCTTTTCGTGATGATGGCGGTCAGTGCGATGACGGCGAAACCGGTGAGCTCGTTGTAACGACCCCGCTGCCATCCATGCCTGTCGGTCTGCTCAATGACGCCGATGGAAACAAGTTCAGGGGGGCTTATTTCGAAGACTTCCCTGGGGTATGGCGGCATGGTGACTGGATTACCTTCAACGCAGATGGTTCGTGCATAGTCACGGGTCGGTCAGACGCAACACTTAATCGAGGTGGAGTTCGACTGGGGACGAGCGAGTTTTATGCCGTTGTTGAGGCGTTGTCGTTCATTTCCGACTCACTTGTCATCCATTTGTCTGACAATACCTCCGATGGTCGCCTCATTTTGTTTGTAGTTGTGAAGGAGCAATCTCTCACCGACGAGCAACAAAGAGAAATCAAAGGACAGTTGCGAACCCTGCTCTCGCCACGGCATTCACCAGACGAAATCATCCAAGTTCGTGCGATTCCGCGAACATTGTCAGGCAAGAAACTTGAGGTCCCAGTAAAGAAAATTCTGCAGGGCGCAGATCCTGACACGGTTTGCTCTAAAAGCTCGCTGGTTGACCCATCCTCGTTAGATGAGTATGTGTCCCTGCGCCGCAGGTAGTTACTACGTGCCCGAAGTACGAAGCGAAAGGATTGCTTCAGATGCGGGGAACCATGCTGCAACTCCAGAAAATGGAATAGCGCAGACGCATGCTTCAACAAGCTGCGCCTCGTTTGCGCCTTTCTTCAGCGCACCATCTGCGTGGATTCGCACGTAGTCACGTTGGCATTCGGCGGCGTTGATTGCCACCAACATAAGTTCTGACAGTCGTGGCTGTAGGGCACCCACCTCGAGCCCTGCTTTACGCAACAAGTAGTAATAAGCCAGTGCGGCAGGGGCGTGGTCAGCAAGCAGCGTGATGCGATCTGGCAGTTGTCCGAATACCTGTGTGAAGTACTCAAAAATTTCAGACGAAGGCGGTGACGCAAGGGGAGTGCGGTCAGTCGAGGGAGACGACCCGTCAAGAGGAATTGCGAGCAGCATGAGCCGAGACACTTCGATTCCGCGGGAGAGCAACATCAGCGCTGCGGCATGTCGGGCGGCCTCCGGTGCAAGACCGCTCTTCAGCGATCGAGCCATCCAATGTCGTGTGTCTGATTCGCGGCCCTTGACCGCCGAGATTGCGCTGATGAATAGAAACTTCTCATGAGCAAGTAACGCGCTGTCAGACTCTAAGAAATCTGCAATTGCGGTGAGGCTGAGTTCAGTTGCAGGCGAAGTATCGAGCAACGAGCGGAGCCAGTCCGAATTGCCGAATGAGTCCTGAAGAGCGTTTTTCGTCATTGAGCAGATGGTACACCGCGGATTAGTGTCAGGGCGTGGGAGAAACAATGCGGGTAACGACGCTCGATGACGGCATCGTGCGCCATATCCTGCTCGACTCCCCGAAAGACCACAATGCGTTGTCGCCTGACCTCCTCGAACAGTTGCAGGCTGCACTCGATGGTGCGTCATCATCCGCCGCCCGAGTCATTCGACTCGGCCATGTTGGGCCAACTTTCTGCAGTGGGATGGACCTGCGGACAATGGTGGGGAACGCACCGGACCTCTCACCGCTGCGAAGGGTTCTCGAGACTCTGTCGCTCACTCGTCAGCCGACTGTGGCGACCATCAGCGGCCACGTTCGCGCGGGGGGCATCGGAATCATGGCCGCCTGCGACGTCGTTTTTGTTGCTCGGCATACCGATTTTGCATTTACCGAAACCAAGCTTGGAGCGATTCCCGCGTTGATTTCTGGTCCGTTATTCAATAGGGTCGCACCGCATCTCATCAGCCGCTACTACCTCTCGGGCGAAGTCTTTGACGCTGAGACGGCATACAACATGGGGCTCGTCACCGAGGCTGTCGATGACCCGACGGCAGCGGCCAACGATTGGGCCACCAGCGTCGCAGCCGCAGCTCCCGGTGCTGTCTCGGCAACTCTCGAGTTGTTGCGCCAGGCAGTAGCCAGCGGTTTACCCACGCTTAGAGCCCTCCAGGAGCTCTCTGAGCGCACCTTTGCAGGCGCTGAGGCCCAAGAGGGCATTCGGGCGCTTCTAGAGAAGCGAAAGCCCGTATGGGGGGCGTTCGAGGCGCCGTAGGAAGATTACAACGACGCTGATGCCGAGAGCTAAGCGCCAGAAACTAGGCGCCGAGGTAAGCCCGAGCCAAGTTCGTTGACTTGGCGATTTCGGCTGACGGCCCGTCCATTTCGTTCTTGCCGACTCGAATCACGTACGTGCGATGCGAAACTTCCAAGACTCCGGCGTGCTGTTCTACCAACAAAAATGTTGTTCCCTCTTTGTTGAGCCGCGAAATCATCTCAAAAAGTTCGGTAACCAAAATTGGTGCCAGTCCGAATGAGATTTCGTCAATCATGAGCAGCTTGGGTCGAGCCATCATTGCGCGTGCTACTGAGAGCATTTGCTGTTGACCGCCAGACAGAGCAGAAGCCCTGTCGCTGTACTTTTCTCGCAAGGGAGGAAATGCGGTGAGCAGTTGCTCACGATCGGCTTCGATCGTGGATTTCTCACCTCTGCGAGCGACAAGACTCAGCTCCAAGTTTTCCTTGACGGTGAGGGTCTGAAGAATTCCGCGCCCCTCGGGCTGGTGTGCCAGGCCGAGCTGGGCCCGCTTGTCTGTGCGCATGCTCCCGAGATTTGTTCCGTCAAAGACGATGCTTCCGGACCAAGTTGGCAGAACGCCCGAAATGGTTCGCAGCAAGGTGGTCTTGCCGGCCCCATTTGCGCCGAGAATGGCAACAATCTCACCACTGTTTACTGACACGTTGATACCACGAAGAATCTGGAGTTTTCCGTAGCCGGACTCCAAATCAGTTATTTCTAAAAGTGCCATGAGAAATCAGCCTTTCCGCTTGCCTAGGTACGCCTCGATGACGACGTCATCTTTCACTACGTTGCTGGGCTCACCTTCGGCGATGATGCGCCCGTAGTGGAGAACAGAAACTTTGCTACAAATCTTCGACACAAGGTGAAGGTCGTGTTCGATGATCACCGTTGTCAAGTTGCGGGAGTTAATGATGTCAAGCAACGCGTCGACCATTCGGTCTACGTCGGCGGCGCCTAGCCCCGCTGCTGGTTCGTCAAGCAAGAGCACGAGCGGATTAGTGACAACTGCACGCGCAATCTCCACCATTTTCTGCACCGCAAGCGGCACCGATGAGGCCTTTTCGCGCGCAACCTCGGACAAGCCAAATGGCTGTAACGCCAAATAGGCAAGTTCGCGGGCGTTGCGCTCTTCGGCTCGCGCTTTTTTGCTGCCAAAGAATTCGGCAATGTGCCCAGTTGAGTAGGTGCGATTGGCGCCAAGCATTACGTTCTCGAGCACGGTCATTGTGGGAATCAGTTTCGGAGTTTGGAAAGTCCGGCCGATTCCTTGGACACCTATCTCGTGCGCGGGTTTTCCAAGCAGCGAAACGCCGTCGAGTTCGATAGTGCCGGATTGCGGGACAACATATCCCGAAATGGCGTTGTAGCAGGTGGTTTTGCCAGCGCCGTTAGGGCCGACCAGACCATGCAGTCCACTTTCAAAGCGCAGGTTCACGCCTTCGAGCACTTTATTGCCGCCGAATGCGACGCTCAGATCTTTTAAGACAAGTGTGTGTGTGGTGGTCACTATTCAGCACCCGTCACACTCTGTTGGCGCTTGCCAAACTTCGCTCGAACTTTGTCGCCAATAGAGGCGATGCCACCGGGCAGAAGCCCGATGCACAACATGAGCGATACACCAAACACGATGCGCTGGTAGACCGCAAAGGCTTGGAGCCATTCCTGCACGAACACCACGAAGAGTGCTCCGGCGAACGAACCCCAAATTGAGCCGACACCACCCACAATCAACATCACCAGCATCGTGATGAGCAAGCCGGTTTTGAACATATCGGGGCTGAGGTACGTAAGTAGCTGAGCAAAAATCGAGCCAGCCAATGCGGCGATGGAGCCGGAGAACATGAACGCGATGAGTTTGTATTTCGGCGGAGCAATACCTAAGGACGGTGCCGCAATTTCGATGCTGCCTATTGCGCGCATCGTTCGCCCCAAGCGACCCTCAAGCACTCGACCAACGAGAACGATGAATGCAACGATTGCAAGCAAGCAGATGTAGTAGAGAGCAATTTCGCGATCGAATCCCCAAAAGTCGAGTAGTTGCACCGAGTAGCCACCGCCACCGCCGGTGATTCCGTCGGCCTCCAGAATGACCCTGATAATCAAGTCGCCGAAGGCAAGGCTCGCAATTGCAAGGAAGAACCCGAAAAGGCGAACAGCGGGAAACCCGTCGATGAACCCGATGACTGCGGCAAACAAGCCAACGCCAACGACCGCGAGAATCCAGGGCAATCCGCGCTCATGGAGAATCGAAGTTGCGTAGGCGCCGAGTCCGAAGAATCCGGCAACTGCCAGCCCAATCTGGCCGGTCCAGCCGATCATCACGTTCATGCCGAGCGTGCCGAGCGTGTAGACCAGAACCAGCGAGACGATATAGATGTAGTACCCACCGAGGAACCAGGGCAAAACAACCATCCCAGCCAAAAGGCTGTATCGGGTGATTGACGACTTCACCGGTCGCTTCGGGTTTGACACCCAGTCCGGTATCAGTGATGTAGTAGTGCTTAATGACATGGGTTAAACCTCCCTGGGCTTGATGCTCTTTACGAGCGACGGCATTCGAACGAAGAGATACAACACGACGATGATGAGCGATACGGCTTCCTTCCAACCTGTACCAATCCACATACCTGTCAAGTTTTCGATTACTCCAATTGCCAAACCGCCAATGAAGGCACCAGAAAGCGATGTAAAGCTGCCAATAACAGCGGCTACGAAAGCCTTGAGGATCAGTGGATCTGCGGAGGAGTCTGCCAGCAAGGTGGCTTGAGTCTGCAACATCATCGCCAGGGTTGAAATTGCAGCACCGATACCCCATGCCAAGCTGGAGACAAGACCGCTGTTGATACCTAGCAGTCGGGAAACGCCTGGATTCTCGGAGATTGCGCGCATCCGAACGCCCCACGTGGTGCGGAAGAAGTAGGTCAAAATGAGCGCTAGGACGACTCCCGTGATGATGGTAATGATTTGGATATACGGGACGTAAAGATCGCCAACTGTGAAGCCGCCCTCACTCCACGGGGTGGAGAAACTTCGGGCATCTGATCCAAATGTAATTGTTACCAAACTTACAAGTACATAGGTAAGCCCGATCGTCATGACGAGCATGGGGAAGTGTCCGAGCGAGGACAATGGGCGGATCGCTACTCGTTCGATCACGGCGCCGATGACGTAACCCAAGGCAATTCCACAAATCATCGCCAAGATCGGATTCAACCCTTCGTTCATGAGATTGATGGCGGCGTAGGAACCCGGCATTCCAATTTGTGCTTGGGCAAAATTCGGAACATCGGTGGCTTTCATGACGATGACGATTGCCACCGCGAGGAGTGCGTACCAACTACCGGCTTCCAATCCTGAAAGAATTTGTTGAATCATTGTGGCTCCTGCCGTCAGACTTAAGAAAAATTTAGCTGTGTCTTGGGCCGAATTCGACCCAAGACACAGCCGTAAATTTTAGACAATTATTACTCTGACCGAATCAGCCGCCTTGTGGGGCGCCGAATGGCGAAACAATCTTCCATGTCTTCGTGGCAGTGCTGTATTGCGCCAGCGCTGCACCTTTTGCACACGCATGACCGGTTGGAAGCGGCCCACAAGTGATGTTAGGAGCTGCACCCTGATTATTTACAACCGAGCTTTCAAGTGACTGGAATAAACGATTCCAGTTGAGGTCACCTTCAAGGCGGTCAACCGCCTTGAAGAACGCCTTGGTGTAGGTGTAAGCCTGCAACGAGAAGTTGTTCGTTGCTTGTCGCAACGATGACTTGTCGGCAATCGTGCGCCAGGCCTTTACGCCGACCTGGGTGAGGTCGGTTGGCAATGCAACCTGAAGTGCACCGATAAACCCGTCGGCGGCCTCACCAGCAAGGCCTACCATGCCGACGCCGCCAGTTCCACCGGCACCATTGTCTGATGCCACCTTGATCTTCAGGCCAAGCTCTTGGATTTTCTTCAACACAAGGGCGACCTGCACGTTGTCAGTGGCCATGACCAAGCACTCTGCGCCCGCGTCTTTGATTCGCAGAACTGCATTGGCGACTTCCGTGCTACGCACTGCTACCTCTTCAGAGGCCACGAGTTTGAGGTTCTTGTGAACCTTCAACTGCAGTTGTACAGCCAATTTGCCCTCGGCGCCGAGTTCGTTTGGCTGTCCGATGAGTGCAAGTTTCTTGCAACCGTTTTTCACGTGCCAATCGATTCCTCTGCGAAGTTGCTCAGCGCGGCTCGGCCCCAGAACGAACAACGGCTCAATCTTTGCATCAGCCGGTGAGATTGGGCCCCAAACTGGAACGCGCTTTTCTTTGATCAAGTTCCACGAAGCAGGAAGAGCCTGCGAGCCAGCTGGGCTCAGAATCGCGTAGACCTTTTCTTGTTCCACCAACCGTCGCATATTTGCAACGCTGCGTGGAACTTCGAATTGGTCATCCAGTGCAACGAACTCAATTTTACGGCCATCAATGCCACCCTTGTTATTGATTTCGTCAATCGCCATAGTGATGCCAGCAAAAATACCGTCTCCGGCAGTTGCTGCAATTCCAGTTATTGGAAGTGTCGTACCCACTTTGATTGAAGTCTTCGTCACACCTTGCTGAGGCTTATTGTCTGCACTCTCATCGAGTTTTTTCGATGTGAGCGTGCTGACTCTGGTGGTCACCGTGGTGTTTTTGGCGGTGACCACGGTGGTCACCGCAGTGATGATTGTTTTTTTGCCCTTGACTTGACGCTTGCTTGTGGAGGTGGTGCCTACCTTGGTGCCTTTCTTTGTGGCAGTGGTTTTTACCGTGGTTTTAGCTGTGCCTTCCAGCTGATAAGCGGAGGTGAATCCGCGCTTTTCCGACTTGTATTCAACGAGAGTGACCTTTTCTTCGGTAGTGCTGGCCGAAGCAAGCACCGGCCCGATAGCAGTCATGGTTGCTGCGAGACCGAGTCCCAACAGCACCCGAATTGGCTTTTTGTTCATGATGCGGTTCCCCTTTAGTTGGTGTGGCGCACGGATATGCGTCGATAGGTCACCCTAGCGAGCTGTGACCGACGTCGCAAATCGTACGCTTAGTCTTTGGCCTAGCAGGGAGATGATGATGTTTCGACACGTAGTGATGTTTCGGCTCGTCGACGGAGTTTCCGCCGCGGTGCGAGACGAGATCCTCCAAGGTCTTGCGAGTCTCGCCCGAGAGGTGCCAGAGATTCACAGCTTTACTTTTGGGCCAGACGCTGGCCTTGCCGCTGGAAACTTCGACATCGCCGTAATTGCTGAGTTCGCTGATGAAGCCGCCTATGCCAGATACGCCGCCCACCCAGCCCACGTCGAATTTGTATCAAAAAAAGTGCGGCCATACCTCAGCGAGCGGGCCGCGGTTCAGTTCGGACCCGCCTGAAACAGTCTTGAAGGCAGTGGTCGGCCAAGAATCTGCTGGAGGTAGTTGCCCGCATCAAAGAGCCTGGCGAGGGAGATGCCGGTGGTAAAACCGAGGTCGTCGAGTAAATGAATTAGCGACTCGGTGGCCAAGTTGCCCATGGCCCCAGGCGCAAACGGCGAGCCTCCGATGCCTCCGATCGAGGTATCAAATCGTCTCACGCCTAATTCAAGGGCGGAAAATGCAGTAACTAGGGCGGTTCCACGATTGTCGTGGAGGTGGAGACCGAAGTCGGTACCGAGTTGGCCCACTATCGCTCGGAGCAGTGACGGGCTCGCTACGCCGGTGGTGTCGGCCAGAGTTACTTGGCTTACACCAGCCGCTCGTGCCTTGGCAAAGAACGGCGGTAGATCGTCAGTGGCGTTGACGTCATGAAATGGAGACCCAAAACTGCAAGAAATAATGAGGTCAGTCGAACACTGCTGCTGAGTTGCCAACGAGGCAATTTCAGTTGCCTGAGCAAGTGAGTCAGAACAAGACATGCCGACGTTCTTTTTCGAATATTGCTCAGACAAAGAGACGGTCACAGTGAGATGTCTGATGCCCGTGGCTATCGCACGCTCGGCACCCTTCAGGTTGGCGACAAGCCCATAACGGTTGAGCCCAAGTCGGGGCGGAGTACCGCTGACCACAGCCTCGGCACCAGCCATTGATGGAACCCGATCCTCACGCATAAACGCGGCGATCTCGATATCAGTGATTCCGGCGTTGATGAGCAGTTCAATCAACGTGGTGCGGGTAGCCACGTCAAGCGGCAGTTCGGCTTGGAGGCCATCTCGCGGGCCCACCTCACGAACGATCACAGTTTCAGGTTTGCCCGTAATCACAGTGCATTAGCCTACGGATTGAGTCACAATCATGCCGCACAACCTGTTGATCAGCGGTGGTTGGGCTCACAATTTTGCTGTGACGGCGCCGCTTCTTGCGGCGTGCATCGATGAGTCGCCAACTCTTGGTCTTGAAACCACGATTGTTGCAGATCTTGATCAAGCAACTCAGCACCTGATGACGCAGAACTGGGACCTCATCACCATCTACGCATGCTGGTTCAAGATGTCCGATGCACGGTACTCCGCAGAACAACGAGCCCAATGGGCACGTGAGACGAGTGACCAGTTTCGTGGGGCACTCGATGAATGCCGTCGTCGTGGTGTTCCACTTTTGGCGGTGCACACGGCGCCAATATGTTTTGACGACTGGGACGCTTGGCAGTCGTGGCTGGGTGGCACCTGGCAATGGGGCACATCGTTTCATCCAGCGCCAGAAAATCTTACGGTGCAAGTTGTGGGCGATAGCCCGATTGTTGCGGGTCTGGAGACGTTCACGGTTTTTGACGAGTTGTACAGCAAGCTCGCGGTGTCTGCGCAAGCCGAGGTGCAATTGGTATCTCCAAGTGCTCGGGTCGGAGACAAAGGCGAACCGATGCTTTGGACACATGTTTCAGGGTCAAGCAAAGTCGTGTACAGCGCTCTCGGACACGACGAAGTCTCATTGAACAATGAGACCCATCGACGAATCATTCGTCGCAGTGTTGCCTGGCTGATGGGTGCTTCACCCGAAGCGGTGATTGCAGCATGAAGAAGCCTCTGCGACTTTCTTTCAAGACCCAGCCGCAGCTCGGGAACTGGACCGATCTCGAACGTTGTTGGCAGGAGCTTGACGCATCCGGCGAATTTGAAGCCGGTTGGTTGTTTGACCACTTTTACCCCATTCTTGAACCTCGCGATGACGGGCCTTGCTTTGAGGGCTGGACTGCGCTGGCTTTTTTGGCGGGCAAAACATCGCGCCTGCGATTGGGGCTTATGGTTTCTGGCAACACGTACCGGCACCCTGCACTCTTGGCAAAGATGTGCGCAACGATTGACGTCGCGTCACAAGGGCGACTGTTGATTGGTATCGGAGCCGCATGGAATCAGACCGAGCACGACGCCTACGGCATCGCATTTCCGCCACTGAAAATTCGCATGGACATGTTGGAAGAAGCTTGTGAAGTTCTCGATTTGCTCTTGCGCCAGCAAGAGAGCACGTTTTCGGGCAAGCACTATCAACTGCAGTCAGCGTTTTGTGAACCCAAACCTGTTCAACAGCCCCGACCGCCGATTGTCATCGGAGGTGCGGGGGAGCGTCGAACCCTGCGGATTGCTGCGCGGTTTGCCGACCATTGGAACTATCCAGGTCGAGATGTACTCGAGTTGCGACGCAAGCTTGACGTGCTTGAACGACACTGCGCGGAGGTGGGTCGAGACCCATCAGAGATAGAGGTCTCAGCGCATATCTTTGAGCCGTTTGATGATGTCGAGTCGGTTCGCCATGCCAAAGAAATGCACGAGGCGGGCTGCGACGAACTCATCTTGTATTCCAAGGCGCCATATGACGCACGACGTCTACAAGACCTAGCAAGAAAAATTCGAAGTGCAGTGGGCTGAGCCCCATTCGTAAGACTTCTGACAGGATCTGAAAATGAGCCGATTCGCCGCTTTGTTTCAACCAATCAAGGTTGGTCGCCTGAATTTGTCGCACCGCATCACAGTGCCGCCGCACGGTGCCGGCAACATGGTCGGATCAGATCGAGAGTTTGAGGCATATAAGTCGTACTACGTCGCACGCGTCACCGGAGGAATCGATTGGGTTGGTGGTGGCCCGCTCTACGTCGCGAATCCTTTGCCACCTGGCTTTGAGCCGAGCGGTCTTGGCGCATACGGGCCAGGACTTCTTCGTCATCCTCGATTCGAGAAGCGTTTTCAAACGTTAATGAATGAAATTCACCTCGCAGGTGGCGTCGGCACGGCACAGCTGGTCTTGCAGGGTGGCAAACCGTTGGCGCCATCTCAAGTGCCGAGTGGATTGATGGATTGGAAGATTCCGCACGAAGTGAGTCGCGCAGAAATTCAGTGGATCATCGACGAGTATGGCCATTCTGCTCGTATCGCAACCCTGGCAGGGGCAGATGCAATTGAAATTCACGCTAATCATGATGACATCATCCAGTTTTTTCTTTCACCACGTACGAATCGCCGAAACGATGACTATGGCGGCACACCCGAGAACCGGCGACGCTTCCTAAGAGAGATTGTGGAAGTCATTCGTGGCCAAGTCGGTAGTGACGTCACCCTCGGTTTGCGGCTCTGCCTTGATGAACTTGTCGAAGACGGATACGGACTCGACTATTGCGAGTATCTAATCGGAAAGTTCACAGACGAAGGGCTCGTTGACTATTTCAGCGTCGATGTGGGCAATAACTGGGGATCACCTTCCTATATCGCGCCGTTCACATTTAACGAGGGCCATTGGGCCGAACTAGCCGGACAGGTCAAGCGCGCTACGCATCTTCCATTGGTGTATGTCGGGCGGGTGTCAACACCAGAGCGAGCCGCAGAGATAGTTGAACAAGGTCAAGCGGATTTGGTGGGAATGGTGCGAGCCAACCTTGCCGACGCTGAATTTGTATCAAAATTGAAAGCTGATCGCCGCGACACTATTCGCCCGTGCGTAGGGGCAAACGACTGTATTCACAGAATCGTCGTTGACGGATTGCGATTTGGGTGCGCGAGTAATCCGTTTGCTGGACACGAGTCTCGTGGTCCGTTGAAGCGGGCAAGTTCGGCTCGCAAGATACTCGTCGTGGGGGGTGGCCCTGCGGGTCTAGAGGTCGCTGGGTTGGCTGCCGAGCGCGGTCATCAGGTCCAATTGTGGGAGCAGCAAAACCATCTCGGAGGGCAACTGGCGGCTGCGGCACGACTGAGATCGAACATGGCGTATCAGAGATGGATCAGCTGGCAGATCGGTCGGCTTGAACGAGCGGGTGTCGATGTGATGTTGAACCGCACCGCAAGTCTGGAAGCCATCGCTGAACATAATCCCAATGTCGTGGTGGTCGCAACCGGTGCTGTGGCTCGGCAGCCCGACGTGCAGGGAGTCGCTCGAAAGAATGTCTTTTCTTCGTTGTTGGCGATTGAGTCTTCGCATCTGCTCGGCCATCGAGTCGCGGTGATAGCCGAAGACGACAGGTCGACGCCTCTGGCCGTGGCAGATCATCTTGCAGGTCATGGCCATCATGTGACGATTTTTTACCCAACTGTTACCCCGTCATCGCAGGTTGGCACATATTCCATAGGGGCGCTACTAGGTCAGTTTGATTCGGCAGGTGGTGAGATTGTGACATGCAGAAAACTTGTGGCGATTCACGAGACTTCGCTTGAATTCAGGCACTCATTTAGTGGACGGCTTGAATATCGTGAAGGTTTCGATTCGGTAGTACTCGCGACTGGGAGCGTTTCGGTAGCCCAACTTCTTGAGCCGCTCAAGGGCGCAGGCTTCGAGACACATATTCTCGGTGATGCGTATGCGCCACGCCGCTGGACGTTCGCTACTCGGCAAGCATTCGAGTTGGCACAAATCTTGTGAGTCGTCAGCCAATTTTCATAACGACGCTAGGTGACCTCGTTGCCCAGTCGGCCGAGCGGTGGTCGCACAATGCGTTGGTTACGCAGAGACAACGCGCCACATATCCGCAATTAGACCTGCTTGTCGACGAGTATGCACGAGCATTTTTGGCGCTCGGAGTACAGCGCAACGACAAGATTGGCATTTTGATGAGTCAGGATTTGGACTATTTGGTTGCGCTACTTGCAGTTGTGCGTATCGGGGGCGTTGCGGTGCCAGTTAACGCTCGTTTTAAGTCAACTGAATTGCGCCATGTGATTGAGTCGAGTGACATGTCGGTATTGATGCTCAGTGCGGGTAGCGATGCGCACGTTAATTATGCCAGTTTGCTCACTGAAGCTTTTCCACTGCTCGAAACTTTTAGCTCTGTCGGCCAGCATCTGCCAACGGCACCGAGATTACGGCACATCGTTCTTTTCGATTCGCCCCCGACGAACTGGTCGATGAGTCCGACGGAGTTTCTTGAGCTTGGGAAAGTAGTTGGGGCATCGGACGTAAAGCAGCGAAGCAGAGGAGTGGCAGTACGTGATGCGGCGCTCATGTTGTACACCTCGGGCACGACATCAAGCCCGAAGGGCGCTTTGTTGTCCCACGAGGCCTTTATGCGGTGCGCACTGGCTTTGGGAGGCAGTATTTTTGGACTTTCGCCAGCCGATACGACGTGGTGTCCCATGCCGATGTTTCATGTCGGAGGAATCGCCTTCATGGTCACGGCACTTATGCACGGCGCAACATATGTTCACGCTGGAAATTTCACTCCAGCGGTGTCGGCTCGGCAATTGCGAGATGAAAAAGTCAGCGTCGCCTGGCCAGCTTTTGACATGCTCTGGCAAGACGTCATCAATGAGCCGGATCTTGATGCCGAAACCGCGGCGCGTATACGCGTCGTTCTCATGAGCGTCGGACTTCCTAGTCGTGTTCGTGAATTGCAGAATCGATTGCCGAACGCAAAACAGGTTGCCGGATTTGGGGCTACCGAGTCAGCGGGACTGCTTACGATGGGGGAGCTGAGTGACCCCATCGAAGTCCGGCTCGAGTCAATGGGGCGACCGCTGGATGGCATGGAGGTGCGGCTCTTGGATCCGGTAACGGGAGAAATAGCTGTTGAGGGCGAGCCCGGCGAAATCTGTTACCGCGGACCATCTTGCTTCAGCGGTTATTACGTAAACCATGAAGTCACGAAGTCAGCTTTCGACTCAGACGGATTTTTTCATTCTGGCGATCTTGGTCAGCTTGTATACGGCAGTCGACTCAGATTCATTTCACGAATCAAGGACATGCTGAAAGTGGGTGGCGAGAATGTTGCTGCCGTAGAGATTGAGGACCATCTCCAGTCCCATCCACTGGTGCGCACCGCCCAAGTCGTTGCTGCACCTGATGCGCGTTACCACGAGGTTCCTGCGGCATTTGTGCTACTTCAGGCTGGCGCAACTTGCACTGAAAAGGAACTCATTGATCACTGTCGAGGCAAAATTGCCACATTCAAGGTTCCTAGGTACGTTCGATTTGTCGATGAGTTTCCGATGTCGGGCACAAAAATCAAGAAAAATGAATTGCGCGAGATGATTGCCCAGGAGTTATCTGAACTCGGGGCAACCTCAGCACCAAAGGTCACTTCAAAGTGATGGTGTGAGTCTGATCTGGTTCTGATGGTGTCGAATATTTGCGAGCCGGATCCACACGAGAAGAGCCGTGGAGACGCCAAGGGCAATTCCGCTGGCTAACCAGGCAGTTGGGTATCCGCTCTGGTCGGCGATGAAGCCAAACAGATATGGGGCGACAAACGAGCCCAGGTAGTAGCCAGTCAGAGTGATGCCAGTCGCTTGGGCAACCGCATCAGGTGCGAGTTCAACGATTGCAGCATGCATGAGGCCAGAGTTTGTTGCAACTGTCAGGACGCCGATCGACAGAAGTAGCACAACGACCCCCGATGAGAGTCGCTGATCTGCCACCAAGAAAGTGGCTGCAATACCGCACACTCCAGTCAGCCCGATGATGACGTCAAACCGTCTGCGGACTCCGAGGCGATCTGAAAAAAAAGCGATTCCCACCATGCCTAGCGCACTGCACATCGTCATGATTCCAGCGACGAGCCCTGCATTTCGCGAATTGAGTTCAAGATCCTGTTTGAGGAACGGCACAATCCACAGGAAAAAAGCGCTGCCACCGCCAGAACTGAGAAACACTGCTAGCCCGTACACATAAAGAATCGGACGGGCACGAATTGTTTTTGCTTTATCGGGCTTATGTTGAACGACTGGCTTTACCTGTTGTGGTAAAGAAAGCGACGAGTTCAGGGCTACCAGTGCGCACAATCCGGCGATAACGAACAAAATGAGTCGCCAACCCGTCTTGTCAATGAAGAATCCGACAAGAATCGACGAGCTTCCGGAAAAAAATGGCGCCAATGATGTTTTCGCCGTAAGTGCGACACCTCTTCGGCGCTCGGGCACAACGCTGGCGACAACGACGTTGGTGCCAACCGTGGCCAGCGAATACGCAAACCCGCAGAACAGTCCGTACAACAACAGAATCCAATAACTTCCGATTACCCCCGAGGCAGTCGCTAACACTGTCACTGTGGCAGACGCCGTAATGAGCGCCCTTCGCGCGCCGAATCGCTGAACAATACGGCTCGCTGCGAATGCGCCGACCCCAGTCGCGCCGAAAAATAGTCCGGTGATAAGGCCTGCTGCGGCTCGACTGATGGAAAGGTCTTGCATCAGGTCGGGGATGAGATAGCCAATCGTGTTCGCCGACACGGCCCCGAGTGCGATGACCAGGGCGCACGCCAGCACCACCCGAATCACATTTGTTTGCCCTACCGAACTATCGGGTAGTTCAGATGGGGGCGATGACACATCCGAACAATACTGTGTTGTGGTGGTGATGCCTTCGCAGATGCACGGTCAGCCGAGCCGAGAGTGGCCCGAGCACTGGGACGAAGTTGCCGATGTGGTCGTCGTGGGTGGTGGAGCCGCGGGTGGTGCAGCGGCTTGGTCAGCCAGTCGTGGTGGCGCATCAGTGGTGCTTCTTGAAAAAGCGGCCATCGTTGGTGGCACAACCGCCAAATCTGGCGGAGTCATCTGGATTCCGAACAATCACCACCTGCGCGCAGCAGGGCTCGCTGATAACCGGGATTCGGCAATTCGGTACATGGCTCGATGTGCGTTTCCGAACAGGTATGCCGGGCATTTAGCTGATCTTGGAATTGGCGAACTGCGCCTCGGTCTGCTGGAGACCTTTTATGACAACGCGGCAGGCTTGGTTGAAGAACTCGAATCCAGTGGTGTCGTTTCTTTTGCATCACTTGACTACCCCGACTACAACACTCAGTTGGCAGAAAACACAACCCCTCTCGGGCGCTCACTCAAAATTCGGTACCCGTCAACTTGGCGAAAAGGAGTGGACTCGTGGGGCGGTAACTGGCTGGTGGAAAGTTTGCTGCGTGCTGCGGAGCAGAGCGGTACTCGCGTGCACACCGGGCATCAAGTACACCGAGTTGTGCAAAACGATGCTGGTGAAGTCATCGGTGTTGAGGTGCGCGTTGGCCCGCGCACCAAACTCGTCGGTGCGCGGCGTGGCGTGGTGTTTGCATCTGGTGGTTTTCTCCACAATGTGTCGTATCGCGAAGAGTTTCTCCGCGGCCCTGTGTTCGGCGGTGCCGCATCGCGCAGCTCAACGGGTGATCTTGTGCCGATAGCCGCTGCACTTGGCGCCCAGCTAGGCAACATGTCGCATGCCTGGTGGGATCAAGTGGTGCTTGAGCTCACATATCGACTTACGGAAACAATTGACGATGTGTATTCGCCATTCGGAGACTCGATGATTATCGTCAATCGGTTTGGGCGACGCGTGGTTAATGAAAAAGCACCGTACAACGAGCGAGGGCAAGCACATTTCGAGTGGGATTCGCACCGACTTGAATATCCCAACCGAGTGCTCTTCATGATTTTTGATGACGATGTATTACAAAGCACAGCAAAGAGCCCCTTCCGTTGGCCGGTGCCACTCGCAGGAGAGCGACCCGACTATCTGATTTCTGGTGACAACTGGGAAGAGCTAGCTCTTCGTATCAACGAGCATTTGGCGGCCATGGATTCCTTCGTGGGCGGAGTCCGACTCGACACCTCATTCGTTGCAACACTGCAGCCAACGATTGCTCGATTCAATGATGCAGCACATTCGGGCGTGGATCCTGATTTTGCACGAGGATCAACCATGCTCGAGCAGCGTTGGGCTGGTGCTGCCCGAGACGGCATGCCCAATTCGGCGATGCACCCGATGAGCAATACCGGGCCTTACCACTGCATCCTTCTTGGCGGTGGGGCACTGGATACCAAGGGTGGCCCAATGACCGATAGCCAGGCACGGTTCTTGAATTTTGACGGAGCCGTCATCCCAGGTGTGTACGGTGCCGGAAACTGTATTGCTTCACCTGCCGGGCAGGCCTACTGGGGTGCCGGTGGCACAATCGGGCTGGCCCTTACTTTTGGAGCAATTGCTGGACGTCATGCTGCAGGCCAGCCAGATCGTGCTCCGTTGTGAGCCGAGGCCCACGTGGCCTGATTGCGCGGTGACTAGTCTCACCTGCGTATGAGGTATCGCATTCTGGTGCAAAAAGACCTGTGCATTAGTTCGGGTAAATGCGTCGGAGATGCTGGAGAACTCTTTGGGTTTGATGCAGATGAGCTTGCAGAGCCCTTGATGAATCCGGTCGATGTGCCGTTAGAGCGATTATTGCGAATAGCGCGAGCGTGTCCTGGTGAAGCCATCGCTGTTGTCGATGAGCAGGGCACAAAGATGACTGGCGTCTAACCAACGATGACGCTTACACCCGCTGGGGGTATTGACTCCGAGAACTTCTCACTCGCCCAGCGCGACACTTTGTGCGATGACAACATTTTGTTGACTGGGTTGCAAGCAACGGCTCGAGTCGTTGCAGACCAGCTGCGCGCAGACCATGCCCGTGGCTTGCGAACCGCGGCGTTCGTTTCTGGTTATCCAGGTTCGCCATTGGCGGGTTTTGATCAAGCGCTGCGCCGCATGGACAAAGCAGGGCTTCCGATAACCCACATTGACGGTCTCAATGAGGATCTCGCGGCCACTGCTGTGTGGGGAAGTCAGCAAGATCATCTTGCTCCATTGGCTGAGCATGACGGAGTCATCGGGGTGTGGTACGGCAAGGCACCAGGTCTTGACCGCTCCGGCGACGTCTTGCGTCATGCCAACCTGCATGGTGCAGGGTCAAGTGGCGGCGTGGTTTTGTTCGTGGGCGATGACCCGGGATCGAAGTCTTCGACAATGCCAAGCGCTAGCGAGCTTTCGTTAATCGATCTTGGAATTCCCGTGCTCTATCCAGGCACCGTGCAAGAAGTCTTAGAGCATGGTCGCTTGGCATTCGAGATGTCCCGATCTACAGGGCTCTATGTTGCGGTAAAAATCGTCACAGCCATAGCGGACGGTTTTGGAATTGCGCGGGTGAAGAGCGAATGGCATCCACGAACCCAGCGAGACTGGAAATTCGGTAACGAGACGTGGACGTTTCGTCAGCGAAAGAGCTTCTTTATTCCAGACACTTTGGAACTGGAAGCAGAACTGCACTCGCGACGTTTGCCTGCAGCAGCCCGATTTCTCCGTGATAACGCAGTAAATACAGTCGCCGTGCGGGGGTCTGCCGACACGGTCGGGATTGTTGCTGCTGGTAGGACATTCCAAGAAGTCAAAGAAGCACTGCGCTCCTTGGGTCTTGCCGATGAGGCACTAACCACAGCCGGAATCCGTTTGCTCAAAGTTGGCTCGCTACACCCGTGGGATGAGCAAACCGCCGAAGAATTTGTTAATGGCCTGCAAACCGTGATTGTTATTGAAGAAAAGCGCGCCTTGATTGAGCGGTATCTTCGCGAGCAGTTCTACAGTCGCCAAGACCGACCAAAGCTCTTGGGCAAACAGGATTCTGACGGAAATGTGCTCTTTGCGCCAGATGGTGAGCTCACTGCTGACCGAATTCGGCCGATTCTGCAAAGAGTGCTGCAGGAGCTAGTCACCCTTCCCGAGATGCGGTCTCGAATTCCGGTTGCCTCGGCTGTTGACCAAGTTGATGCTGCGAAGAGAACGAGTTATTTCTGTTCTGGGTGTCCACATAATCGGTCAACTGCAGATTTAGAGGTGAGCCCCATCGGCGGGGGCGTCGGGTGTCATGCGCTCGTCATGTGGATGGACCGTGGAGCCACGTCGTACACCCACATGGGTGGCGAGGGTGCCCAGTGGATCGGGCGGGCACCATTT
>Ga0222714_10002081_pt1 | contig 21725 bp, 12 predicted proteins | sample C33_3DmetaG_FD_165048 | JGI IMG/M metagenome (GOLD analysis project Ga0222714, IMG submission 165048) | Estuarine water microbial communities from San Francisco Bay, California, United States - C33_3D | ecosystem: Environmental > Aquatic > Marine > Unclassified | place: USA: California...
TGCTGAAGACGCGTTTGAGTGGGTAGGTGAGACGGTTGTTGATGCCGCTGAATGGACCTATGACACTATACTTGAGCCTGTAGTTGCGGTTGGCGAAGGTATTATTCAGGGGGCTATAGACGATCCACTAGGCACCGCAATCATGATTGCTGCTGCCTCTACAGGTAATCCATTTATTATTGCCGCTGCCGCTGCCGCACGAACCGCCATCAACGGCGGTAGTGTCGAAGATATGCTTATATCCGCTGGGACTTCATATCTAGGTGCCGAAGTCGGTTCGTATGTAGGGGATTATATAGGCAGTGCAGTTACTACCGAACTAGGGTCTAGTGCCGGGACTATAGCTACACAAGCTGCATCAGGTGCTACTAGAGGTGCTATAACTGCGGCAGCAACCGGAGAAAGTATAGAAGACGCGGCCTTACAAGGCGCTATCAATGGCGCAATCTCTGGAGGTACGCGCGTTGCTGGAAGTTATGTACGAGGGCAGATAAGTCCTATTGAAGCTACTAGTTCCGGCGCCACAAATATAGCAGCAGATCCCGACTCATTTAACAGTACTTTCCGTACTACCTATAGTAGCGTTTCATCAGAATTAGGATCTCTAGTAGATGGGTTTGATGATTTACCAGATGTTATCCAAGACACTATAACAAGTGGCGCTGCCGCAGCTATAACTTCTTATATCGAAACCGGAGAAGTTAATGAGGATCTTGTTGCTGCTCAGATGTTCAACGCGGCAGTTACTACCCAACTAGTGCAAAGCGCTACTGCTAATAGTGATCTTTTTGACCCTGAAACCATTGAAGGTCGTACCCGCGCCGCTTTCTTAGCTCGCGCTACTAACGGTGCCGTATCTGCTGCGTTTACTGGCGCAGATCCTTCTATGATTCTACCAAATGCGTTTACCGCTACAGCACTAGCTAGCCTAAATGAGCAAATTAATGAAACTACAGGCGGAGGTCTTCTCCGCGCAATTGACGAAATAACAGGATTACAAGAAGCTTTTGACTCCGCTTTTGGTAATGCTGAAGATATCGGTGATGATTTAGAGGCCGTAGGGGCTGATCTTGTAGCTTCTAGAGAACGTGGCGACCTCCTCACAGCAGAGGTTGAAGCAAATGCAAATGCGGTAGATGCTTACGTACAAAATGGTCAGACTTTAATTAACCGTGCAAATGATCTTCAGGGACAGCGTTCTCGCGCCGACGTTGAACTCGATGTTCTCTACGAGCGAAAAGATCAACTCGATAGTTTAGGTAGTTCTGGCACATGGAGTGCAGAATACCAAGCGGAATATGATACGTTAATTAACGATATAAATAGTCAGGTAGCTACGGTTAACAGTCTTAATACCCAATACAATGAGGCCATATCTGCAGCAAATGCGTGGACCGAAGCGAATGGTACAAGTCAAGCGCCAAAGGGTGAGTACGCACGGTTATCTGCAGCATTTAAAAGTAGTATGGATGCGCTAGAGGCAGAGATAGAGACTCAAAATTCTCTGGCCGAACTATGGACTGAGACCAATGCCGCGTACAATACTGCCGTTAATAGTGTTAGTGAAGCTGGAGACGCGCTTGTACGTAATGAAAGATATATAGATGACCTTATTACACCTGTTACAGATGCGGCCCAAAAAGCTGTAGTAGATACTATTACGGCCAATCGAGATACAGGCGAAGTACAGTTTAACGCTGATGAATACCGGGAAATGTATGGTCTATCCGCAGACGAAAACCCTTATACCCACTGGTTAAATAGCGGACGTACTAACTATATCAGTGAAGCTCAACGTGAAACGGCGCGTAATGGCGCGCTACAACAAGCTGCGTATGCTCAAGTTATAAGTAATCCTGATGCTTTGGGAAGTGAAGAACAACTTAATGAATTAGCTAATAATATCTTTGCCGGGATGTCTGACCAGCAAGTGGCAGCGTTAGGCGCAACTCCTGATAATGTTCGCGCCGCTATAGTGGGTATGGCCGAGGAACTCGGTATTACGGCAGATAATGTTCGTGCTGAGTATGATGTTACCCGTGACACAGGGGTGACTGATGCAGATATTGCCTCTGGTAGAGCCAGAATAGATTTTGTAGATACTGACTATATAGACCGAGTAAATGAGTTAACAGGCAAGGTAGGTATTAATTTTAGTTTAACTCCAAAGCTATCAAGCACACCAGTATTCAACCCTAGATTAAATATGTATGTGCTCCCTATATACGATGAATCTGGGCGTGTTGCTTACCTTGATCCTACTACAAAAGAGCCAATCCAAGGAGTTTTAGATGCTAGCCTTGATGAATCAGGAATAGCCACTTGGAATAGTACAACCATAGAGATAGGGGCATTAGCGGCACCGCCTACACTCCTAGAACTTAGTAAGATCAATCCGGTTGTAGCAATTGATGCTGCCGGTAACTTAAACCTAAACGAACAAGCTATGTCGGAGTTAGATTGGGCTAGTCGGCAGCTTGTCCGGTTTGCCGTAGGAGCAAACAAACTAGTTAAGTCTATGGACGCAGCATATGATGAAATGGACCTTACCGAAGAGCAAAAGGCTGACGCTAAATATAATAACCAGCTTTTGGTTGGCGCAGTCCTTGATGCAGGTGGAGGTCTCTTAAACGCATTTAACGGTGTATCTGCTTTTATGCGAGATAGCCGTTACAACCCAGTAGATCCAAGATCTACAAATTTAGGTCGCGCTTCTCAAGCGATTATGCAGATAGGTACTGCTACACAACCCGAAGAATACAATGCAGCAATTACAGAGTTACGTAAGAGTTTTGCCGACGCTAAAGGGTTTTGGGGTACTGTCGATGCTATTTATGAGGGAGCCACAACCCGACCATTTGAATTTGCAGTAGAGTTTATTGGTAAGGAAGTAATACAAGAACTTCCGATTCTACTCGCCAGTGGTGGTGTAGGTACAGGTGTGCGTCTAGGCGCACAAGGGGTTTCCCGAGTAAGCCAACAAATCGCGTCTAGAATGGGATCTGCGGCTGCATGGACTACTAATGCTGGGCTTCAGGTACTAGAAACAGCCGGAGGTACTGCCGCAGAAACTTATGCCGAGTTGTATGACGAAGCTATTAGAATGGGGGTATCCCCTGACCGGGCAGCAGAAATAGCTCAAGATGGGGCTATCGCTAACGGTGTAACCGCAGCCATTATTGAAGGTACGCTTGGTCGTATTCTTGATCCTGGCGATGTTCTCGCCTCCAGAATTGGAGGTGGTAAGGTAAACTTTGGTAAAGTACTCGATGGGATAGCTACCAAATCCGCCGCTGTCGGGGCCGAAGGACTTTCTGAAGGTATAGAAGAGACAGCTAGCACCTATCTAAAGATTGCTATGCTAGCGGAACTTAACCCCGCAATCGTCCAAGAGGGTGGTAGATATGCAGACATGGGTAATGCGTTAGCCCAGTCGAGCGTGCTTGGTGCATTAGCTGGCACCGGAACTGCTAGTACTATGGTTGTAGGGGATGCAATATACGAAGCTATAGATAGTGGAACGTACACAGGTGGGGACGCAGAGATTCCAGTTGATTATTGGGGTACTCGACCTGCAGCTCTACCAGTTACGGACGACGCTACCGCAAACGCCGTTATAACCTTTAATCCAACAGTTAATACAGCATTCAATAATACCCAATCGGAAGACCCAGCGGTACGAGCAGCGGCTGAAACTGAACTGCAAAACGCTCTTGGGTGGCAGCAGTATTTCGACGAGACAGGTGCAGTAGTAGATCTATCACAAGATGCTGATCGCGTTGGTGCCTATAACGTAGCAAGTAATATCCTTAATGCTGCTAATGATAACGCCTATACAACCCCCGGTGAGGTGCGAGATGCCTATGGTTCGATAGCAGATATCACCCCGATACAGCTATCTGATGCCGAATTGCTTGGATACACAGGCCAGCGTTCTGATGAGAATTTAGCTCAGGATCTTCGTAATACTGTAAACCGGGAGTACGTAAAAGATCTTCTAATTGCAGCAGAGCTTCCTAGCACTGACGCCGACGTTACCGCAGCAATTGATGCAGCGTTTGAACAGTATGGGCTTGCTCCCGACACAGTATTAGATACTGGAATAGGTGATAGGTTAGCGTTTGAGTACAACCCTGCTCAAGCAGTAACTAGTATTATACAAAGGCAGCTAGGGCGTCAGGGTAGGACTGTCACTGAAGCCGATATTGATGCTGTTACAGGGATTATAGCTGCACAGGACGCGGCTACAGAACCTCTAGTATATACCGCAGAACAACTAGGATATGATGTAAACCAAGACGGTGTGATTGATATTAAGGATCAAAATGCCCTGCAACAACTCCGAGGGCAGCAGACGACGGGGATCTACGCAGATATAGCCCCAGACATATCTCAGGAAAGTCAGTTTGCGCCAACAGGTGTATATGCGGCATTAGCGCAGCAGCAGGCTCAGAATGCTAGGCAGCGGCAACGATCTAACTTCCAACAGTTAATGGGAATGCTTCAGGTTGCAGAAGGTCCAAAACTTGCTGTGGAAGGTCCTGACATACCGGGTATAGAATACTATTATAATCCTTATGAAGCTGAGAGTATATTTGCAACACCGAAACAAGCTGGTATATTTGGCTCTGAGCTAGCTGGAGACAACCAAAATAGTGCAAATGACGACTTTCTAAGTCAGTTACGGCGCGCCACCGGAGGTATATGATGGGCTGGTTTGAAGATCTTTTAGGTGACATTGGTCTAGGCGACCTAGGTATAAATGTTGGTGGTCTTGCTGGTATTGCTGGCCCAGCGTTACTTTCTTATGGGATACAAGAATTGTTCCCCGGATTTATAGATCCACAACGCGAAATGGCGGGCTACCAAGGAGGTATACCTGAGTACGTGGTGCAACGAGAGCGTGTACCCGGAACATATGACCCTAATCGTCGCCCCGGTAGTGGAGGGCAGAGGTACTTTACTGATATACAGTATGTACCAGCCGAAGGTGCTGCAGCGCGCACTCCTCTCTCAGCAGAGCAACTAGCGGCACTTAATCTAGCTAACCCAGCACAGCAGCAGCGTATACCTATGGCCTCTCCAAACTATTATGCCGGAGGCATTGCCACCATGGCACAAGGGCGTTACTTAAATGGTGGTTCTGATGGTATGGCCGATAAGGTTCCGGCACGGATTGATGGGATGCAAGAAGCCCGACTAAGCGATGGTGAGTTTGTTATTCCCGCCGACGTTGTATCTCATCTTGGTAATGGAAACTCAAATGCCGGTGCCGAACAATTGTTTGCTATGATGGACCGCGCACGAAAAGCACGAACGGGTACTACTCAACAGGGTAAACAGATTAACCCTAACAAAATGCTCCCAGCGTAGGAGAGGTTTATGTCTACAACCAATACAACAACTACAAGTAGTACTACAGGTGTAGCTGCTCCGGGCACCGCTACAACTACCGATAATGTAGTTGGCACACAGACTGGTTTTGAGTCTTCGCTATCTAATTGGGTAGGTCCTTACGTTACGGATTTTCTTGGGCAAGCTCAGGCATTAGCCGGTACCCCCTATGAAGCATATATGGGACCACTCACTGCCGGTGCATCTAATCTACAGAGCCAAGCATTCCAAGGTATCGGTGGGTTGCAAGTTCCACAGACTCAGATGGGTGCATTTACTCCTCAATCATTTACCGATACGGGTATTGCTGATCGATATATGAACCCGTATCTACAGCAGGTACTAGACCCACAAATTGCAGAACTCCGTCGGCAATCAGATATTTCACGTATGGAGCAGGCTGGACGTTTAACCAAAGCCGGTGCTTACGGTGGCGGACGCCAAGCTGTTATGGAGTCAGAGCTAGAACGTAATCTTCTCGATAAAATATCCCAAGCTACCGGGACAGCATATCGTGATGCCTACGATAAGGCCGCGTCTCTTTTTGGTACAGAGCAAGATCGGGAACGTGTTGCTCAAGAAGCCGCTAACCGTTATGGGTTTGATGTCCTACAACGATTACAAGACTTAGGCGCAATACAACGTGACATTGAATCAGAAGGTATTAAGGCAGATATAGGACAGTTTGAAGAAGAACGTAAATTCCCATATCAACAGATAACCTTCTTACAGTCTCTTCTACAGAATTTACCAACACAAGCACGCGACTATACATATACTCAGCCTAGTCAGCTTACGCAGCTATTATCAGGCGCCGGAGGTATACAAGGGCTATATAATCAGCTCTTTGGTGGCGGTAGTAGCACTGATAATGATCTCATTAGCAATCTCGCGGGTAGGGTTATAGATCCTATTGCTGAGTTATTTACCTAATTAGAGGGACGTGGATATGGCGATTGGTGGTAGCGGGATAGAATCGGTACTTGGTGGTAGGGCAGATGCTCTCGCCATGAACCCACGCGCTCAACAAGAGGCCATGCAGAAGGGCCGTCAGGATGTACGAAGAGGAGAGGTTCCGGGCAATCTATTAGACCTCCTTGCCATGCAAAAGTTAGCTGACGATAAGCAACGTGCAAAGGCTGAAATGGACGCCTCCATACAAAGCAATCCAGCTACGATAAGAGATCAGTTAGAGCAAGAACTTGTACGGTCCACTAAAGAGGATGTAGCTAAACAAGTTGGTGGTGCTCTTAACCAACAAGCTGCCCAAGCTCAGAAACGTATGAGCCAAATTGCAAACCAACCCGCTCCCGCTCCTAACTTGTTAGCTGGTGTTGCAAGAGCCCCTGCACCGAATATGGCCCGTATGGCAGGTGGCGGCATCGTTGCATTTGCAAATGGCGGAGATATAACTTTAGACGCAGTACTGGAAAATATTGGTCTTACAAGAGAGCAGTACGAAGGTCTATCTGATAAAGCAAAGAGCGACATACAAGCGTTAGTTAGCTCCCTACCCGAACGCTCCGCAGCTTCTAGAGAGATGATAGCTCCCAGTAACTTAAAACGGATATTACGGGCAGAAGCAGATCGTAGTATTGCTGGTGCTCCAGGGCCTATCGGATTGGGTATGGAATACCTGTTCGGAGATCAAGGTAGTTATCAAGCTGCTAGGGGCGCTCGTGAAGCTGCTACTAAACAAGCGGAACTATTGCGTGGGGCAGCAGGTAGAAGTGGGTCAGCGTTTCCGGCTCTGGCTATTCAATCTCCTGATGCAGGTATAGCGGCTGCGCCTCGTGCCGCTCCGTATTCTGACCCGTTTGCAGGTGGATTTCCCGTAGAAGCACCACAAGCTGCTGCGGCTACCGCTACCGCTCCGAAACCGGAAGTTGGTATACCGAGTTACCTTAAAGAAGCATCTACTATGGCTCCGGGAACACTTGAAGGACTGCAAGCACAAGGTCAGCGTATAAGAGATATTTCAGAGCAACAGCTAGCACGCGATCCCTACGAAGAAGCGCGGAAGCGCGCTGCACTAACTGATAAAATTACTGGTAGACAAGGTATTATGGATCTTGCACGGGAAGGTAGGGAAGCTAGGGCTGCAGCAGTGGCGCGGCAGAAGGCAGGCACTCCTTCACTTGCATGGACATCCAGACTTGGTGGTATCGGCGGATTAGCTGATATAAATCGCGCTATGTCTGCAGAAAGAGCTGCTCAGAATGCAGCAGAACTTGCTAACCTCGATAAAGATCTTGCTGCACGTCAAACAGAAGCCTTACGTGCTACGGAACTAGGTAGTGAATCATCTCGTTCAGCGCGTGAAGGTATGCAAGCGGTAGAAAGTGCTAGAGCTCAAGCGTCGGCTAACTTGGCTAAACGCTATGAAGTTGACTCCACGGCTGCAAATAAAGAGCTTGAGCGTGCCACAACCATTGCAGTGGCTGTCTATGATAATGACGGTAAGAAGAAAGCTGCAGAGATAACCGCAGCAGCTACTAGGGCCGCTAAACAAATTCAAGCTATCACTGATGATAAAGATCGCCTATTGGAGGCAGAAAAAGCCATTCAGGAATCGATGACAAAGGCGCGAGAGAACGAAGCCGAACAGATAGCAAATGCTCGTAATATTGAAGGGCTTGAAGGAGAAGAGCTGGAACAACGTATCAAGGATATTCGCGCCGCAACAAAACAACATAGAGACAATGTAATAGCTAGACTTACAGCGGCGGCGGGAACTGTTAAACTTCCTATCGAACGTCCTTCTAAATAATCTAGGGGGCATATAACATGGCGGTATTTAAAGTAACTGCCCCCAACGGTAAGGTCTACGAAGTAGACGCGCCTCTCGATACTACAGACGAGGCGTTAAGCTCTTACGTTATGGGTAAATATTTAGAGGACTTAAATCGAGCGGAAGATGAGGCGCTTGACCGTCTTTATGCTGTACCTAAAAAGAAGGAATCAACTACTCTTCTTGGTAATATGTTACGAGGCACGGGTGCCGGTGCGATCAACATGCTGGAGTCTGCAGCGCTTGGTCTAGCTACACCTCTGGGCGAAGAATCTGAAACTGCGGCTCGTGACGTTATTAAAAGCGTTGCCGATTTCGTTAGGCCACGGTTAGCTAATCCCCAAGAGGTTTCGGCGAAGCTCTTTCAAGGTGTAGGCTCTATCCTTGGTTTGGCTCCGACTGTCCTGTTAGGCCCTGCTGCTTTGCCTGCCGCCGCTGCTATTTCTGCCGCTGCTGGTGCCGGTGAGGCTAGTGAACGTGCTCGTGAGAAAGGCGCATCCGAAGAAGATCGGGCTCTTGCATCCCGATTTGGTGTTATACCCGGTGCGTTAGACGTAATACCATTTGGTAGGTTTGCTCGCGCCGCAGGCGTCAATATCGGAGATATCCCTGTCATAGGGGATATGATTAACAAGTTAGGACCAGATGCCGTCGAAGGTTTGGTCTCGCGCGTACAGCGGGCATCAATTAGTGGTGGTATCGAAGGCGCACAAGAAGTCGCGCAAGAGATCGGCCAAAACCTTATTGAACGTAATATCTACAACCCAGATGCTTCTGTTCTTGGTGGCACTCTAGAGTCTGGTCTCGTTGGTGGCGGTTCTGGTGCTATCGTTCAAGGTTTATTAGACCTAGCAGTCGGTCGCCGTGCCCGTGGCCCTTCTGCACCAGAAACTCCACAACTTCCTGCGTCAGAAGAACGGTTAGCGTTACCTGCACCAGATAGAGCCGCTCTACCTGCACCAGACCGTGCTGCTTTACCTGCTCCCGGCATTGCCGGACTGCTTGAGGCCCCTTCCTCTCCTGTTGCTAGGTTAGAGGCAGATATTAGAGAAGCAGAACGTGATGCCACTGCCGCTGCATCGCGTATTGAAGCGTTAAGGCAAAAAGAAATTGCGCCTACTGAGCAGGCTGCTATCGAAGTTGAGGGCCGTGAACAAGACCCATACTTCCGTCCAATGGAGGAAGAACTAGATACTATACGCCGTGCAGGCGAACGGATTAGCCGTGCCAAAGAAGACATAGCCACTATAGAGGGACGCCCGGAAGAATTTGAAACTGCGAGATCGCAACAGGCACTACAACGAGAAGAAGAGTTATTAGGGTCCGTACCTACTAAAGATACCGCCGCCGAAATTGAACGTGCAGTAGAAAGACAAGGTGCGCCCGAAACAGCATTGGGTATGGCAGCGCAACAAGCCGCAGCGCGTAGAATAGAAGAACGGGCGCCCGAACAAGCTCGTATAGCAGAAGCTGCGGCGCGAGAAGCAGAAGCCCGCGCGGCTGAAACAGCCCGTGTAGAGCAAGCCACAGCACAAGAAGAAGCTGCTTACCTTAGATCGCAGCGCCAACCCTCTATGCCCGAACCTAGAGATATTACTCCTACCGAGCGCCCTCCGGCGGCACCAATGCAGCCGTCATTACCCGGAGTAGGTAGACGATATGGAGCAAAGACTCAGCAAGCTAGGATGGATGCCGCTAGGGAGCGCGCCGCTGCGCCCGCACCACGTATTCTGGATGAGGCTACCCTCGATAAACTACGCATACCCAAAACTGCGCCCGTGCGTAAACGGGTTATGGATAAAGATTTCAATACTCCCGAAGTACGCCAAGAACTTATCGATTATGGCAACAACCCCCGCACCCCCAAAGTGCCCCAGCTTCTCATAGATCGTTTTGTAAAGGATGTTCCACCGGAACAGTTAGAGGCATTTATGCCACGGGGGATGAAAGATGAAGCCCTATCCGTTTTTGGAGACGAAGTCTCACCTAGCACAGTTAAGCCAAGCCGAGGTAGAGCTGGCCCTGCAGGTGGTGTACGACGAGATCGACCCGCCAGAGGCGCTCCTGCCCCCCAAACTGAGGGCGCTGCCGGAAGAAGCGTGGTTAATGCTGCAAATAATGTTATCAACGCTGTTGCAAGAGCGGGAGGACAACCCGCTCCATTAGATCAAAAAGTAGAAGCAGTTGCTGTCGCTCCTACACCAGCGCCAGTCGCAAAACCAAAAGCTGCGCCGAAACCAGCAGCGGGGCGCACTGCTGTCCGTCCGACACGCGAAGAAAAGAAGCCAGTTACCGAGGCAAAAAAACCTCCCGTAGATCTTACCCCCAAACTTAGCGCCGATGGTAGATATCGTTTACCGTTCTCAGAAGAGCAGATAGCTGAGTTTAAGCGTCGTGGCCCTGTTCTCCCTCGCGTCGAAGCTATGATGCGCCGCATCATCCCGGTCTTCCAAGATACTGGTGGGCGTACAGGGGGCACTAAAGCTATCCTTGCTAAAGACCCTCTTACCAAAACAGATAGAGACGCAGTTAAAACCCTTCTAGAGAAGTCACATCCCAAGGGTTCCGATGCAGATGCAGCGGCCCGATTCTTTAGGGTACATGAGAGCCCCGTAATGGGGCTAGAAGATATGGCCTGGGCGGAAATTCTTGGGAAGAAGCGTTATGCGCGAAGTATAGGTGAGACTGATATAGAAGCTGCATATATGCAGCATCAAGGTAAAGAGTATGCAGTAAAAGCCAGAAAATGGGTGGAGGCTAATCTCTCTCCAGATGCTCTAAGTTGGTATAAAGTTAACACCAATGACCACATACTCACCCTAGAACAAGAGATCGCTCGTAACTTAGAAGATAAAGCTAGGCACGACGCTATAACAAGGGGTGAAGACCGAGTCGTCTATATGGGAAGCCATGTAAGATTTAGGGCTCTTCCTTCTGACTCCGTTGTGCATCTTGGCTTACCTCTGCATCCAGAAGCTATACGTGGACTGGGTGCAGGTAATTTACGTGGCGCTCTTCGCATATTGTTTAGTACAGCTAATAGTGATCGCGTCTCTGACATAGCCAAGAAGCTGCTCGATGTTGTGGGTGACACCAAAGTAGAGGTGGTAGAGAACCTAAAAAGCCCAGATGGTACACCGCTGGCAGGTTTATTCGATCCTAAAACTAATACAATAAAATTAGACTCCGTTATGGGTATGAACACCCATACGCTACTGCATGAAGCTACCCACATGGCGGTTTCGGCGACGTTAGCTAAACCGGGACACCCCTTAACAAAACAACTTACAAAGCTCTTTGAGAATGCTAAAGGTTCTCTGGAGAACTTCTACGGCGCCCAGTCTGTAGATGAGTTCGTATCTGAAGTGTTTTCAAACCCAGAGTTCCAAGCGGAACTAGCGCAGCTTAATGAATCCGGCAAACCCGTATCGATGCTGCAACAGTTCATGAATATTGTTGGTAACTTCTTACGGCGTATGGTTGGACTACAGCCCAAGGGTATTACCTCTGCGCTCAACGCTGCTGATCGTATGATCGAAAGCATTATTGCTCCGGCCCCTGATACTCGCGCTGCTAATGAACTGTTTATGCTGTCTCGTTTCGGCGGTGCAGCTAGAGTTCTAAATGGTGCGCTTAACAATATGCCACCGATAACAAAGGATAGCGCAGAGCGGTTTGTTAACTTCATAAAAGATAGAAACATACCTCTACGTGCTAGGCAGGCGCTCCAGTACGTCACTCCTTTGCACGGTGCTACTGAGATTGCTGAGAAGTATATCCCCGGTGCAAGTAAGCTGAACGATATCGTGCGTAGGCAGAGCGGTGTAATAAACAAGGGCCAAGAGGCCATCGACGCTGTTATTAAAGGCATATCTTCTTGGGGTCGTAGCAACCCAGAGAAGCTCGCTATCTTCGACGAACTCGTAGTGTTATCCACTAGTGGGGAAGTAGACCCAGAACTCTCTCAAACGGATGCCCAGAAGAAATACGGTAGTGATCCAGAGCGTATGAAGGATTGGCGCGATGCCAAGCGTATGTTCAACGAGATCGGGGATGGTGGACGTACACAATACCGTACACTTCGTAATACCTATAAAGCCCTTCTCGGTGATATTCAGTCTACATTACGCAAACGCTTGCGTGACGAGGTTGGTGATGCCGAAGGGCAAGCCATATACAATGAAATAAATAAAGCGTTAGTAGCTAACGGTGCTATCGACCCATACTTCCCATTGTTCCGCCGTGGTGATTACTGGGTAACATATACAGCTACAAACCCCCGCACTGGTAAGCCAGATTTCTTCGCCGAAGCCTTTGAATCTAAGACGGCAGCACAGACTGCCATAAAGCAACTCAAGGCTACTGGGGGCGCTACAGATATCAACGAATACACCAGCCGAGGCCAGATAGACTATAGCAAAGCTCCATCGACTGCCTTTGTTAACGATATCTTGAAGACAATGAAGGTCAATGGCATCGAGCCGAAGAAAAAAGCTAGCGATCCAGATACACTAGCGGATCAAGTGGTGCGTTTATATTTGGACTCCATACCAGAACGGTCCATGCTGCAAGGGTTCCGGCAACGTAAAGGCACACCCGGCGCTAAGAAGGATGCGGTGCTTGCGCTAAGAAATAAGGGTATGGGTATCGTAAGGCAGCTCGCTCAGATCGAGCATGGCCGAGAGATCCAGCAATACAGAAACGAAATCGACGAGTATGTTAAGACACAGAAGCAAAAGCCAGAGGTCGATATAGAGCAGAGCGCACTGCTAGATAATATAAAAGAAGACCTAGACCGCAGGGCACGCTTCGCTGCCAGCCCAAATATATCCAACTGGTCTAAATTCGGTAGCTCCCTTGGGTTTAACTTTACTCTCGGGTTCAACGTGTCTTCTGCGTTGGTCAACCTGACTGCATTACCTATGATCGTATATCCGTACCTAGCTGGTAAATACGGAGGTCCGGGTGTTGCGGGTACTGCTCGTGGTTATGCTGAAGCCTCTAGGGCTATGGGCAATGCAGTAAAATTATTTATGTCGAGTGGTAGAGAGCGTCAGATTGAGACGTATGGGCCTGACGGAACCAGTAAGGTAAAGCGTACCGTCAGTGCTGCCCCATCCCTCGACAACTACAACTTCGATGCTGCCAATACACCACCGGAAATAAAGATGCGTCGCGCATTAGCCGAGGTGGCAGCAGAACAGGGTATGCTCAACCGATCCATTACACAGGACGTATTGGATATGGAGGGTATGGATACGTCTGCGGCAAGTGCCTTACAGAAAATTAATATGGCGTCTGGGTTTATGTTCCACCACTTGGAACGCGCTCAACGCCAGATAACCCTCGATACTGCATACCAGATGGAGCTATCCAAACGAGTAGGTGTGCCTGTTAACGAGTTAGGCGCAGCCTATGCAAGTGGTAGAATATCAGACGCCGATATGCAGGCTGCCGCCCGTGAAGCTGTATATGTAACCGAGATGACTAACGGCGGCGTACAGGCTGCAGGTGCTCCACCTATCTCTCAGAGCAACATAGGCCGCATAGCTTTTATGTTTAAGCGTTACGGTGTGTCTATGTACTACATGCTGTGGAAGCTCAGTGAGAACTCGATCAAAGGATCTCCCGCTGATAAGGCCATGGCACGTAGGCAGCTTGCCGGAGTATTCGGTGCAACAGGTCTACTAGCTGGCGTCGGTGGTATGCCAATATTTGGCACCCTGGCTATGATCGCTAATATGTTCCTCGAAGATGATGAGGAAGACTTCCAGACCATGACACGTCAATATTTGGGTGAGGGTGTCTACGGGGGTCTTGGTAATTACCTATTTGGTGTAGATATCTCAGCACGTATTGGTCTGTCTGAACTTATCTTCCGTGAGAACCGCATTGCCAAGGATCAAAGCGTATTCTTCACCGCCCTTGAAGAGCTAGGTGGTCCTGTTGTTGGTCTCGGTATGGGTATCGAACGTGGTCTTGATATGATTTCTCAGGGCGATACCACACGGGGTCTTGAAGCTATGTCTCCCGCAGCTATCCGTAATGTTATGAAGGGTATTAGGTTTGCCACCGAAGGCGCCAATACAATGCGCGGTGACTCCATCGTGGATGATATCGGTATTGGTCACTCACTAGCTCAGATGCTCGGGTTTGCGCCAGCGGATTACTCCAGACAACTTATGGAGAACGCTGCGCTTAAGAAGATTGACCGAGCTGTAGCAAAAGAACGTACCAACATACTACGTAGGCTCTACATATCTGCACGCTCTGGTGATAGTGAAGGCGTCAGGGATGCCGTAGAACGCCTGAGAAGATTTAATAGTAGACATGCCAACGCCGCCATAACAGCGGATTCGGTGAAGCGTTCTATGAAGAGCCACCAGAAGACCAGTGCAGAGATGCACCACGGCATTACGCTCAACAAGAACATGCGCGCCACGCTACAAGCAGAGGCTCGTGACTTCGACAAGAACGTATCTATCTGGGATTAAAAAAGCCCCCCTGCCGAAGCAGAGGGGCAATCAACCAAGGAGAACAGACAGCGGGGAGGAAAAGCTGTCTAACCCCTATATATCACGCTATTCGCCAAATGCGAATACCTAATTTTTTACTTTCTATAACTACCTTTAATATAACGTCGTAATCTAACTTTTTAGTTATCCGTTTTGCCTGTTCCAACGCTACCGTAGTGTTAATGCACGGCACAAACATGGATGTCCCTGGGCTCAATGCTTCCCAATCTAATACGACACGTAACCCGTCAGGGTTTAAGTCATTCGTCCGTATTACCCGCTGCACCATTGAGAGCCTCTATAGAGCAATCGACCACTAATACTTGGGCCGGAGGTAGCTGCATGTGCGTACCCTTACTAAGCCGCATCTTTATCTTCTTAGCGTTCATCTGGTTGGTTAGATCTTGTAGAAACGAACCATAGTTTATCTGTTGATCCACACACCAATCCCGAAGCGGTTTAGGTAGTAGGTATGCGCGCTTTAGGTCTGTTTCATATCGTGCGACTAGCTTACCCCGTGGCAGCGCTTCCGGTACAATCAATGAATCCAACGCGCCACCCTGCCCTTTACGTAGATCGTCCGTGCTTTTAATCCATAATACGTTATTCCAATGTTCGTTTATGTAATCATTGAGAATATCCTGCACGCTCAATGACATATCAGACACAGTGTTTTGGTTTAGCTTAATCATCCAGATAGCGAAATTAAATATCTTCTGGATATCATAGTCATGGAACCCGAGTTTCTTTGCCAATATAAGTCCGGCCAAGGTGTAGGATACATGAGCGGTCCAGAACCTATTTTGACTGGTTAGTCCCGCCTTCGCTATGACTTTCTCTTTTATACTATCGGCAAGGGCTCGGATGGTTTCCCTATTTTTGATTACATACTGCACATATAGAGGACCAGCATGTCCGTAGTTCTCCATCACAGAAGCTAGAAACGCTTCCTGTGCCATAGTATCAGCGGATTTATGGAATAATGTGTCTACCTTTACCTCCATTATTCGCTGCGCCTCTGCTTTCGGCATGGCTTTATATGCGGATACTTTTTCTATAACGCTCATGTTACCCGTTGTTACAGAGAGAAACTTCCACGGATCACCCCTGTACCGTTCGGTATTAGAACTACCAGCCAGACGCCCTTTCTGCTTACCACTGCTCATCGAGTAAGCTAATTGACTAACCTCGTAGGGCTTCATCTCCGTTATCTCGTCAACGTAGAATGGTAAGTTATGGTATACTTCGGCACGGTGCAGTCTGAAGTTAAGTGTAGTATTTTGATCCATAACTATTGCGTCAGGGTCTCCCCACAATGACGCTCCTACATACATAGCCGTGGTCTTACCAATACCTGACTCCTTACTGTGTAGGTTGAGAGTGGCACAGTGGAAGGAAGAGTCTTGCATGAGGATAGCACCAAATGCGGTGCCGACTACGTATTGGTGTAGTTCAAACCCATCCCGATTGTAGAAATCCATATTCTTACGCCACTGCTCCATAGTCCCCTTGGGTTCAAAAATAGGGAACATCGATAGCGTCTGGGAGGACGGCGGGTTGAAATTTATATCGTTCTCTAAGATATGTTGGTTGCCTAACACAAAGGAATTGAAACCATCACCAACCCAACCAAACTGTTTGTGTGCGTCGTCTGCTTTATCGTTAGCCTGCAATTCATTCACCCAATCTAATGTGTATTTCATAAGTTCATCCACTCTAAGTAGAGCAACACCGTGCATGGACATCTGTTTACGGAACTCCTCTTTAGAAGTTACCGCTGTAAGAGGGATAGTGAACTCTCGAACACCATCCTTTGGTAGATGCAGCCTCATAAGTATAGATTCACCGATCTCAGGATCTCGGATACGCTGCACCACATATAAGTCGTTATGGTATACAGGCACTTCATCTACCGTGCCATCTGGTTGCGTGCGGCGTACATAAACCCCACCGTTAGCGCCTCGGAAGTAAGGCGTCGGATACTTCGGTATAGTGTAAGTTTTTATGGGGTTGTTAGGGAGCGTGGCCGAGGGTGCTTCTACTACAACGTCCTCATCGGATTCACGGATGCTCTGCCCTAACGATATCGGTGATTTAATCTTACCCCAGTGTGGGCACCCCGTGCAGATACCAGGCGAATACTCATCAAATGTAGCGCAACGATATGGACCCTTAATGAGATCCATCTTCTTAATTGTTTCGATTGGCGTGTATTCTGGATGCTTACTGGATATCATCTCCGCAGCTTTGGACCCATCTTCACAGAACTTCGCAATAGATAGCCCCGCACGCCACATCGGCTCGGATACTTCGGCCTGATTTTTGATAATGTTACTAAGCTGCGCGCACCCAACGTGCCGTCTGGTCTTATCTAGTATAGCCTTGAACGAACTCATCTTGTTACCAAGGAGCGTGTTCATTACAGCGTTGGCTTCCGCAGGTATAAACTTCTTAGGGGGCGCCATAAAGTCTGCGCCGAGAGCGTTGGAGAACTCTTCCAAACTAACAGGGTCCGGCAGATCCATACCGAAACCATAGACCCGTAGGGGCGGATCCTCTTTATGGTTATGAGTGTTAGGTACGCGAAGCACCCGAGCAGCGTCAGCGGTTACGGCAGGGTCTGCTAACAACTTATGGGTAACGCAACAAGCCTTGAGCTTCTCAGCGACCTGTATCCAATCATCGTACACAATGGCCTCATCCAGAAACCAATAGGCGTGTACGCCACGACCCGAGTTAATTAACTGTGGGCGAGGTAAATTTGTAGTTACACAGAAACTTTTTAGGGCATCAATAGCTTCGGATTGGTTAGGGTAATCTTTGCTAGGACCACAATCTAAGTCCAAGAAGAACGATTGTAACTTCTTTACGTTATCAACTTTACGTGAGCCTTCTTCCTCAAATGTAGCAAGGGCAAAGTAAACATCATAACCATCAGAATTTAAGAATTGTGCTGCATCTAACAGAGACCCTACTGAATCAAAGAAACGCTGTACGCGCTTATTCTCTGCGCCCTTTGCAGCAAACAGACAGTAGTAACCGTCTGGGGCCAGTGCTCTATCCAAGAATGTCCTTGGTTCCATACGATCCTCCCGAGGACCCGTAGCTGCCCTCTCCCAAAGACAGCCACGGGGAGTAATGGGCTTAGGTTAGTCGTCCCAAGCGTTCACTATAGCATCTAACTCGGGGTCCGTATCCTCTACTGGAGCGGCTTTTTTTGCAACCCGTTTTGGTTCAGCGGGTGGTTCATCTTCCACCTCATCTTCATCCTCAAAGACTGATGCTGCTTTCTTAGGCGCAGCTTTCTTAGGCGCTGGCTCTGGGGCTGAGTTAGGGAGCTCCCTAACATCTTTTGGTGTACCCACACTCATCTTCGTAGCCCGCTCGGTGTCTGGATGCTCTAGCATCTTAGCCACTTGGTGCAATTCGCTCTCTTCCAACGGACGCACAGGCTTAAAGAAAAGTTTTGGACCCGCGCTATCGTCGTCGAAATACATCTCAGTAACGACAGCAATAGGTGGTGTATCATGGGCATTTAAGAACCGTGCGTATGCCTGCATTGGCATCTTACCGTCCTTACCTTCACCGAACACGCTCGTTGCGGGGAGTTGTAACTGGTATATTTTATCTAGTTGGCCTTCCAGAACTACGGCTACACGTTGTTGGAACCGGCACGCGCGGCTATCACCCTGTCCTGACCCCTTAATATTCATGGTACAATCCATGCACCGTGGGGCCATACGTTGCTCTTCCGGCACGTCTGGTGAGGGAGAAGTAGTATCTGCCGACCAACAATGAGGTGCGGCTGGCTTATCGGGAGAGTATGACCCTTCGTAATACATACGGGATAGTGGAGCAGCCTGTATGATAACAATATTCATGCTGTTAGACTTACTAACACGCATCTCCTCGCTACCAACTACCTCACGGAACCGTTTACCGCGAATACTGATGCGGCGCATACCACCACCGTTAGTCGTACCTAACAGGTTATTAGTTACACCCTGTAGTTTCTTGAACAGGTCAGTGGATACGAGGGAGTTACCCTCAAAGATAGACAATTCAGACATTTGTAGTTCTCCTAGAAGTCTTCGTCTAAGTTGTTTTTAGGTGTGTTATCTACGAGTTCCTCTGCTGGAACATCGTTATTCGGCTCGTCCTCCTCGGGTTTGGCTCCGTGCAGAGACTGCAGGACCGCGCCCATATTGAACCGATATGTAGTACCTACGCGAATGTAAGCCTGCGTGCCAATGTGGCCTGCTTTAACCCAACTACGCACTGTAGGTAGCGAGATATGCAGCTTACGTGCAACCTCGTCTATGGTTACGTACTCATCACTCATCACTTTCTCCTAACTGATATGATGTATTCGGACTCGACGTTGAGCCCTGGTGGTAACAGATCAGGGTTTTCCTCAAGGAACCCACGGACTACGCCTTGATTAAGGCGCTTCTCATAAAACTCTGGAACTCCATGCTCCATAATGAATTTGTTCATGGACTCCCAATCGCTCGTCCAGTACCGTTTCTTCTGTGTGCGGTAGAATAGACCAGCCTCTGTACGAACACTGTCGATGTCGTTTTCCTTACAGAAACCCAACAGGTGCAGTTTGATTTTGTCCTGTTGCGCCTTCAGTGCATCGTCCTCTTTAGTGAACTCAGCCATAAGTTCGCGGCGTTTGTCCCGTATCTTGATATAAGCACTCGTCAGCTTACCAAGACGTGACTCATCCTCCATATCACGTTCTCCTATTTTATTTTAGTTTGCTAAATTTAGTTGTATATTACGCCTTAGTCAAGCAATTCGTTATATAAGTCTATTATTTTTGTGTGTACGTCTATTCTGTCGTCAAGCAGTCTATAAACGTGATGCTCGACGGGGGATCCATGTAGCTGCACAACGGTGCATTTGTTCTTCTGTCCCGACCTATGAACACGAGCGTTAGCTTGCGCGTAGGTTTCTAATGAGCTTGTAGGCGCCCACCATACAACTGTGTCAGCAGCCGTTAACGTAACACCGTGTGATGCAGCGGCGGGCTGTATGACAAGGACTCGTGGGTTATCCTGTTCTTGAAAGCGCTTAAAGATGTCAGTACGCTTTGATGCAGGCACGTCACCCTGAATGATCTCGTTAGTTACACCATCAGCCGCTAACTTCTCAGACAGTATTTTGATGGTATGTTTGAAGGGTACGAACACTAGGGCTTTACCGCTTGTCTCCTGTATGGCTTCCATCAGGACGCGGTATCTGTTCTTAATATCAAACGCTAGTGCGTCACCAGTATCGGTGTAGACTGCCCCTGCGGATATTTGCAGTAACTTGTTCATGTTAACCGCAGCGTTAACGGCGGTAACTTCTTCACCCGCAGCCTGCATGACCATACGGTCTCTAAGTTCTTTGTAGTACTTCTTTTGCTGTAAGGTCAGCTCAACCTTACGTTTGGTATAGACCATCTCCGGTAGATCGAGACACTCTTCTTTAGTAAAGCGAATAGCTGGCCGCAACGCATTGAATACCGTCTCGGTGGCGGAGTCCTTCACGCCCCATTTGAACCGTGTAATCTTATACATAACTTGATCGCGGAACGACCCAAAGAACCTCGGCACCCCCATGGGGTTAACCAATTTGGCAATGCCGTAGGCATCCAGAGGGCTCTGTGCGGCAGGCGTACCCGTCATCATCCAGAGCCATGTGTTTTCACCCACTAATTTATTTAGGGCCTTCCACCGTTTGGTCTGTGCGTTCTTATAGTGTGTGGCCTCATCGACAATGATTAGATCAAAACCCCCTGCCGCAATGTCATCTGCTACGATCTCTACTCCGTCGTAATTTATTATGACGTAATCAGCGCCACCGTTAATTATCTTACGTCGTTTATCTGGAGACCCATACGCCACGTCCACAGATCGGTGCATGGCAAATGTAAACAAGTCTGCACGCCACGCGGAATCCATAATAGATAACGGACATATAACTAGGACACGTTTGACTGCGCCCTTTTTCATAAGAAAATCCGACGCCCAGATAGCACTGGCTGTCTTACCCGTACCCTGCTCATTAAAGCAGAATGCCTTACGGTGCTTTGTTAGGAACGCAGCCGTGGTCTTTTGATGTGCGAAAGGCTTATGTGATCCAGGCCAATCATACTGCCCCGATATAGGTGATGGCACGTCAATGTTTAGGCTCTTCAGTGTGAGAGCTTCTTCAACTCCCCACTTCACCACTACCTGATTTTCGCCCACAACCTTACTATTCGATAGAATATTTGTAACCCTGTTCGGGTTTTTAAGGTTCAGTAGCAGCGCCTTATTATTGACGACCTGCATGATGTTCTCCTTTGGTATATCATTTCTTCCCACGTATATGCTTTGCAATCAAAGTCCGAACTATACCCGCAACCTCCAAACCACGGGCATCGGCTTCCGCTTTCAGAATGTCATAAGTTTTATCTGTAAGAAAAAGACGTACTTGCGTGCGTTTACTCCGTTTAAGTTCTCGCCATATAGTTGTGCTAACCACTCTTTTCGTTGTGTCTAAAGTCTTAGCAATCTCTTCTAAGGAGTGCCCAGCTTCGGCCATTTCTACGGCCTGCTCTGTTCGCTCTGACATATTATTTCTTTTTCCCCTTGCTTAATGCTCCACCAGCGGCGCGGTTTCGGCTACGGCTCTGTACGCCATAACCATCTTTATTAGTCCCCCCACGAGACAATGGCTTCTTGTGCGCGATATCTTTACCTTCACGCCTATCAGCTACACCATTATGGTTAACATCTTTACCTGTCTTATCCATCGCACGTCGTGCGCGTTGCCGCTCCATGCGATCTGCATGTTCACCACGGGCCTTCTGTTGCGCGTATTCTTTCTTGTAGGGTCTAGGTTTATTTGTGTAAGGCATCAATTTCTCCCATTGTGAGGACATTCCAAAACTGCACAGTGCTGTCGGCACAGGCCACTAGGCCGTGGGTTCCATGTGTTGGTCTCCAAAGCCTTCTCCATTTTAGCGTAATCCGCTAACCATTTCTTCC
>Ga0222714_10002082_pt1 | contig 21719 bp, 24 predicted proteins | sample C33_3DmetaG_FD_165048 | JGI IMG/M metagenome (GOLD analysis project Ga0222714, IMG submission 165048) | Estuarine water microbial communities from San Francisco Bay, California, United States - C33_3D | ecosystem: Environmental > Aquatic > Marine > Unclassified | place: USA: California...
CTTTGGCTTTGTTCACTGGATCTGTCTGGGGTATACCGACCTGGGGAACCTGGTGGATATGGGATGCCAGATTGACATCAACCTTGATAATGATGTTTTTGTTTATAGGCGTTATGGCTTTGCGCTCTGCCTATGATTCAGAAACCGCGGGGGGCAAGGCCTGTGCCGTATTGAGCCTGGTCGGAGTAGTGAACGTTCCCATCATCAAATATTCTGTGGAATGGTGGAATACCTTGCATCAAGGAGCCAGTTCATTGTCTTTAAGTAATACGGCAGCAAACCCACCTGAAATCTGGGTACCAGCTATTTTTGTGGGATTTGGCTTATTTGGTTTTTATTTAATCGCTATTATTTTACGAACACGAAACGAAATTTTGATTCGAGAACGTAAAGCTGATTGGGTAGGTGAAGTGCTTGGTGCTGCCTTGGCTATTAACAAGGGTAAAGCCTGATGGGAAGCTTTGACAGTTTCAGTGATTTTTTATCAATGGGGGGTTATGCCGCCTATGTTTGGTCGGCCTATGCATTTTTTGTATTGGTATTGGTGTTTAATATTTTGCAGCCAGTCCTGTCCAGGAAAAAGTATCTGAAGCAACAATTACGGCGTGAACAAGTACAGCAAGAAAGAGTGCAAGCTCAACAAAATAGAAAGGAGATGACAAATGGCAGCGCCACGTAAACAACGCATGGCAATTGTCGGTTTTATCGTAGCAGGCTCAGCTATTGCTATAGGTCTGGTGTTATTTGCCCTGAATGAAGGGATTAATGTTTTTTATACACCAACCGAGGTTGCGCAGGGTGCAGTTCCTGACGGTCAGAATTTCAGGATTGGAGGCATGGTTAAAACAGGTAGTCTCAGGACAGGAGAGCTTGAAGGCACCTTGGTTGAGTTTTTAGCAACAGATTGCGCTCAAGATATTCCGGTTAGTTTTACAGGTGTGCTGCCGGATTTGTTTAGGGAAGGGCAGGGGGTCGTTGCAGATGGTTATATTGATAGTAATGGTATCTTCCAGGCATCTCAAATTCTGGCTAAACATGATGAGAATTATATGTCGGCTGAATCGGTAGCGGCTATGGAAGCTTCAGGAGCGTCCTGTGATCCCTGAACTAGGAAATTTTTCACTCATTCTAGCTTTTTGCCTGGCATCTCTGATGGTCGTTATACCCATGGCCGGGGCAATCACCAATAACCAGCTTTGGATGTCACTATGCCGGCCCCTGAGTTCCGGTATATGGGTGTTCATGATTTTAAGTTTTGCCTGTCTGGCTTACGCCTTCTTAAAAGATGACTTCTCGGTAAATTATGTTGCCAGAAATTCAAACAGCCTATTACCGGAGCGTTATAAATTTGCTGCGGTATGGGGAGGTCATGAAGGTTCGCTTTTGCTTTGGGTACTGATTCTCTCCAGTTGGTCTTATGCCGTGAGTTTGTTCAGTAGAGATTTGCCACAGGATATATTAGCCCGTGTGCTATCGGTCATGGGCATTATCCTCGTAGGCTTCTTATTGTTTATGCTGCTGACCTCAAACCCTTTTGAACGTACCTTATTAAATCCACCCATTGATGGAACTGACCTAAACCCGCTTTTACAGGATTTCGGTCTCATTGTTCATCCACCATTTTTGTATATGGGTTATGTTGGTTTTTCAGTAGCGTTTGCGTTTGCGATAGCGGCCTTATTAAGCGGCAGGCTGGATGCCGCTTGGGCACGCTGGACCCGACCATGGACGAATGCTGCCTGGGCATTTCTCAGCATCGGAATAGCTCTGGGAAGCTGGTGGGCTTATTACGAACTTGGCTGGGGTGGCTGGTGGTTCTGGGACCCAGTCGAGAATGTTTCTTTTATGCCCTGGTTGGTAGGCACAGCCTTGATTCACTCACTGGCAGTTACAGAAAAGCGTGGGGTGTTTAAGAGTTGGACAGTACTATTGGCTATTGCGGCTTTTTCCTTAAGTTTACTGGGTGCTTTTATTGTACGATCTGGGGTGCTCACCTCGGTTCATTCATTTGCCGTAGATCCGGCGCGAGGCATGGTTTTGTTAACCATTATGCTGGTTGTTATTGGCTCATCTTTATTGCTCTATGCTATACGTGCGCCAGTCGTTAAGGGTTCTGCTTCCTATACCCTCACCTCACGTGAAGTGCTTTTGTTGATTAATAACATCATTTTAGTGGTGTCGACTGCGGCTGTCTTATTGGGGACCTTGTATCCTTTAATTCACGAAGCAATTTATGGTGAGGCCAACCGGGTTTCAATCGGGCCTCCTTACTTTAATACGATTTTTGTCCCATTAATGGCGTTGTTGGCTTTTGCTTTGGGGATAGGGACTTTCTCACGTTGGAAAAAAACGTCTGTGGCGTATTTAAAACAACAACTGTCAAAAGTATTAATCGCAAGCCTGGCTTTTGGTATTGTCATTCCGGTTGTTGTGACATCGGAATTTAATATTTCGGCAATTGTCGCGGTCGTCCTTGCCTTATGGATTGTGTTTTCAATAGCAAAAGATATATTCAATAAGACGTCAAATAAAGAAAGTTTTTTCAAGGGCTTGAAGGCTTTAAGCTTAAGTTACTACGGTATGCAGTTTGCTCATTTTGGAATGGCAGTCACTATTTTGGGTGTGTGCCTGACCAGCCATTACAGTGTCGAAAGAGATGTGCGATTGGCACCCGGAGATTCAGAAATTATTGGCAACTATGAATTTATTTTTGAAGGGGTGAGCCTGCAGCAGGGAGCAAATTATCAAGCAGATCGCGCGGTAATTAGAGTGCTACAAAACGGGAATGAATATATCACTCTGGAGCCTGAGAAGCGTCTGTATTATGCCACTCGAGCAACTCAAACAGAGGCAGGAATAGATGTCGGATTGTTTCGTGATTTATTTACTGCGTTGGGAGATGAAAGAGGAGACGGCAGTTGGGTTGTGCGTATTCACTATAAACCCTTTGTACTCTGGATATGGTTAGGTGCCATAATCATGGCTTTTGGTGGCGTACTGGCTATTACAGATAAACGATATCGCAGCAAAAAACCGGTTAAAGAAACCCAAAGTGAGAGTGGCTTAAGTGTAAATACAGCAACTAAGACTAATCTTTCTGCGGAGGCCTGATGAATAAGCGTGCTTTATTGATAATTCCGGGACTGTTCTTTATCGCCATGCTTGGACTTCTACTTTTCGGCTTAGGGCGAAATCCAAATATGGTGCCTTCAGCCTTGGTTAACCGACCTTTACCGGAGTTTTCATTGCCTGGACTTAAATTAAATGCTTCAGCAGCTACTTCACTTATTGCGTCAGAAGATCTATTAGGAGGCATCAGGATTATTAATTTTTGGGCAACCTGGTGTCCTCCATGTCATATTGAACATCCTTATCTGGTTGAAATAAGCGAGCGTGAAAAAGGTGTCAGTTTTATCGGTGTTAATTATAAAGATGACCTGGATGAAGCACGTTTATTTTTGGAAGAAAAAGGCTCACCTTTTGAAAAAATTATTGTTGACCTGGATGGCAGTCTGGGAATCGACTTTGGGGTTGCAGGAGCACCAGAAACTTTTATTGTTGATAGTTTCGGAATGATCCGATATCGCCATGTTGGTGTAATCAATCATCAAATATGGGAAGAAACATTTGCGCCAGTTATTTCCCGCATCAAGTAATTATGCATAGACCACTTTTAATTTTTTTATTGTTTTCTGTCTGCATTCTATCAGCCAATGCGGCTATAGAAGTTTATCAGTTTGATAATGATTCCCAACAGGAACGTTTTAATGAATTAAGTGGTCAATTACGTTGCCCGATGTGTTTGAATTCAAATTTGTCAGGTTCTGACGCGCCTATCGCTGCTGATTTACGTGCTGAGATTTATGAGCAAATTTTAGATGGTAGATCTAATGATCAGATCATTGAGTTTATGACTGAACGTTATGGGGATTTTATAAATTATCGTCCCCCATTAAATTCAGGGACATTTTTACTCTGGTTCGCCCCCTTATTTTTATTATTGACAGGCTTGTTAATTGTTTGGCGTATGGGCAAAGCCAGCCAACTCCTGAAACCAACTGAACTGACTGATGCTGAACAACAAAAGCTGAAAGATATCTTGTCAAGTCAAAAATAAACCAGACATAAAAGCACTCGGATTGAATAAGATTTAAATAATGACAATGCTCTCCACTTATATATTATTGTTAATGCTGGTCGCAATATTGTTTGTCTTGATTCCTGTTTTACGCTTTCGCAATCAGGGAGCAAAACTGCAAAGTGAAGAGAGAGCACAACAAAACATATCGCTGTTCCAGCAATATATCAGTGAGCTCGAAGATAACCTGGCTGATAAATTAATTGAACAGGATGAATTCGAAAAGTTAAAACTGGAGCTTGAAAGAAACTTTCTGTTTGATATGGAAAGTGGAAAAGCCAGTAAAAAAATATCTGCATCTTCCTATACCAAACTGGCCCCATTGGTTTTGATGTTTTTTATCCCAATAGGCAGTTTATTGTTATATCGAAGTATTGGCTCTGGTCCGGAACTGATACTCCCTGAGTTGATGGATCAACTCAATGTCAGCCAATCAGTTGAGGATCAATTAATAGCCTTAAATGAAATTGCAGCTGTACTGGACCAACGATTTCAGCGTCGTGAAGATGATGTTCAGGCTGGTTATACTCTCGGAACACTTTATATTTCTCTGGAAGAATTTGCAGATGCAGTAAGAGTCTTTTCTGCTTTAGCAGATGAAATGGAAGCCGGACAAGATAAGGCTGCAATACTTGGTCAGTTGGCTCAAGCTCAGTATTTGCTAGCTGATTCGAGCATTACTCCAACCGTGCAAAAGACCATTGATGAAGCACTTCTACTCAACTCCAATGAACAGGCTGTTATGAGTATTTTGGCGGTTGAAGCCTTATTATCAGAAGACCTTGCTGGTGCCGCCAGTTACTGGCGAAGGCAGGTGTCCCAATTACCTGTAGGCAGTGAGCAAATAACACAACTCAACCAACGAATTGCAACCATTGAATCTTATCTGGCCGAAGAAGGACAAGAAGAGACTATTGGTGATGACAACGGAGTGGAATTGACAATTACGGTGAGTATAGACGAAAGCATTCGAGATCAAATCGAATCTGATATGAAAGTGTTTATTTTTGCCCGAAGTGAGGGAACGCCACCTCTTGCTGCAATTGAGTTAAGTCCTGATGATCTTCCAACGACTGTAACCTTGAATGAAGGTATGGCTATGCTGCCTCAATTTAACTTGTCATCTGTCTCAACGGCCTATGTCGGAGCCAGTATTGCACGTCAGGCAGTTGCTCAATCCGGTGATTTTCAGGCGTTATCTGAGACATTTGTAATTGCCGAACAGGAAGACACGATTGTGTTGTCCATAAAAGACAGACTTCCTTAATTTTGACTTAAAGAGATATTTCTTTTGGCAGACCTTTCTGCGCTACGTTCACTTTTTTCTAATAAAAATTTTGCTATTTATGTGAGTGGCAATAGCATTTCTCTTATTGGATTTTGGATGCAAAGGGTGGCGATCAGTTGGTTAACCTGGGAGATTACTGAGTCTGAATTCTGGGTCGGCGCTGTTGCCTTTGCGGAACTGGGACCTTTACTAGTAATTAGTCCGATTATGGGTGTATGGGTAGACCGGGTTAACCGTAAGCTGCTGACAATTGTTAATCAATCAACAATGATGCTGGTTTCATTTGTGCTATTCATGCTCATCATTTTTGACCTGATTTCCATACAGGTGCTGTTTACTTTTGCCCTGCTTGATGGAATTTTACAAGCCACCCACCAGCCAATTCGTATGGCAATTATTCCGAATTTAGTTGAACGTAAGGACATCGTATCGGCGTCTTCCTTTACGGCAGTGGTGTTTAATGTGGCAAGGCTGCTTGGTCCAGCTTTGGCAGGCGTGGTCATTGCCTTGTTTGGTACATCGGTTGCTGTAATTTGCAATACGATCTCATATATTCCTATTTTATTGGCATGGTGCTATATCAAACTGCCTGCCATGAAAGCCCATAATTCAGAGGATAGTTTCACAAAAGGTCTGGTTGAAGGAATTAATTATGTAAAAAATATCCCTGCGCTAGGGCATATATTTATTTTGCAAACCGTTCTTGCTTGTGGGATTAGGCCGGCGACTTTAATGCTGGCGGCATTTGTGGGTGCTGTATACAAGGGTGGAGCAGAACAATTGGCTCTCTATACGGCAGTCTTAGGTATGGGTGCTGTTATTGGGGGGATGTATATTACTCTTCGCGGCAAAGCCAAAGGCCTGGTCAATAGTATGCTGAGAAACAGCTTTATTTCGATCATTGCATTGGCTGTTTTTGCGTGGACGACGGATGTCTATGTAGGATTATTCGCCCTATTTGTGATTGGTTGGACTATCACCTTAAGTTCAGTTTCCAGTCAAACCATGGTGCAGAACAGTATTGATGACGAAATACGCGGTCGCGTGTTAAGCCTTTGGGCTGCACTTACCCGTGGCGCTGCGGCTATTGGGGTGCTGATTATTGGGTTTTTTGCTGATTATTATGGGTTGTTCTGGACGAATATCAGCGCAGCCTTGTTATGCTTGATTGGGCTAATTTGGTTTTGGCAAAAATCTTCGCAGATGCAGTCTTATTTTGAAAAAGAATTAATGAGTTAAAGAATATATAGCGTAATTTACGCCCATTTGTATTCCCAATGCCGCATCTTGTTGAGGATAGAGAGGGTTATCCTGGTGCTGCCAGGAATCTCCCATATCATTATTGAATGATATGGCAACCATCACACGACCATTATCATCCAGAATAGCTTTCCATTGGGGATCATAACCATCGGCACGATAGGGAACTCCACGCCCGGAAAGTGAACGCATATTACTTATTTGTTTGCGGTCACTTAAATCATAAATAATATTAAATACAGGATGCTCATCGGGTAGATCAATGATTGCTCTGCCCGGGAAAACTCTTCTGAGACCGGAGACAAAACCTGACCATTCGCTGGTGCCAAAAAAACTATCTGCCAATAAAAAACCACCTCTGAGCAAATATTCACGTAACTTGACAGCCTGGCTGTCGGTTAAATCCCAGCTTCCAGGCATGCCGACTATAAGAAAAGGCCAATTGAAAATATCGTCGCCATCATCAAGATTAACCGGTTGCTCAACCGAGCGCACATCAACAGTGGTAAGACGTCTCAATAATCGCGCGTAGGTCCTGTCGCCAAGTGGATAATCGACTGCCCAGTTAGTCCCCCCCATTTGCCAGTTACCACCACCCCCAAACATCCCTCCATAGGAAGGGTACATCAGGCGACCAACCACAAACTCACCTGGCACCATATAGTCATCAGGCAAAACTGCATAGGCGTCACCCTCAAGGCTTTGTAATACCCGAAATTCACGTTGTGCATATAGATAAGAACTGGAAGGGCTGATCAGTAAAGCCAGTAGGATGATAAATTTGTTGTTGCGAAGCCAGGATGACATGAGTCTGTTATATCAGATAAAAAGCAGCTCGTACAAGATGGCGTGATTTATTAATACAAAAAAATACTATCAAATAAGGTATTTTGTTTATCTAGACATTATGAGGTGACATCGCTAAGCTGGATTGAGATTTTGAAGTATAAACCGTCACAGATGCCTATCGATAAAATGATCAGAACTTTTAGGGGAAAGCGGCAAGATGTATGAAGAGGAGAGAGAATCTACTGCGACTGCCACTGCCAGTGCCCTACACCGCTTTAACCGCTATGAAATAAAGTATTTCTTGCCGGAAACGCAAATACCAGAATTTAAAGAAAGTGTGCAGCAACGGATGGATGCAGATGCTTATGCGAATGAGCGTTCTAAACGTATTACAAGTCTTTATTATGATTCCGATGATCTCAGGTTTTACTGGGAAAAGATTGAGGGTCTACGATTTAGGCGCAAATTGCGTATTCGAGTATATGGTGAACCCGATAGTATTAATGATGACAGTATAGTATTTGTTGAAATTAAACAACGAGTTAACCGGGTAACACAGAAACGCAGAATCCCTTTGCCCTATGCCAAGGCCAGGATGCTTTGTGATAAAAAGACTGATCCGGAATATCCGGGTGTTCGGCAGTCTTTCGTTAATGAAGTATTGGCGCTTTGTGAAATGGGTGACTTACGCCCCACGGTCATAACCACTTATCATCGTGAAGCCTATGTTGGAATTGATGCAGATCTTGGGCTTCGGATTACCATGGATCATCGCGTGCAGGGACGAGATAAGGATTTTAATTTGGGGTCAAGAGCAGAAAATAAATTTATTATTCCTCCATATTTATCTATAGTCGAAGTCAAGGCTAATGAACGTATACCTACATGGTTTACAGATCTTGCTGCAAAGATGAGTTTGGATGTTATTCGTGTGTCAAAATATTGCAAAGCAATAGAAGCAAATTTAGATGGGGTGAGAGCTAACTTGCATGCAAGAAACTTACCTACAATAAAACATGTAAGTTAATTATCGCTGGGAGTTACAGTAAATGAATTTCGATGTTGTTGATTTATCCGGTACCTTTAACACCTTGGATATCATCTTGGCCCTTGCTTTGTCATTTATTCTTTCAACAATTGTGGGGCTGGTTTATAGAGCTACGCATCGCAACATTTCATATAGCCAGTCATATGTACAAACCTTAGTGGTGGTTTGTATGGTGCTTTCCGTACTCATGTTGATTGTTGGTTCTAATATTGCCAGAGCTTTTGCGCTGGTTGGAGCCTTTTCAGTCGTCCGATTTAGAAATGCCTTAAAAGAGACTCGTGACGTAGGTTTTATCTTTTTGGTTATGGCTATTGGCATGGCGACAGGCACTCAATTCTATGTCTTGGCAATTGCGGCGACAGTAGCAATATCTGTGGTCATTCTGTTAATGACCAAATTAAATGCCTTTGCCAGTAATATTCATCGGCAGGTGGTCAAAGTACAAATACCTCCAGAAGGGGATTTTGATAAATTGGTTGAAGATGTCTTAATAAAATTGACCAAGAGTTTTGAGCTGGTGAGTACTGAGACAATTAGAAATGGGGCTTTAATGGAATTATTTTATACCGTAGAACTAAATCGAAGTGTTGAACCCCGGGATTTGGTGAATCAGATTACAGAAGTAAACACCGGACAACGTGTAACAGTGTTAAGCGGCTATGACCAAACTGATCTGTGATGCTGCTGGGAAATTTTAACTGCTCTATTTCTACTATCAGTGACTTTATGCTAATGAGATCGATAAGATCGATGAGGTCTGAGGCTAAAGTAAAATAAAATTTCCATGTTAAGATGCAAACAGGGTTTATGAATAAAATACTTTTTATCACTTAAGCGCAATGACTCATGGTTAGGAATCAAAAAAGCGACCACCCTACTAGCGATCGTTCTTGGTGGCAACGAACTGTTCCAGTTCGCATCAGGCATAACAGTCGTTTAATTTTTGGCTCCATCTTTGTACTGGTAATCACCGGGTTAATTTTAGGCTCTTTTCGTATTGACCCTATCGTTTTTACTCAAGAGAGCCAGGAGCAAACCACTAATTCCCGCTTTAATATTATTGGCAATGTCGATCTGTTTGATTTGAACGTCCCTCATCAGATTGAGATGCTTATTAGCCCGGGGGACTATCAAATTCTGATGAATGATTATCAACGCTTAGGCCTCAAAACTTGGGTCCCTGCCAACATTACGATTGATGGTACCCTGATTGAAAATGTTGGGATAAGGTTAAAAGGTAATTCAACCTTAAGGGAGCTGAGCAGGAATTCACGCGGTTGGGGCAGGTCTGGGCGTATGAGCAATGCAACATTTGATAATCCGTCTACCTTGCCTTTTGCTGTCAGTTTTGATGAATACGAAGAAGATGTTGCTTATCAGGGTAGGGAAGAGCTGGCTATTAGGCCGGCAAGAACTGGTGGTACAAATATTAATGAAGCGCTTGCTTTACAACTCATTGCAGATTCCGGGCAAATATCCCAGGATTTTACTTGGGTCAATTTCAGCGTTAACGGCTACCCTAGCGTGACCCGACTTGTAATAGAGAATCCAGATAAACGTTACGCAGAGGCTCTAGGCTTGGGCAGTGGAGTACTTTATAAATCGACTAGCACCAATCGCTTTCGTTACTTTGACGACATCCCATTGAGTTACGAATCCGACTTTGACCAGATCAATGCCAAATCTACCTATGATGTAACCCCAATTATTAATTTGCTTAAGTGGCTGACAGATGTCGACGCAGAGACTTTTGAAAATGAATTAGCAGAGTGGGTGGACATTGATAGTTTTGCTCGTTATGTCGCCACTCAGGATATATTGCAAAATTTCGATGACATGTCCGGCCCCGGGCACAACTTTCTTCTTTGGTATGATCTGGTCGATGAAAAGTTCACTGTAATCAGCTGGGATATGAATCTGGCTCTGGGAGCTGGAAATTTTATAGGTGGCTTTGGTGGTTTTGGCTATGGCGGTGGTAATGTTCTAAAAGAAAGGTTCATGCGTAGCAACTTTAGGACCGAAATTTCTCAGGCACGAGAAGAGCTGCTTAGTTTCTGGGTAGATAATAATTATGCGCTGAGAACTATGGATCAGTTGGCGGATGTAATCCCCCTGTCAGACACCTTGAGCGAAGAAGAATTCTTGAGAGATATCGCTCTAACACGTAGGACCGTTCAATTTCTTCGTTGAGCCCACCTTTTCATTTAAAGAGGATTTTAGATTTTGACAAGCTGGATTGATGGTACGGTAGTTGAAAATATTCACTGGCATCAGAATTTGTTTACTCTGAAAATTGACGCGGATATTCCACTTTTTTCTGCGGGGCAATTTATCAGTTTGGCGCTGGATATTGATGGTGAGAGAGTTGCCAGACCTTACTCTCTTTTAAGTTCCCCGGCCCAAACGCCTCTCGAGTTTTTTTTCTATGTTGCCTCGGATGGAGTACTTTCTAATGCCCTGGTTAATTTAAAAAGCGGTGACAAGGTTTTTCTTAAAGATCAAGCTCAAGGATTTTTTATATTGGATGAAATTCCCAGTAGTCGGGATTTATGGATGATTGGAACAGGCACGGGGATAGCTCCATATTTCTCTATACTGGGTACAGAAGAAGTTTGGCAAAAGTATAAAAATGTTGTCTTGGTTGAAGGCGTGCGCACAAGTATGGATTTACCTTATCAGGACTTAATTGAAGCGATTTCGCAAGAGTACCTAGAAAGGTTCGTCTTTCAAGCATTTGTAAGCCGAGAAGATTTTCCGGATGCAATAAAAGGCAGAATACCAGCCAGCCTGGAAGATGGTAGCCTTGAGCAAAAAGTTGGGTTAAGGCTTAGCCCAGCAGACTCCCAAATTATGCTATGCGGAAATCCTGAGATGGTTAAAGACTGTGTTGGGATTTTAAAAAGCAGGGGCTTTGAAAAGAATCTGAGGCGAAAACCCGGTCAAATTACGACAGAAAATTATTGGTAGTCTAGGCTAAGACTGCAACACTTTTTATTTGGGCAAAAACATTTTTACCTTTTTCTAGTTTTAGATTTTCAGCTGATTTCATTGTGATCCTTGCTAATACTGGTAGCTTATTGATGCTTAATCGAACAGTCAGCTGTGCCTTGCTTTCCACAAAAAGTTCATCAATAACCGCAGGAAAAATATTAAGGATACTCGTGTTGATTTGTTCTTCCAGTGTGATACTAATATCCTGAGCAACTAAACGTAACCTTAGTTCTTTTGAGGGTGGTAATTTTTTTCCTGGCACCAAAAAGGTGCCGACTTCAGAAGATAAGTAATTTAACTGGAAATCTTCATCATATTTTTCGGCCTTTGCAAAAATTAATGATTCAGCCTGACGTCGATGCGCAAGGGATAAATCGCTTCGAGTCAGTAGTTCACTGATCGCGCCTGAAGCTTTGACAACAGCATCTTCTATGAAAATAAGCTGGTCGGCTAATCGACCTATTTCCTCATTGGAATGACTGACATAAAGAATTGGGATATTCATCTCTTTGTTTATTGTCTCGATGTAAGGCAGTAGTTCAGCTTTGCGCGCCTGATCAAGTGAAGATAGAGGCTCATCCATCAAAAGCAGCCTTGGATTGGCTGCTAAAGCTCGGGCAATAGCAACTCGCTGACGCTCTCCACCCGAAAGAAAGGCTGGCTTTTTATTCAGCAGGGATTGAAGTTCTAATAAGCTAACTACATGTTCAACAGAGATGTTTCTTGAGTCCGCAGAAGCTCTTTTAAAGCCATACTCAATATTATCTTTTACACAGAGGTGATCAAATAAGCTGGCTTCCTGGAAAACATAACCAATGGAGCGTTGATGTGGGGCTAGGAAAACATTTTCATCTTGCCAGATTTCATCGCCAACCTGCAGTGTCGAATTCGTATGTAATTCAAGGCCTGCAATGACTCTTAGCAATGATGTTTTACCACAACCTGATACCCCAAATATTGCAGTGATGCCTTCTGCGGATATATCAAAATTAAAATTTAGCACTTCGGAACGCGCTATCTGGAACCGGGCTTTAATCCTCATAACCTGACAGCCCTAAAGCGGCCATTGATTGCGTAAACAGCTATTAACATCAGGAAAGACATGAGAATAAGACTGGCAGATAACAAATGAGCATTTGTGTATTCGAGTGCTTCGACATGTTCATAAATCGCAATTGAAAGCACCTTGGTTTCTCCGGGAATGTTTCCACCTATCATTAATACGACGCCGAATTCTCCCAGGGTATGAGCAAAGCCAAGCACGATTGCCGTCAAAAAACCTTGTCGGGCTAAAGGTAGTGCTATGGTTATGAAGCGATCAAATGGAGAGGCTCCGAGCGTGGCAGCAACTTCCATTGGCCTTTGGCCGATATTGTTAAAAGCATCCTGTAAGGGCTGCACAACAAATGGAATAGAATAAAAAACGGATCCTATTACCAGTCCACTAAAACTGAAGGCTAATGGTTCGGCGCCAAGGGATGCCGTCATGTAACCGAGGGGGCCATTATTACCAAGCAATAGTAGTAAATAAAAACCCAGGACTGTTGGAGGAAGTACCAGCGGTAATGCAATCAAGGCTTCAAGCAAAAATTTATAGCGCCAACGGCTATGAGCCAGATACCAGGCCAGAGGTGTGCCTAAAATTAATAAAATTAAAGTAGTAATGAAAGCAAGTTGTAGTGTTAAAAAGAATGCTGTTAAATCGGCTGATGTAAACATTAGGAGTAGTTTGCTTCAGGTGCTTTCTAAAAAATGAATAAACGAATGGTAAGGGTGCTTGATGCACTGTGTCCAGTTATATGGTCGCTTCAGCCAGTTAAATTTAGCGGCAGATTTTTAATTCCTGTATTATTGCACTTCGCCGTCAAGAATGAACCTTCGCAAACATAGAGCGTATACGCATGCCTGAACCTGCAACAGCATTAATTGATAAACATGGTCGTCACATCGACTATGTGCGACTTTCACTGACGGACCGTTGTGACTTTCGTTGTGTTTATTGCATGTCTGAAGAAATGACTTTTTTACCGCGAAAGCAAATTTTGAGTCTAGAGGAAATATACAAAGTCGCAGCAGCTTTTACTGAATTGGGCGTGAATAAAATTCGTTTAACCGGGGGTGAGCCTCTGGTTAGAAATAACGTGATGTCTTTGATTGAAAATATCGGGCGCTTACCAGGTTTGGATGAGTTGTTGCTAACAACCAATGGCTCCCAATTGAAAAAAATGGCAGGGCCTCTGCGAGACGCCGGCGTCAATCGCATTAATATTAGTCTTGATAGTCTAAATGCTGAAAAGTTTAAAGCTATGACCCGTACAGGCAAGCTGGAGCAGGTATTAAAAGGGGTTGAAACTGCGGTGGCTGCTGGGTTTGATAGTATTCGTCTGAACTCTGTAATTTTACGAGGGGTCAATGACCATGAAATTATTGACTTGCTCAAATATGCCATAGGGCTAGGGATAAACATTGCGTTTATCGAGGAAATGCCACTGGGAGAGATCAGTGATCATGAAAGAATGGATACAATGGTTTCCAATGAGGATGTGAAGAAAAAAATTCTAGAGCATTATGCAATAAGACCAATAGATATGAACACAGCGGGTCCATCACGCTATTATGAAATTGAGGGAGAGCAAAGCAAAGTTGGTTTCATTTCTCCTGTCAGTCACAATTTCTGCGAAAGCTGTAACCGAGTAAGAGTGACTGTTGAAGGGCGTTTATTGTTATGTTTAGGCAATGAGTATTCGACTGATTTAAGGCAACTACTTAGAGAGCAGCCTGAAAATACAGAACTACTAAAGCAGACTATCATTGAAGCTATGGACATCAAGCCACTGCGCCACTATTTTTATGATGAAGAACAGCCGCAAATAGTTAGATTTATGAATATGACAGGAGGTTAGTGAGTGGCTAATAATAAAGCACAGGCATCTTTTGTGCCATTAAATATTGCGGTTGTGACAGTGTCAGATACACGTACTGAAGAAAATGATACTTCAGGAGGCTATTTACAAAAAGAGCTTGTTAAAGCTGGCCATCACCTGGTGGAAAAGCATATCTGTAAAGATGATGTGTATCGTCTGCGTGCATTAGTTGCAAATTTAATTGCAGATACTGCTATTCATGCGGTCTTAGTGACAGGTGGAACCGGTTTTACAAGGCGCGACAATACTGTTGTTGCTATAAAACCTTTATTGGACGCTAGTATTGATGGTTTTGGTGAATTGTTTAGAGCTTTGTCTTATCAGGAGATTGGCTCCTCAACGATTCAATCAAGAGCATTTGCCGGCCTCAGTAATGATACTGTTATCTTTTGTATGCCAGGCTCGACTGGTGCATGCAAGACAGCTTGGGAAGGAATAATTGCTGAGCAGCTCAATAGTCTTCATAAGCCCTGTAATTTTGTTGGCAGACTGACGGATATTTAAAATGCAGGCAAAAAAAAGCGCAGCCTAGAAAAGAAGGGATGATTCAGCAGGCTGCGCGAATAGTAATTTACTTAAAAAAGCAGTTGTCGAGCAAAGGGGGGTAAGCTTCTCAACTGAGTCTAAATCTGGTTTGGGCTATCAAGCAAATGATGCCCACAAGGTTAATACTGGTATTACCAAAATAGCTAATATGCTTAATGCTGATTTGATGTATTCCACTATTGTTTCTCTACTTTCTAAACTTTCTGTACTCATTACAACTTTTTCCATCACGGTGCTCCTTATAAGAATGTGGGATGTTTTAACACGTCTCTTTTGAAAACGCAGGGAGATAGTAACATATAAATAAGAAAAAAAGTAACACATTTTAAAAATAATTCACAATTTATCCTAAGTTGTTACTTATTTTCGCTAATTGTGTAAGAGGTGAAACGGCTATACAGCCTTTTTTTGTGGATATTCAATGAAAATAAAGTCTACAAATAAAGATCGGGTAACACGAAAGGTAACATAAATGTGAAATTGGTCACAATATGACCAATAATTCATTATGTCTCATGGTAAAGTTTTACCTTTTTATCATGATTTTGGTTGAGGGCTATGTTTAATACTATGCACAATGTGCAGGGCATTTTTCGAATAGCCGGACTCATTAAGTGGAGAAATTCATGTCACACGCGATTGAAAGTCTGAAGGGTAAGGTAGTTGCGGTGCCTGAAAACAGACAGCTCTTATTGTTAAGTCAGATGCTTATTAAACGTGAAGCAGAGCTTATTTCGGTGCCAATGGTTGCCATCCATGATGCGCCTGATCCAAAGCCTGTTTTAGACTGGATTGAGGGTTTCATTAGCGAGCCCCCCGATATGTTTATCTTGCTAACTGGCGAAGGGCTCAGACGCTTAATTAGCCTGTCTGAGAAATATACTTTGAAAACAGCCTTCATAGATGCTTTAAGTAGAGTTGATACCTTATGCCGGGGACCTAAACCTAATCAGGCTTTACGAGAGGTAGGGCTGGAAACAAGCTTCGATGCCAAAATTCCAACGACTGATGGCGTGATTGCCAGCATAGATGAAATGGAAATTACAGCTAAACATGTTACGGTGCAGTTGTATGGTGAGGAACCTAATGTAAAACTTATTTCGTATTTGGAACAGCGTGGGGCAAGGGTGAGTTCTGTAGCGCCTTATGTCTATGCTAATAAACTGGATGATGAAAAAATTATTGAGTTAATCAACACGATGCACAAGGGGCAAGTTGATGTTATTGCATTCACATCCCAGCCGCAGATCAAGCGTTTATTTCAAGTGGCTAAGTTATATCAGCTTGAAGCCGAGCTAAGAGCAGGGTTAAGTCTTTGTCATGTCGCAGCTATTGGTCCTGTCGTTAAAGATGTCTTAAATAGTAAGGGCATTGCAGTTGATATAATGCCAGAGCGAACCTTTTTTATGAAACCTATGGTCACGGCAATTGCGAAGTTCTTGAACTCAAAGGCTTGAATAGCTTTATAATAAGCAAGAGCAGGTATGCAGATATGCAGATATATAGAAAACTATTCGGGAAATTAGTAATGAAATTATTCAGAGTGTTCGGAAGCTTAATCATCAGTGGCATTTTTGCCTTTGCTATACAAATACAGGCACAAGCTCAGGAAAAAGACCCAGCTGAGCTTTATGCTGTCATAGAAACTGAACATGGCACTCTGGAATTCCTGCTGTATAAGTCAGTTGCGCCAATTACTGTCGCTAATTTCGTTAATTTAGCGACTCGTGGTTACTATGACGGATTAACTTTTCATCGTGTGATTGATGATTTTATGGCTCAGGGGGGCGATCCCTTTGGTGATGGCTCTGGCGGGCCTGGTTATAATTTTGAAGATGAAATTCGTATGCGACACAACCAGGATGGCATTTTGTCTATGGCGAATGCTGGTCCCAATACCAATGGTAGCCAGTTTTTTATTACCCATGTTGCGACGCCACATTTAAATGGCTTGCATACCGTCTTCGGAAAAATTCATAGTGGTCGCGAGTTGATAAGAGAAATTAGAGCTGGCGATACCATCAAGTCGATAACCATTGAAGGTAACGCGAGGGCATTCTTAGAGACTCGAGCCGATAGGGTTTATCAATGGAACGTGATATTGGATGAGCGCTTCCCAAATCTAAAAGAAGCCTTGACAGATTAGACAGGCGGCTTCTCGCTGGCTTTTACATCTTCCTTGTCATCATCTTCCTGGAGGTAAGGCATTAGGTAAAAAGTTTGTCCGATTATAAAGAGAAAAATTAATCCCATACTGCCAAAAACTTTAAAATCAACCCAATACTCGTGAAAAGTAAAAGCCACGAAGAGATTGATAGATCCCAGGAATATAAAAAAGTATGCCCACGCGAAATTTAAACGCCGCCAGGCATGCTCAGGCATTTCAATGGCATGTTCCAGCATCAATTGAGTGGCATTTTTCTTGGTGAAGAAATGACTGCCAAGAAAGATTGCAGCGAAAATCCAATTAACAACAGGGGCTTTCCACTTTAGAATCGCCTCTTCACGAAAAATAATAGTGAATGAGCAGAAGATTATAACGGCTACCAGGGTTATAAGCTGGGTGCGTTCCAATTTTTTATGCACCAGAAAAAGTGTGCCGTATACCAGAATAGAACTGACGACCAGTATTTCAGTCGCGCTAAATATTCCGCCCAGATTATAAGTGAAGGAGCCAAGTTGCAAGCTGCGCTCTTCCATTTTGTAAACGACGAAGAAGAAGATAAGAGGTATATAGTCAATTAGTTGTTTCATGGCTGCATTCTAGAGGATATCGCTAAAAGTCGCTATCTCAAGTGCAAGCTATGATAATCTTGCCAACTTTAAAATTAGTGAAGTAGCACAGCAATGTCTCAAGTGTTAAATATACATGCGGAAAATCCGCAATTAAGGCTAATAAAACAGGCCGTTGAGATTATCAAAGACTCAGGGATCATGATTTATCCGACAGACTCAGCCTATGCACTTGGCTGTCGAATCGGGAATAAAGCGGGCTTGCAAAAAATATCCAGGATCCGCCAGTTTGATTCAAAACATAATTTTACGCTGGTCTGCCGGGATCTCTCTGAAATTGCCCTGTATGCAAGAATTGACAACAGTGCGTATCGTTTACTTAAAGCTTATACCCCGGGTGCCTATACCTTTATACTACGGGCAACCTCTGAAGTTCCTCGCTTATTGATGCATCCAAAGCGCAAGACCATCGGCATTCGCATCCCTGATCATCCCGTGGTTGAAGCCTTGCTTAGAGAATTGGATGAGCCCATCCTTAGCAGCACCTTGATAATGCCCGGTGAGGAGAACCCTCCCTACGAAATCAACGATATCAAGGATGATCTGGGGCATGCAGTTGATTTAATTATTGATTCAGGTTTTTGTGGGCTTGAAGCCACTACAGTGGTTGATTTGGTTGATGGCAGTCCGCGTTTATTACGAGCCGGGAAGGCTGATGCAACACCCTTTCAAAATTAATGATGTTAAGCTCCTTAAGTGCTGGGTGATTCTGCGAACAAAAATATATTTCATCTAATGATAAAGCTGCCACGCAAACCTAAAAACTAGTTATAATAAAAGCAACATGTAGTTGGGGAAAAAGATTGAACTCAGTAGATTCGCAACAGCGAGTATTATCAGGCATGCGTCCAACAGGGCGTCTCCATTTAGGCCACTATCACGGCGTTATAAAAAACTGGATAAAGTTACAGCACGAATATGAATGCTTCTTGTTCGTTGCTGATTGGCATGCCTTAACTACAGATTATGATAATCCTCAAACAATAGAAGCTCATGTCTGGGATATGGTAATAGACTGGCTTGCAGCAGGTGTTAGCCCAAGTGCCGCGACCCTGTTCATTCAGTCCAAAGTGCCTGAACACGCCGAGTTGCATTTGCTCCTATCCATGATGACGCCTTTGGGTTGGCTGGAACGAGTCCCCAGCTATAAAGACATGCAAGAGAATTTAAGAGAAAAAGATCTGGATACCTACGGGTTTCTGGGGTACCCCTTGCTACAAAGTGCTGACATTTTAATTTATCGTGCTGGCTCAGTGCCGGTTGGTGCCGATCAAGTTGCTCACGTGGAATTAACGCGCGAAGTAGCTCGTCGATTTAATTATCTCTATGGTCGCGAACCTGACTTTGTAGAGTTGGCCGAAGAAGCTGTCAAAAAGATGGGCAAGAAAGGTGCCAAGCTCTATAGCTCACTTCGTAAAAGTTATCAGGAAGAAGGTGATCAAGAAGCCCTGCTTAAAGCTCAGGCTTTATTAAAGGAACAGCAAAATATAACGCTTGGAGATCGTGAACGCCTATTTGGCTATATAGAAGGTTCTGGCAAGATGATTTTGCCTGAGCCGCAAGCTTTGTTGACTGAAGCCGCCAAGATGCCTGGTCTCGATGGCCGAAAAATGTCCAAGTCTTATAACAACATTATTAGTTTGCGAGAAGTTGATGATGACATCATGCAAAAATTAAAAACCATGCCAACAGATCCGGCCAGGGTGCGGTTGTCAGACCCGGGTGATCCTGATAAATGTCCCGTGTGGCAGTTCCACCAAGTGTACTCGGATGAGTCTATGTGTACTTGGGTGAAAGAAGGCTGCCTTAGTGCCGGGATTGGATGTTTGGAATGTAAAAAACCGGTTATTGATGCAGTCGTGGCAGAACTTAGGCCGATAAAAGAAAAAGCCAGGCAATTCGAAGAGAACCCTTCATCAGTTAGAGCAATTATTGCCGAAGGCACAGAAAAAGCACGTGATGTTGCTAAAGAAACATTGGATGATGTGAGGCAAGCTATGGGATTAAATTACCGGTAAATCATCATGAGCGAAGAGACCGAAAAATCATTTGATCGTCAGCATAATCGTATCAGTCTGTTGCATGAAGCAAGGCAACAGCATGTGGGTGAACAAGCAGAAATGCCATTTGCTTTTGTCGCTGGACAAGCCTTCACTGATTTGCCAAAAGATTTATATATTCCACCAGATGCTCTGGAAGTGTTTCTTGAAGCCTTTGAAGGACCTCTGGACTTGCTGCTTTACCTGATCCGACGTCAGAATATCGATATTTTGAATATCAATATTGCTGAAATTACTGAGCAATATATTGCTTATGTCGAATTAATGGACGCTGCTCAATTTGAACTAGCCGCTGAGTATCTTGTCATGGCGGCCATGTTGGCTGAAATCAAATCGAGGTTTTTGCTTCCGCGTATGGAAGAAGACGAAGACGATGAAGAGGATCCCAGAACTCAGCTTATCAGGCGCCTGCAAGAATATGAACGGTACCGTGATGCAGCAGAGAAAATTGATGCCTTACCCCGTCGTTATCGTGACTTCCATATCGCATCTGCGGAGATGCCTGTACTAGAAAAAGAGATTCCTTTACCTGAGATTGACTTACAGGAGGTTTTGTTGGCTTTCGCCGATGTTCTGCGACGATCTGATTTAAAGGAAAGTCACCATATACAACGTCAGGCTTTATCGACCAGAGAAAAAATGTCGCAAATATTATTACGTATTTCAGATAAACACTTTACCCCATTAAGCTCTCTGGTTTTGAAAGATGAAGGTAAATTAGGAATTGTCGTGACTTTTCTGGCAGTAATGGAATTAATCAAAGAATCACTTGTAGAATTAGTTCAAAGTGAGCCTTTTGCTCCAATTCATATTAAGGCAATAAGCACATGAATGACCTGGAAAAATTAAAACAGATTATTGAAGGCCTTTTGCTTACAGCCGGGAAGCCTTTAACACTGGATAAAATTGCGGAAATCTTCACCAAGGAAGAATTACCTGAACGTGATGTTTTGAAAACAGCTTTGGATGAAATTGAAAAAAGTTGCGTAGGGCGTGGTTTTGAACTAAAAAAAGTCGCTTCTGGCTATCGTTTCCAGGTGCGTCAGGAGTTGAGTGATTGGATCGGTCGTTTATGGGAAGAAAAACCACAACGCTATTCAAGAGCTTTACTAGAGACTTTGGCCATTATTGCTTATCGTCAGCCGATTACTCGCGGTGACATTGAAAAAATTCGTGGTGTTGCAGTAAGTTCCAGTATTATCCGTACATTATTGGAAAGAGATTGGGTCAGGGTCGTCGGACACCGTGATGTGCCGGGGCGACCTGCAATGTATGCATCCACACGTGAGTTTCTGGATTATTTCAACTTGCAAAACCTGAATGAATTGCCGGCTTTAACTGATATCCGTGATATGGAAGGACTGAATCAGGAGTTAACACTGGAAGAAGAAAAACCGGAAGGTATTGTCCTTGAATTTCCAAGCTCAGCAGAAGAAGACGATGAAGTAATAGTCGCTGATGAAGAAGAGCTGGCCGCCGCCGCGATTGGAACGCGATCAATTGATGAAATTCTTGGAATAAAAAAAGAGCCTGAGGATGATCAGGATGCGCTTTTTGAAGACTCTGAAGAAGCAAAAATAAGTACCAATCAAACCGCTGAAGAATCTGCAGAAACAGAAGAAGCTACAAATGAAGTATCGGAAGATATAAATGAGCAAGATGATCAAGACGAAGAATCATTAGGCTGATTAATCAATCAATATTTAATTTCGTGAGAAATCAAGTTGGACTTAAAATGGTCATAGTCACAGATGAAAAGTTACAAAAAGTTCTCGCAAGAGCAGGGTTCGGATCCCGCCGGGAAATGGAACACTGGATTAAGGCAGGCCGGGTTAAAGTAAACGGTAAAATAGCCGGTCTTGGGGATCGGGTTAGCAGTAAG
>Ga0222714_10002083_pt1 | contig 21719 bp, 23 predicted proteins | sample C33_3DmetaG_FD_165048 | JGI IMG/M metagenome (GOLD analysis project Ga0222714, IMG submission 165048) | Estuarine water microbial communities from San Francisco Bay, California, United States - C33_3D | ecosystem: Environmental > Aquatic > Marine > Unclassified | place: USA: California...
CAGTTTTCAAAACAACTTGTAGAGGAATCAACACAGCAGCTTCTGCTAGCTGAAATTCAAGAGTCACGGCAAATGGGTATGAATAGTTTCCCCAGTCTTGCAGTGTCAAGATCAGGCAAGCTACATCCCATTGACTTAAAGTATACCGATCCGCAGCTAATGATAAGACAGATCGAAAGCGTATAAACATTGCTTTGAAAGTTTGTCATATTTAGGCTGACTCAGGCTCCCGTTTGCGACACTATCAATCAAAGTGTGAGCGGGACACTCTTCATTAAACCTTGTACAATGCCCCTCTATAGTTAATCAGCCTGTTACTAAGTAATGAACAAACAAGATTTTTTAATTGCTCCATCAATACTTTCTGCCGATTTTGCCCGTTTAGGTGAAGAGGTTGAAGCTGTGCTGACCGCCGGTGCTGATGTGGTGCATTTTGATGTCATGGACAACCATTATGTGCCCAATCTCACGATCGGACCAATGGTCTGCAAAGCCCTTGTTGAATATGGAATCAAGGCCCCAATCGATGTACATTTGATGGTGTCGCCGGTGGATGGTCTAATTAATGATTTTGCGGCAGCAGGCGCTAGCTATATTACTTTTCACCCTGAAGCCAGCAATCATATTGACCGTTCCCTTGAGTTAATTAGGTCTTTGGGCTGTAAATCGGGTTTAGTTTTTAATCCTGCAACTCCGCTAGCTTACCTCGAACATGTAATGGATAAGCTGGATATTATTTTGCTAATGTCAGTTAATCCCGGATTTGGGGGCCAGCGTTTCATACCATCTACTCTGTCAAAACTGGCCCAGGTTAGGAAACTCATCGACAAGAGTGGTCGCGATATTCGTCTCGAAGTCGATGGTGGTGTAAGCGTCGACAATATTGGAGAAATTGCTCAGGCTGGAGCGGACATGTTTGTCGCTGGCTCGGCAATATTTGGTAGCGAAGATTACCAGGCAACAATACAAAGGATGCGCGCGGAACTTGCTAAGTCATGAATATCAAACAGTTCAACGACCTTGTAAGCCAGGGTTATAACCGTATTCCTCTGGTTCGGGAAGTTCTTGCCGATCTGGAAACGCCGCTTAGTGTCTATTTAAAGTTAGCCAAAGGGCCCTATAGCTATTTTCTTGAATCCGTTCAGGGTGGAGAAAAATGGGGGCGTTATTCAATTATTGGTTTGCCCTGCAAAACCATATTAAAAGTCAGCGGTAATGATTTCACCATCGAAAAGAACGGGGAAATAATTAAGCAACTGCATAGTTCAGATCCCTTTTCAGATATTGAAGTTTTTCAGCAGCAGTACAAAATTCCAGAACTGGAAGGCTTGCCACGCTTCAATGGTGGCTTGGTCGGCTACTTTGCCTATGACACTGTTCGCTATGTCGAGCATAAAGTTGCTAACAGTGCTCCGCCAGATAGTGTAGGAACACCGGATATCGTGTTAATGGTTTCTGAAGAAGTTATCGTATTCGATAATCTGCGGGGAACGATTTCATTACTGGTTTATGCCGACCCTTCTCAGGATGGAGCTTTTGCCTTGGCTCAGTCGCGTTTGGATGCCTTGACTCAGGAACTCCATAAACCAATGGACCCAGCGCTATTTCGCCCTGTTCCACAAAGTAGCGAAGTTGATGAAGCTAGTTTCATATCCAGTTTTGGAGAGGAAGCCTATAAAGAGGCCGTAGAAAAAATCAAGGAATACATTATGGCCGGCGACGTTTTTCAGGTTGTGCTGGCACAAAGAATGAGTATTCCTTTCGAGGGTGAGGCGATCAATGTTTATCGCGCCCTGCGTCAGTTAAATCCATCGCCTTATATGGTTTTTATGGATCTTGAAGATTTCCATATTGTGAGTGCCTCACCTGAAATTCTGGCACGGGTTGAAGAGGGGCATATCACCGTTAGGCCATTGGCAGGCACGCGTCGTCGGGGCCGCACTGAAGAGGAAGACCTGGCACTTGAGAAAGATCTGCTCGCCGATGAGAAAGAAAGGGCAGAGCATTTAATGTTGATCGATTTAAGCAGAAACGATGCTGGACGCGTATCCAAAATTGGATCAGTAGAGGTTACGCGCAAAATGTTTGTTGAACGTTATTCGCATGTTATGCACATAGCGTCAAATGTAGAAAGTGAAATGGCTGAAGGTAAAACGGCGCTAGATGTGTTGAAGGTGACATTACCTGTGGGTACCTTAAGTGGTGCACCAAAAGTGCGGGCCATGGAAATTATAGATGAATTTGAACCGGTAAAACGCGGTATCTATGGTGGCGCGATGGGTTATTTATCCTGGAATGGCAATATGGATATGGCTATAGCTATCAGGACCGCGGTCATTAAAGACAATACGCTTTATGTTGAAGCGGGAGCTGGGATTGTGGCTGATTCAGTCCCCAGCCTGGAGTGGAAAGAGACCATGAACAAAGCCAGAGCGCTCTTTCAGGCGGTCAAATTGGCGGAAGAAGGAATGCAATAATGCTGGTTATGATTGATAACTACGATTCTTTCACCTATAACCTGGTTCAGTATTTTGGTGAACTCGGGATGGAAGTGGCTGTTTATCGAAATGATGAAATTAGCATAGCCGAATTAGAGGCTATTCAGCCTAGCCATATAGTTGTTTCTCCAGGGCCCTGCACCCCTCAGGAAGCAGGCATATCCGTAGAGGTGATAAAGCATTTCGCTGGCAAGGTGCCTATTCTGGGGGTTTGTTTAGGTCACCAAAGCATTGGTGAAGCCTTTGGTGCAAAAACCGTTAGGGCAAAGCAAGTCATGCATGGCAAGCTCTCGAATATTCACCATAATAGGCGTGGTGTGTTTCATTCTTTGCAGACTCCTTTAGAGGCAACACGCTATCACTCTCTCGTCGTCGAGCAAAAATCCTTACCAGACTGTCTCGAAATAAGCGCCTGGACGCTGGATGAAAAAGGTGAGCATGAAGAAATTATGGCTATCAGGCACAAAGATCTGCCAATAGAAGGTGTACAATTTCATCCAGAGTCTATTCTTACTGAACATGGCCATGCTTTACTGAGAAATTTTCTGGATAGCAAGATCACGAATATCCAACAGAAACCTTAATTGCGGTAAGTTATAAATCTGACATGGATAGTGTTGGATAATTTGAAGGAAGCTTAGGTGGAAAAACCAACGATTTTAAAAAAAATTCTGCAACGCAAGCAGGAAGAAGTCATTGAGCGAAAAAAAAAACGTTCGTTATCCGAACTGGAAAAAAGTATTTCTGCTCAGGGTGAGCTTAGGGGTTTTACTGAAGCTCTGGCTCAGCAAATTGGTCGCAAACGTCCAGCAGTCATTGCGGAAATTAAAAAAGCCTCACCTAGTAAAGGTTTGTTACGAGAAGATTTTCAGCCTGAAATTATTGCCCAAAGTTATGCCGAAAATGGTGCCACATGCCTTTCCGTATTAACGGATGTAGACTTTTTTCAGGGCCATGATGATTATTTGCTAGAGGCCAGGGCAGCCTGTTCTTTGCCCGTCATCCGTAAGGATTTTATGATAGATACTTATCAAATTGTTGAGTCACGTATGCTCGGTGCAGACTGCATATTATTGATAGTTGCGGCCCTAGACGAAAAACAACTTCATGAATTAGCTGCATGCGCTAAAGATTTGGGCCTGGATTATTTAATTGAAGTTCATAGCCATGCTGAATTGGAGTTGGCGCTTGAGCTGAAACCAGATTTAATCGGTATTAATAACAGGGATTTACATAACTTTAATACCAGACTGGATACCACCTATGACCTGTTAAATGATATACCTGAAGGGACCTCTGTAGTAACAGAAAGCGGTATTCTTGCAAGACAGGATGTAGATGAAATGATGCAACATGGTGTTTACGGGTTTTTGGTAGGGGAGACTTTTATGCGTGCCCCTGACCCCGGGAAAAAACTACAGGAATTATTCTTTTTTGGTTAGTTGCTGAAGTTTAGCGGGTGCCAAATACCACGATAGTTTTTCCATGCACTTCGATTAAGCCTTGCTCTTCAAGATCCTTTAGTACCCGTCCGGCCATTTCTCTAGAACAGTTCACTATCCTGCCTAATTCCTGCCGGGTGATTTTTATTTGCATGCCATCGGGGTGTGTCATTGCATCAGGCTCTCTGCTAAGTGTCAGTAGCTGACTGGCTATGCGGCCAGTAACATCCAGAAAGGAAAGGTCTGCGACACGCTGTGTAGTGTTACGTAAGCGGTGAGCCATTTGCTCACCGATTGTGTACAGAATTTCGGGATGCTTTTTGGTATATTCACTAAAATTCGAATAGCTAATTTCAGCGATTTCTACTTCAGTACGGGTTCTTACGCAAGCGCTACGGGATTCCCCGATTTCAAATAAACCCATTTCTCAAAAAAAGTCACCCGGGTTTAAATAAGTAATAATGGCTTCCTTACCTTCTTCATCTTCAAGAATGACAGATACTGAGCCACTCACAATGTAATAGAGCGTTTCGGATCTGTCGCCTTCATGGATAATCATGGTCTTGTTTGGAAATTTTCGTCGATGTGAATGACTTAAAAAGTTTTCAAGATCATGGATATGAGGTGTAATTGCCATCAACGCCATGAATAACTCCTAATCTTCATATTAATTAAATAATTGACCAGCCAAGGATAAAACATTTCTCAGAGCTATTGTACTGCCATTTTTATTCTTTGTGCTGATACTAGAACGTGGTTCAAGCTTCTGTAAAGAGGCTATGAGATAATGCGGGCATAAATCAGATTTGGACTGGAAATTTATGAAAGCAACAATTAACTGGTTAGAAAATGCCCTTATGCAAGGGGAATCAGGCAGCGGTCACACTGTGATGATTGATGGCCCAGAATCCATTGGCGGGCTTAATCAGGGCATGAGGCCGATGGAGCTGATGTTAATGAGTGTGGGAGCTTGCTCAACCGTTGATGTGATCAGCATTCTGAAGAAAGCTCGTCAGGATGTTAATGATTGTTTTGTTGAAGTTGATGGCGTACGGGCCGATGCGGTACCTGCTGTATTTGAAAAAATTCATTTGCACTTTAAAGTAAGCGGTAAAGATCTTGACGAAAATAAAGTTAAAAGAGCGGTAGAATTGTCAGCAGAAAAATACTGCTCCGCTTCCATAATGCTTAAGAAAGCTGGTGTTGAAATATCACATAGTATTGAAATAATTGCTGTCTGATGCACGGTTTTACGATCAGGTTTTGTCAATTTAAAAACCTGAATTGATGGACAATATTCAGAGTTCATACTTGGGTAACCAATAGAGAATAATATAGTTTTAAAAGAGAATAGAGAGTCAACTATGAATAAACTAAACACACAGACTGTCTTATGGCTTAGCTTGTTGTTAACAGCTTGTACTTCAAATCAAGGGAGTATTGCTGAAAGGCAACAAGCTGTGCAGGAAATGAAAACCCAGGTTCTTACGGAGTTATACGAGGTCAAACCTGATGTACAGGGCCAGGTTTCCCAGGCTGCCGGGTATGCGGTTTTTAGTAACGCTAATATTAATTTGATCTTTGCCAGTTTTGGTGGAGGCTATGGTGTATTACAGAATAATCTAACAGGCCAAAACACCTATATGAAAATGGGTGAAGTGGGTCTCGGCATTGGTGCCGGAATTAAAGATTTCCGAATTGTGATGGTTTTTCATACACAAGATGCTTTAAATCGTTTCATGGAAAACGGCATTGCTTTTGGCGCACAGGCAGATGCTGCTGCTGTTGCTGACGATCAGGGCGTCGCATTTGGCGGAGAAGTAACTGTAGACAATATTACAATATATCAAATGACAAAGGCGGGTCTTGCTTTACAGGCAACAGTTAAAGGAACTAGATTCTGGGAAGATGAAGAGCTTAATTAGAGTCGGTAGGCTGTTTGTTTCATGACCATTGACATGAGTGTCATGGATTTTTTCACGACCTGAGGCAAATTAGCTGCACCTGCTTGCTTCGCCATAGTGGCATGCTGGCCTTCATCAATTAACATCTGCTCAAGAATGGCTTTACTCTTTTTATCCTGCTCAGGTAGTTTTTGTAAATGCTCGTTTAGATGCTCACATACCTGATGCTCAGTTTCAGCGACAAACCCCAGGCTCCATTTATCACCTAAAAGTCCTGCTGTAGCACCTATTCCAAAGGACATGGCATACCAGACAGGATTTAATAGGCTAGGGCGATCATTGAGTTCTGACAAACGGTCTTCACACCAACTTAAGTGATCGGTTTCTTCATCCGCTGCCAAAGTCATTTTTTCTCTTACATCAGGTAACTTTGCTGTAAGTGCTTGCCCCTGATAAAGCGCTTGAGCGCAAATCTCGCCTGTATGATTGATGCGCATTAAGCCCGCACTGTGTTTGAGTTCACTTTGGTCTAAGTCATTTTCCTTAGAAGAATCGGCAGGGTTTGGTCTGCGGGCAGAAGCAGTGCCCGGGCTAAGAGTTCTCAAGGCCTGATCAAAATTGCCAATCAAATTATCTAAAAAATTATTTTGGTTATGCTGCATGGTCTAATCAGGTTTTGTCCAAGGCTTCTCGTTTGATGGCGCGATGCGCAATATCTGTTCGGTAGTATACTTCATCCCAGCTAATTTGATCGACTAAAGCATAAGCTAATTGTTGGGCTAAGGTGACTGTATCAGCTACTGCAGTGGCGCAAAGTACACGACCACCATTGGTAATGATGTTGCCATTGCTTTGTGTAGTGCCAGCGTGGAAAATCTTGCAGTCCTTATTCAGCTTGCCATGATTGGCATCTAGTCCATGTATCACTTTACCTTTAGCGTAAGAGTCTGGATAACCTCCTGCAGCCATTACAACACCTACAGCGGGACGAGAATCAAAAGCAATGGTGGCCCTATCAAGTTCACCTCTCAACGCTGTTTGACAAAGTGCTACTAAATCACTTTTTAGTCGCATCATCACCGGTTGCGCTTCCGGGTCGCCAAATCGGCAATTAAATTCCACCACTTTGGGTTCACCATCTGGAGAAATCATCAATCCTGCATACAGAAAACCAACATAGGTATTGCCTTCCGAGGCCATGCCCTTAACGGTAGGGATAATGACCTGCTGCATGATGCGCTCATGAATTTCGTCACTCACCACAGGTGCAGGTGAATAAGCACCCATGCCTCCAGTGTTGGGTCCAAGGTCGCCATTGTCACGCGCCTTGTGATCCTGAGAGGAAGCGAAAGGTAAAGCGGTCTTGCCGTCCACGATAGCAATAAAACTGGCTTCTTCGCCAGACATAAACTCTTCAATTACGACACGGTGTCCGGCGTCACCGAAGCTGTTGCCAGAGAGCATGTCTTTAACGGTTTCAATTGCTTCATCCAATGTTTGAGCAATGATGACTCCTTTGCCAGCTGCCAGCCCATCGGCTTTTATTACGATAGGCAGGTTTTGTTTTTCGAGGTATGCAATGGCAGGCTCGATTTCAGTAAAGTTTTGATAGGCCGCAGTTGGGATATGATGACGTTTTAGAAAATCCTTACTAAAAGCCTTTGAACCTTCGAGTTGAGCTGCTCCTTGACTAGGGCCGAAACAAAGGAGATTTTCTGCCTGAAAATAATTGGTTATTCCAGCAACTAAAGGGGCTTCTGGCCCAATAATTGTCAGTGCAATATCGTTTACTTTGGCAAATTCGGCCAAAGCTGGAAAGTCCATAGGGTCAAGAGCTACATTTTCTAAATCTGGTTCAGTCGCTGTTCCGGCATTGCCAGGGATAACATAAACTTTATCTACCTGTTGGGACTGGGCAGCTTTCCAGGCCAGAGCATGCTCTCTTCCACCACTGCCGATAATCATTATTTTCATATATTTGCTCTTAACTAAATTAAGGATTTATGTGCTAGCGCCAATAGATCGCTGCTCCCCTAACTTACTGAATACCCCTGCCTAGCTAGGATTTCAGAACATGCCTAGTGTCTGAAATGCCTCATGCCAGTAAAGACCATCGCCATGTCAGCAGCATCCACAGCATCTATAACCTGCTGATCATTGACAGAGCCACCGGGCTGTATAACAGCGGTGATTCCTGCTTTTGCCGCGGCTTCAACACCATCACTAAAAGGGAAGAAGGCATCAGACGCCATGACGGAGCCTGCCACTTCAAGATTTTCATCGGCAGCTTTAATACTGGCAATCCTGGCACTGTAAACCCGACTCATTTGTCCGGCGCCAATGCCAATAGTCTGCTGGTTTTTAACATAAACAATCGCGTTAGATTTAACAAATTTGACAACTTTCCAGGCAAACAACATGTCTGCTATTTCAGTTGGGCTTGGTGACCGCTTGCTGACGACGGTCAGATCAGATTCATTGATAACACCGGTATCAAGATTCTGTACTAACAAACCCCCTTTGACTTTTTTGTAATCCAGACTGGCACTAACCGAGTCATTCCATTCACCACAGCTGAGTAATCGTAAGTTAGGTTTGGAATTGATAACTTTTACAGCCGCCTCTGAGACAGATGGTGCAATAATGACCTCAGTAAACTGGCGCCCAGTGATAGTTTGCGCAGTCTTTTCATCGAGCTCTCTGTTAAAGGCAATAATTCCACCAAAGGCCGATGTGGGGTCAGTTTGATAAGCTTTTTCATAAGCCTCCAGGATGTTTTCTGCAGTGCCAACGCCACAGGGATTGGCATGCTTGACTATCACGCAGGCAGGTTCAGTAAAACTTTTTACACACTCCAGAGCAGCATCGGTATCTGCAATATTGTTATAGGAAAGTTCCTTGCCTTGCAGCTGGACGGAAGTGGAAATACTGGCTGTACTATTATTCTCTTCCACATAGAAAGCGGCTTGTTGATGAGGATTTTCACCGTAGCGCATATCCTGTTTTTTTATGAACTGTGAGTTATAGGTGCGTGGAAATTCATTACCGGTTTTTATTTTTCCAAGATAGTTAGCAATAGCGCCATCATATTGAGCCGTATGCTCAAAAGTTTTAACAGCCAGAACAAAGCAGGTGTCAGCACTTAAGTGTTGATGTTTATCTTTAAGCTCAGTGATGATTTTATTGTAATCAGCAGGATCAACAACAACTGCGACATGAGCATGATTTTTAGCAGCAGCTCGCAGCATGGTCGGGCCGCCAATATCTATATTTTCAATAGCGGTTGCCAAATCACAATCGGGTTTTGCAATGGTTTCCTGAAAGGGGTAAAGGTTCACAACCACCATATCTATCGGCGGGATCCCATGTTCTTGCATAACATCATTATCAGTTCCGCGTCTGGCTAATATGCCACCATGGACTTTAGGGTGCAGGGTTTTAACCCGTCCATCCATCATTTCAGGAAATCCTGTGTAATCTGAAATTTCAGTAACAGCAATACCAGCATCAGCCAGCAATTTGTAGGTGCCTCCAGTCGAAATTAATTCAATGTCCTGCTCTGTTAGGGCAGCGGCAAATTCCTTGATGCCTGTTTTATCTGAAACACTGATGAGGGCGCGTCTAACTGGATTAGCGGTGTTTGCTGTCATATTAGATAAATCTTCCTATGCGCATAGTTTTGGTTAGTCGAGTAAATTATATTGCCTTAATTTTTTTCGAAGGGTGCCTCTGTTAAGTCCAAGCATGGCTGCCGCTTTACTTTGGTTGCTGCGAGCATGTTTCATAACGACAGCCAGCATTGGTGCTTCTACTTCGCCTAAAACCATGTTGTAAAGTTCACTGATATGTTCCTGATCTACCTGGCTTAAATATTCTTCCAATGCTTCGCTGACACATTGCTTTAGGGTTTGAGGCTTATTATCAGTATCATCACTCATGCGGCGGCCTTTTTGCAGAAACAGTCTTCTAATGTTGAAAAAAAGATTTGCAGGGCATTTGTTTGTTGCTGAATATCATCCAGAGTATTAAAGTAGGCTCTGAAGGCCAGGTGCCCAGACAGGTTTTGGCAATACCATGCGACATGTTTACGCGCAATTAACACCCCCTTAAAGCTACCATAAAAATCATAAAGATTTTCGAGATGAGTCAGGATTAAAGTTAGTTTCTCATTTAAGGATGGCTCGGCTAACAGCTCCTGGTGCTTGAGATAATGATCAATTTCCTGGAAAACCCATGGGCGCCCCTGAGCTGCCCGGCCAATCATCACCCCATTAGCCCGAGTGTGGAATAGTACCTCTGCAGCCTTTTGTGGACTATCAATATCGCCATTGGCAAATACCGGTATTTCAACTACTTCCTTGATTGCAGCAATGGTGTCATATTCCACCTCACCTTTGAACATACACTCTCGTGTTCGTCCATGGACAGCGAGAGATTTTATTCCAGTATCTTCTGCGATTTTGGCAATAGTTGTTGCGTTTCGGTTTGCAGGGTTCCAGCCTGTACGGATTTTTAAACTTACCGGCACGGTGACGGCATTAACCACAGAGTGAAGAATGTCTTTTACCAGTTTTTCATCTCTCAACAATGCCGATCCCGCGGCCTTCCTAAGCACTTTTTTTGCAGGGCAACCCATATTGATATCGATTATCTGGGCACCTTGTTCGACGTTTAAACGTGCTGCCTCAGCCATCATTTGTGGATCGGAACCTGCTATTTGAACGACTCTAGGTGAAGTTTCACCTGCATGCTCACGCCTTAGCCGGTTTTTTTCACTGTTCCAAAGCTGGATATTGCTAGTAAGCATCTCGGAGGGCGTCATTGCTGCACCATAATGTCGGCACAACAATCGAAAGGGTCGATCAGTGACACCCGCCATAGGCGCTAGTACTACCTTAGAGTTAAGAGTGTAGGGTCCGATTTGGATCACTTAATGAGCAGCCTGTTAGAGAAAAGCGAAGCCAGCTATTCTACTAAAAAAGTTGAAGCGTTTAAACGAAGAGTTATTTAAACATCTTTTTGCTAGGGAGTACGCAAGGTGAGTGAGTAATTTATGGCTTCAGCACCTGGATCGGCTATTTCAAGTCGAATTTGCACGGAAGAATTAGGTGGCATGTGAGTGAATTGCTTAAGATCCTCATCAAGGTATTCCTCAGGTTTAAACAATCTGTTGGCAAGCAGTCGGCGATTGAGGTCAGAAAAATTTAATTCAACAAGAGGAAATGCCTGTTCGAAATCAGCTGTGTTGCGAAAGATAAAATCAATCTGCAGTGCATCAGGTATCGAGGGATGAGTATTTACAATTAGCTCATCGGTGGAAAATAATCTTAAATCAAAGCGCCTGACATCAGGACAATCAGCATAAGTGCATACAAAATCGGTCAGTCCGATAAATCGGGATTCTCGTAGATAGGTATCAAAATTAGCCCAGGCATATTGGGCGCCTAATGCGATCATTAACAATAGATTGCAAAAGAATAAAAGCAGGGTAATAGACGTCGGGCGAATATATTGTCGATAAATAGCGATGGGTTCTTCACTTATCGAGTTAACAGGGATGCTGCCATCTTTATTTAAGGCCTCATCATCATAAAGCATCCCCAGGCTTTGTAATTCATCCTTTCCTTTTAACCTTTTAGGTGAACTGATGGTAATTGAACTGGTTTCTATTTCCAGCGACTGTTCTTTTATTGTTAGTTCTGTTTCCTCTACTGCTTCAATTTTTTTCTCTATTTCCTCGGGTTCTTCTTCTAAATTTTCGTCTGGATCCGGTTCTAACGCTGTTAGTTCCGAGAGGTCTTCGATGAAGCTTGATTCCTCAGGATCCCTGTACAAATCTTCGTAGTCTTCTTCAGCGGCTGGCTCATTAGGTTTATCTTCTTTATTTGGTGCCGCCTTTATCTCTTCTTCATCTCTTGCTGCATAATTAAGAGGCCCTATGCTAAGTTCCAGGTCTTTACTGTCGTCATCAACTTCATCTTTTATATCTTCTTCTAAACCCGCTATCCGCTCTTCTGTTGTCTCATATGCCCTGGTTTCATTTTCGTCTTCCTGGGTATCGTTGGTAATGTCATCCTCATGAAGCTTTGCAAATCCCTCAGTAAGCTCTTCGCTTGCTTCAGCACTTTCGTGGGAAGTCTCCCTGTGCTCAAGCAGCAATGTCTCCAATACATCGTCTTCTTCACTATCAGGTTCAGTGAGGGAAACAGGGCCATCATATTTTTCTTCAAGGAAGTCTTCATTAATCTCGTCAGGAGTACTTTTTAAATTTTGATCGGATGCCGGTTCTTCAATGTTTTCATATCCATCCATAGGTGTTACATGTTCTCGTTCAGGCTCTTTGTCAATTACTTTAAAAAGCTCTTCATCTGATTGTGCTTCATCCTCAATAAATAATTGGTGCTCAAGTGCAGAGAATGTTAGCAAGCAAAATCCACAACGCACCTTACCCTTGGCAAGTTTCAACTGAGCCTGAGTGATATTAAAAGAGGTTTCGCACTTAGGGCATTGAGTAATAAATGCAGACATAGATTTACTTATGTAATACGACGTCCAACAATTCTAACCCAATCATCTTGGGATGTGATGGTTTCTAATCTGAACCAGGTCTCATAAGCCTGTATTACCGATTCTGCTTGTGCTTCGAGTATGCCTGAAAGCAGGATTTCGCCATTGGGTTTAACCAAAGCAGAGAAGTAAGCCGCTAACTCTATTAGCGGGCCGGCTAGTATATTTGCAAGCAGGATGTCGGCAGGTTTTATGAGAGAGAGCTTAATTTTTTCCACAAACTCTTTGGGTAAAAAGAAAGGAAATTTTGCAAGCTCGATTTGATTTTTTTCACAGTTACTTCTACTGGCTATTAATGCCTGAGGATCATTATCAACAGCGATCACTTTTTTAGCGCCCAAAAGTAACGCGGCAATACCTAAAATACCGGAGCCACAGCCATAATCAATAAGCTCTTTCCCATCTAATTCTTGCTGATCAAGCCAATTCAAGCACAGTGCAGTGGTAGGGTGAGTACCAGTGCCAAAGGCCAGGCCGGGGTCCAGCATAATATTGACGGCATCTGGGTTTGGTGCCTTAGTCCAGCTTGGGCAAATCCATAATTTTTCACCAAAACAAAGAGGTTTAAAATTATCCATCCATTTACGTTCCCAGTCTTCATCTTCAATTATTTTAAGTTCGATAGGGGGTAATTTATTGGGTAAATAACTTAGGCGTAGTTCTTTTATGAGCTTTTCAGGATCCAGCTCGACCGGGAAAAGAGCAGTGAGGATGATGCTATCCCAAAGCGGGGTTTCTCCCCTGACAGGTTCAAACACAGGCTGATCTGCTGCATCGACCAGAGTGATAGCAAGAGAATTATGTGCTTCTAATAGAGTTTCCAGATCGGTAGCTTGATCAGGGGTGGTACTCAACTGCAATTGAATCCAGCCCATAAATTTTATCCGTGAATCTTAAAGCTTAAGCTTTTTTTCCAGGTAGTGAATGTTGACGCCGCCGGCTCTGAATCCTTCATCTCGCATAATATCTTGATGCAAGGGGATGTTGGTTTTAATGCCATCAATATGCATTTCTTCAAGCGCGTTGGCCATTTTTAGCAAGGCCTCATTTCTGTCGGCGCCGTATGTAATTAACTTGGCAATCAGAGAGTCATAAAAAGGAGGAACGGTATAGCCGCTATAAATATGCGAATCAACTCTGACTCCATTACCGCCCGGAGCATGGAAAATATTGACCTTACCAGGGCTGGGCAAAAATGTAGCAGGGTCTTCAGCATTTATTCGGCACTCAATGGCATGCCCTTTAATCATGATCTCATCCTGAGTGACAGATAAAGGCAGTCCAGAAGCTACACGTAGTTGTTCCTTGACAATATCAATGCCAGTAATCAGCTCTGTAACGGGATGTTCTACTTGGACCCGGGTATTCATTTCGATGAAATAAAAGTTTCCGTCTTCATAGAGAAATTCAAAAGTTCCAGCGCCGCGATACTTTATATTTTGACAGGCCTGGATGCATGCCTCCATGATGTTTTTGCGTTCTTCATCGGTGACACCCGGTGCAGGAGCTTCTTCAACGACTTTTTGGTGTCTCCTTTGTAAAGAGCAGTCCCTGTCGCCCAGGCTGATAGCATTTCCCACACCGTCACCAATAACCTGTATTTCAACATGGCGTGGATTTCCCAGATATTTTTCCAAGTACACCATGCTATTGCCGAAGAAAGATCCGGCTTCATTTTGCGTGACAGTAATCGAACTTAGTAAGTCTTCTTCTTTCTCAACCACGCGCATTCCGCGACCACCACCACCAGCTGCTGCTTTTATCAACACTGGATAGCCAATTTCACGAGCAATTTTTAATGTGCGGGCATTATCATCGGTGATAGGTCCATTTGAACCTGGCACAGTTGGTACACCAGCTTTAATCATGGCGTCAATGGCAGCTACTTTGTCTCCCATGATACGAATGGTCTCTGCTCTTGGGCCAATAAAAATAAAGCCACATTTTTCGACTTGTTCAGCGAAATCTGCATTCTCAGATAAAAATCCATAGCCTGGATGCACAGCTTGAGCATCGGTCAGTTCCATGGCACTGATAATGGCCGGTACGTTAAGATAACTGTCGGCTGATTTTGGGGGGCCGATACAAACCGATTCATCTGCCAGGCGAACATGCATCAAATCTTTATCAACAGTTGAGTGGACAGCGACAGTTTTTATACCGAGTTCTTTGCAAGCTCGTAATATACGAAGAGCAATTTCGCCACGGTTAGCTATAAGTACTTTTTCAATCATAATAAGACGGAGTCAGCTTTTTAGTTGTGGAAAGTAGATTTTTAAACAATGATGACCAGGGGTTGATCAAATTCAACAGGCTCACCATCTTCAACCAAAATAGCTTCTATGACGCCAGCTTTATCGGCCTCTATTTGATTCATCATTTTCATGGCTTCGACGATACAAATAGTATCTCCCACCTTGACCTGTTTCCCGACTTCAGCAAAAGCTGGAGAACTTGGGGAAGGAGAACGGTAAAATGTACCGACCATGGGTGATTTAACAGCATGGCCCTGGGATCCAGCAGACTCTTCCACTTTTGCTTCTGTGGATGGACTGGGCATAGGCACAGCAGGAGCTGGTACTGCTGTTGGATAAGCTGGAGCAACGGGCAGGTGCTGTATGCCAGCACCACGGCTTATTCTAACGGATTCTTCACCTTCCTTGATTTCAATTTCATTAATGCCTGACTCTTCCAGTAATTCAATCAGTTTTTTTACTTTTCTTATATCCATTACGTTCTCTCTGTGCTTGATGCTTTGGTTATTTGTGTCTTTGATTTAACTTATTTGCCGACATGCTGCCTGTAGTGCTAACTCGTAACCCTGCGCTCCCAATCCAACAATGCAGCCTCTGGCGACATCTGAAAGATAAGAGTGCTTGCGGAAATTTTCTCTGGCATGAACATTTGAAAGGTGGACCTCAATAAACGGGATTTGTACACCAAGTAAAGCATCCCTTAAAGAGATACTGGTGTGAGTGAATGCGCCAGGATTCAGGATAATGAAATTAACACCGTCTTTTTTAGCTCGGTGGATACGTTCTACCAGCTCATGCTCAGCGTTGCTTTGTAAAAAAGCAATCTCAAGCCCCTCGTTTTTGGCTTGTTCCTGTAACACGGCATTAATATCTTCCAAGGTTTGTGAGCCGTATATTTCAGGCTCCCTCTCCCCAAGAAGGTTAAGGTTCGGACCATTTAGGACAAGAATAGAAGCCATGTGTCACTGCTTGTATAGTTAGCAAAATTATAAGTAGCACATTTTACGAATTTACCAGCAAATGTCAGTAAATTTAGCAAAATATAATAATCTGCTTATTTTACGATTTTAGCAGCAAATGTCAGCAACTTTTGCCATGTTTTGCCAAATATATCTAAGAAAGGGCTGGTTGAATGAAAAAACTAATCTAGAAAGCTAGTTGTAAAGCTGGTTTAGCACTTACTTTGTTAAATATTTTGGAAATAAAGCATATATGTAAAATCTAGTTATCTCATTAGTCGCGACGAAGTTTGCTTGAAATTGCAATTGGCGTGGGGCAGAAAAGCACGATGATATAGGATGAGATTAGGAAGGTGACGATAGCGGCACCTTGAATCACTAGAGAAGCAACTTCACCAATTACTCCGGATTGGATAGCGACAAAGGCAATCAACAATGAAAACTCACTAATTTGTCCCAGTCTTAATCCAGCATCCCAGGCTAAATTATCTCTTTCACTAAATTTTTTAAGCAGAAAGTGGAAAACAATCGGTTTTATGGTTAATGCTAAGACGGCTAACAATAATGCTGGCCAAATAATTTCACTGAGTAGTGAGATATTGAACTGGGCGCCCAGTGAAAAAAAGAAAAGTATCAGAAAGAAATCGCGCAATGGCTTTAAGTTGATAGCGATATAAACAGCAATTGGGCTCGTGGCCAGAGAAACGCCAGCTATAAATGCACCAATCTCAGCCGATAAGCCTAATAGAGCTGAAAATTCAGCGACGGCCAAACACCAGCCAATGGCCAGAAGAAAGATATACTCCTTGAATTGATCAAAGCGAGCGATAAGTTTTATTAAGATGTACCGGGTGGCTATATAGGCGGCGAATATCAATAGAGGTAAGGCTAATAATACACGCAGGGCAGTTGCTTGTTCAAAGGTGCCAGAATTCAGGAAAACCAAAATAAAGATAGCGATAAAATCCTGTAATAATAGAATTCCAACCATGATTTCGCCCATATGTTTTTGATGCAGCACGGTTGTTGGTAGTAATTTTATGCCGATAATTGTGCTGGAAAAAATCATGCTAAATCCGATAACCAGACTTTCTATGGTGGAAAAAGCAAAGACCAGTCCAGTACCGAAACCGATCAATACAAATACCAGAGCACTCGCGATGGTTACCAGAAAGGTTTTCTTCAAAGTGGCTAGTAATTTTGCTGGCTGCATATCAAGACCAAGCAGGAACAAAAGAAATATTATTCCGAATTCTGAAATATCCGTTAAAAGCGTAGGATCTGAAATATAACTGAGACCATAAGGGCCTAATGCAACTCCAACCACTATGTAGGCAACCAACAGTGGTTGTCTTAAAAACAGCGCCAGCGTGCTCAATAGCGCAGCACCGCTGAAAATGAGAAAAAAAGGAAAAAGCAGAGATTCTGGTTCCATTACATGAACCTAAAGTACTCAAGCATTTAATAACAGTCACTCCGACTATAGACAGTTAAAGCTATCCTAACAAGAGCATACAGGGTTATGAAAAGTGAAAGGCGCTTATGTAACTAGATTATTTCCAGATTGAGTTCTTTGTATTGCATCGGGTAGCAGTAGCTAGCCTCTGCACATCCCTGATAATTGAGTTGTAAAGAAATATTGTCACCAACCAGAGCTGAATCGAAGGGTATACGAATGAGTAATTGTTGATAATAAACTTCGACTTCACCAAAAAATTCATCTTCAGTATAGACACCCATTGGGATGACAGGACTCTGTAAGCTGTTATTGCTGATTTCGATAAAATTCAAACTTTTTCTATAGAGATAGTAGCCTGCTTCGATATCCCAGCGAAGAACCAGAGTGTTGGGGGCTTCTATATAAGCACTTAGGCTAAATGCTGAGTCAGCAGGTAATACGGATTGCATGGCAGAAGTGCTTAAGGCTGAATTATTATTGCTGAAAAGGTCTCTGGAAGAATTGTTGAGTAACTGAGCGTGAAGATTTGCCGACGCCAGAATCAGAATGGTAGAAAATATGGTGTTTTTAAGTGCGGTAAGCATGGGCTTCACCTCACAATTTAATTTAAGAAATATAATTAAGCCCTGTAACGCTCAAATATCAACGTAGCGTTTGTTCCCCCGAAACCAAAACTGTTGGACATAACAGTATTGAGTTCGACATCACCCATTCTCTGTCTAACCACCGGAACACCTTCTATTTCCGGGTCAAGGTTTTCAATATTGGCGGAAGCCGCAATGAAGTTGTTTTCCATCATCAGCAAGCTATATATTGCTTCCTGAACCCCTGCTGCACCCAGTGAATGGCCGGAAAGTGATTTAGTGGAATTAATGGCTGGTATGTTCTCACCAAAGACTTCTTTCACTGCTTTGATTTCCTGAATATCGCCAACCGGGGTGCTGGTGCCATGGGCATTGATGTAATCAATATTATTATTAGCAGTTGCCATAGCCATCTGCATACATCGAACGGCTCCCTCACCAGAAGGAGCCACCATGTCATAGCCATCAGATGTCGCACCATAGCCTGTTAGCTCTGCATAGATCTTTGCACCACGAGCAAGGGCGTGTTCCAACTCTTCAACGACGAGCGTGCCTCCACCACCGGCAATGACAAAACCATCGCGATCGGCATCATAGGCTCTGGATGCTTTATCAGGGGTGTCGTTATATTTGGTTGAAAGGGCGCCCATGGCATCGAACATACAGCTCAGGGACCAATGTTCTGATTCACCTCCGCCGGCGAATACCATGTCCTGCTTGCCCAGTTGAATCAGCTCCATCGCGTTGCCGATGCAATGTGCGCTGGTTGAGCAGGCTGATGAAATGGAGTAATTAACGCCTTTAATTTTGAAGGGGGTCGCCAAACACGCTGAAACAGTACTGCCCATGGTGCGAGTCACACGGTAAGGGCCAACTCTTTTCAGACCTTTTTCCCTGAGGATATCAACGGCTTCTACCTGGTCCTGAGTGGACGTACCACCAGATCCCATAATAATACCAGTGCGAATGTTTGAAACCTGGTCCTCAGAGAGGCCGGCGTCAGCAATAGCCCTGTCCATGGAAATATAACCATAAGCTGCAGCAGAGCTCATAAATCTTAAATTTTTGCGATCGATATGCTCGGAAAAATCAATATCCACGGCGCCAGCGACATGGCTGCGCATACCGACTTCTGCATAATCAGGACGATAGCTAATACCACTTTTGCCTGTTAAAAGTGATTCGGTGACAGACTCTTTATCTGTACCAAGACAGGAAACAATTCCCATACCTGTAATGACAACACGACGCATTAATCCAAACCCTCTAAACTATCTTTAAACAATCACTATTGTCAGGATAATGACTCATCAGGTTTAAATAAACCGACTTTTAAACCTTTGGTAGTATAAATGACCTGCCCATCTACTGAAACAGTTCCATCAGCAATCCCCATGACCAATTTTCGTTCGATGAGGCGCTTGATATTCAATTCATAAACAACTTTTTTGTGATGTGGCAAAATTTCGCCTGTAAATTTCACTTCTCCGCAACCTAATGCCCGGCCTTTACCATTGTTGCCTCGCCATCCCAGATAGAAGCCAACTAATTGCCACATGGCATCAAGACCCAGACAGCCCGGCATGACAGGGTCGCCATCAAAATGACATGCAAAGAACCAAAGATCCGGTTTAATATCCAGTTCGGCAATAATATGGCCTTTACCTTCACTGCCTCCATCTGAAGAAATCTCAACAATCCTGTCCATCATCAACATATTGTCGATGGGAAGCTTAGGGTTGCCTGGGCCAAATAACTCTCCATGGCCACACTCCAAAAGTTCTTCTTTTGTGTAACTGCTTTTTGGTAAAAATTCAGTTGTCATAAGTTCTCAAGTGACTCTTGCAAACGCCAGTCGTGGGTTAATACCGACAAAAGGCCGCTATTATAGAGATAAGTGGCCGGAAACGATAATAATTTAACTACATATGCAGGTATAATGAGCAACATTTATTCCAATTAAAAAAATCCACTGATAATTCTTAGAATTAAGTATTTATTTTATTCTGATGAAATTGAGGCTTATTAATAATGAGTAAGCAAGTTATAAAAAAATGTTTATTTCCTGCAGCGGGTTACGGCAGTCGTTTTTTACCTGCGACAAAATCTATGCCCAAAGAAATGCTGCCAGTGGTGAATAAACCGTTGATTGAATATGGTGTTGAAGAAGCCATGCAGGCAGGGATGGATAATATGGCGATAATAACAGGTAGGGGTAAACGTGCTATAGCCGATTACTTCGATACCAACTATGAGCTTGAACATCAAATTTTAGGCACTGGTAAAGAAAAATATTTAGAAGATATACGTAGAATTATTAATGGCTGCGTTTTTTCTTATACACGCCAGATAGAAATGAAAGGCTTGGGCCATGCTATTTTAACGGGTGAAACCTTAATTGGTGACCAGTCATTTGCTGTGGTACTAGCGGATGATCTCTGTTATTCGCCGGATCAGGGGGTATTATCCCAAATGGTCGAGCTGTATGAAAAGTATCAGTGCAGTATTGTAGCCATTGAAGAAGTCCCAAGGGATGAAACTTATAAATACGGTGTTATTGCTGGTGAAGAAATTGAACCAGGTGTTTTGCGAGTGAGTGATATGGTTGAAAAACCGGCACCGGAAGATGCGCCCAGTAATCTGGCCATAATTGGTCGTTATATACTAACACCGGATATTTTTGAAATCATTCGTCAAACCCCTCCAGGCAGAAATGGTGAAGTACAAATCACCGATGCCTTAATGACACAAGCAAAACGAGGGGGAGTTCTGGCCTATAAGTTTAAAGGCAGAAGATTTGATTGTGGTAGTGTAAGTGGCTTTATGGATGCCGGCGCTTTTTATTATAAAAATGTTTATAAAGCCTTAGATTAGAATTATCGAAAAGAGGGAAGGTGGTGTTTCAGGAAATAACATGTTTTAAAGCTTATGATGTCCGTGGTCGTATTCCTGACCAGCTCAATGAAGAAATCGCTTACCGGATTGGGAAGGCTTACGCTGCTTTTTTAAAACCAAAGCAAGTGGTAGTGGGTTATGACATTCGGTTAAGCAGCCAGCAAATATGTCAGGCCTTGGTAGACGGCTTAACTGATGCGGGTGTTAATGTCAGTAATATCTGTCAATGCGGTACAGAAGAAATCTATTTTGCGACCAGCTATCTTGATATGGATGGAGGCATCGTAGTGACCGCAAGTCATAACCCTAAGAATTATAACGGTATGAAGTTTGTGCGTGAGAATTCCAGGCCAATCAGTAGTGATACCGGTTTAAAAGAGATCAGGGCACTGGCTGAAATTAATGAATTCCTGGCCCCTGAAAACAAAGGGAAAGTGACAGATATTGATGTTAAGCAAGCCTATATCGAGCACTTACTTTCTTATATTGATACCTCTTTATTAAAGCCCTTGAAAGTTGTTTGCAATGCCGGCAATGGTGGCGCAGGTTTAGTGATTGACATGCTTGAAAAGCATTTGCCAATTGAGTTTATAAAAATCCATCATAATGCTGATGGCAATTTCCCCAACGGAGTACCTAACCCTTTGCTGGAAGAAAACCGTCAACCCACTATTGATGCCATAGTCAAACATAAAGCAGATCTGGGAATAGCCTGGGACGGTGATTTTGACCGTTGTTTTTTCTTTGACGAAAAGGGTGGCTTTATTGAAGGGTATTACATTGTCGGTTTATTAGCCGAAACATTTTTAAAAAAACAAAGCGGCGAAAAAATTATTCATGATCCCCGCTTGAGTTGGAACACATTAGCAGTTGTCAAAGAGTTTGGTGGCGAAGCTGTTCTGTGCAAAAGCGGCCACGCGTTTATTAAAGAAAAAATGCGTGAGGTGGATGCAGTTTACGGCGGTGAAATGAGCGCGCATCATTATTTTAGAGATTTCTTTTACTGTGATAGTGGCATGATTCCCTGGTTATTGGTCACTGAATTACTTTCGGTGAGTGGTCAAAAACTTTCTTCACTGGTTGAAAAAAGAATGGCTACATTTCCTGCAAGCGGTGAAATAAACCGTGAGGTTAAAGATGCGAAAGCCGCTATTGA
>Ga0222714_10002084_pt1 | contig 21712 bp, 25 predicted proteins | sample C33_3DmetaG_FD_165048 | JGI IMG/M metagenome (GOLD analysis project Ga0222714, IMG submission 165048) | Estuarine water microbial communities from San Francisco Bay, California, United States - C33_3D | ecosystem: Environmental > Aquatic > Marine > Unclassified | place: USA: California...
CAGACCACCCCCGCGCCAGTGCTAGCTTTGCGTACCGTCACTTATTGCACTGAAAACGAGGAGACCCCGAATGGCGTCATGTGGGTTTCCGGTGGTGGACGAACATGACCTCGTATAGGGAGAAAGCGTCGGCGCGAAAAATAGTCGCGAGGCTTTGCAGCGCAAAAAGGCGTTGTATTTGCAGTGTGGTTTGGTGCGGCGCAGCCGCACGTAATGATGTTCCAGAAAAAAAGGACGCATTCATCCCCCCGGCTTCTTGCCTACATTGAAGTAGGAACATGCAATGGACACAGGTCAGGTAGGCACAGAAACCGGGGGTGAAAGCTCCTGGCGACCGCAAGCGCGGCGGTCTGCCCAGACGGCCTTCGGGGCACCAAGCGAAGCAAGCACCGAGGGCCGTGTGGGCAGATCGCCAAACTGCAACCACACACGCCGAAAGGCAAGCCGGGGCGCCACCCCGGAAGTGATGCGAGTCGCCAACTCGCATCACAAGCAAACGCTGTAGCCGCGTGCCTCTAATAGGGCTGGCGCGGTTGCGAAGGGCGCTGGTGAGTGCAACTCTCACCTTCGACCCAATCCATCTTGCGGCTCAACCCCGCAAGATCATCGCCAGACCGCTGGCGGCGTACTGAGTGACAAACGAGGCAAAACCAAATTGAAGTTGGGCGACCGTGAAACGGCGCTGGGCAGGAAATGGCCCAGTGACCTGGTCAATGGTGAAAGTCGGTGAAAGACCGACCGGTGGGGCGTATCGAAAGAGCGCAACACCTGCCGCACAGGATGGCTTCTGAGGTACCGGTGACGGTACAGAACGCGGAGGGGAAACCTGGAAGCGAGGGCACCTCGGGAAACCGGGGGTCGATGCATAGCTCAAACCTGTAACGGCACCAGTGGAGGGTGCTGTGCGGAGCAACGTGGAGCCACAGGCATGAAGCCGTGGTTCGTAGTCGATGAGACAAGCGGTGAGTAAGGGAAGGGCTGCGAACATCGCCTCCCCGAAATCCAAGGAAAGCCGAAAGGCTAGCCGCTTTGTTGAGACAGTGGCGCCACGTTGCGCATTAGCCGTGACCTAAACGGGGAACCTCTTGGCCGTACCGACTCGGGTGGCACCGGTCGGGCTCGATGGCTCAAGAGGGGGAGATGTGATGATTAGGGTTTGACCCGTGATGCGATACGACCGAAGCATCCGGGGAGCTGTCTGACGAAGAGTCGGCAGCAGTGGGTTTGGCGACCCGCTCCGAAAGTCGCAAGCGTTTGCGAAAGTGTGTGATCCCGCAAGGGACAAGTATGGGCTTGGCAGCCCGTTGCAGTGATGCGCCGACCTCAGGCCTTGGCGGGCAGGAGGGCGAACCCGGATCTTGGCGGATTCGGCAGTGGCGTGGACATCAACTCAAAACGTGACTAACAAGGAAAGGACATAACTAACTCATACCCCCTCCCGTTGGGAGGGGGTTCAAGGCGTCGTTCTTGTGAAGCGTGCACGCGTGCTCAGTTCGGTGAAGGCTGCAAGCCGCCATCCATACGCGGCTGTTGAGCGGCAACTGTTTACCGCAAAGTGGTCACACGAGGATCAACAACGTCGATGTCCGCTGCACAGCTCTGACCTGTGAAGATTGGCACAAAATCTGGTGGGTCCATGCGTCCAAGTCGGGCCTTTTCGCTGTCTCAGACGCGCTCGAGAATCAGTGCAATCCCCTGCCCCACGCCAATGCACATGGTGCACAGCGCGTAGCGGCCGCCGGTGGCGTGCAGGCGGTTGATGGCGGTGGTGACCAGGCGCGCACCCGAGGCGCCCAGCGGATGGCCCAGCGCAATCGCACCGCCCCAGGCGTTGACGCGCGCGTCGTCGTCCTTCAAGCCCAGCAGGCGCAGCACGGCCAGGCCCTGGGCGGCAAACGCCTCGTTGAGTTCGATCACGTCCAGTTGTTCCAGCTTCAGGCCGGTGAGCGCCAGCACCTTTTCGGTCGCCGGTGCCGGGCTGATGCCCATGATGCGCGGCGCCACGCCAGCCGTGGCCATGCCGACCACACGGGCCTTGGGCACCAGGCCATTCTTGGCGGCGGTGGCTTCGTCGGCCATCAGGAGGGCGCAGGCGCCGTCGTTGACGCCGCTGGCGTTGCCGGCGGTCACCGTGCCGTCAGGCCGCACCACGCCCTTGAGCTTGGCCAGGGTTTCCAGGCTGGTCGCGCGCGGGTGCTCGTCCTGGTCGACGATGAGGGCGTCGCCCTTCTTCTGCGCAATGCTCACCGGCGTGATCTCGCGCGCCAGGTGACCGGCCTGTTGTGCCGCCACGGCACGCAGCTGGCTGTTCAGCGCCATCAGGTCCTGCGCTTCGCGCTCGATGCGGTAGTCGGTGGCGACGTTCTCGGCGGTTTCGGGCATGGAATCCACGCCGTACTGTGCCTTCATCAGCTTGTTGACGAAGCGCCAGCCGATGGTGGTGTCGTAAACCGCGTTGTGGCGGCTGAAGGCGCTTTCGGCCTTGGGCATGACGAAGGGCGCGCGGCTCATGCTCTCGACGCCACCGGCAATCATCAGCGTGGCTTCGCCGGCCTTGATGGCGCGTGCGGCCGTGCCCACGGCGTCCAGGCCGGAGCCGCACAGGCGGTTGATGGTGCCACCCGGCACGCCCAGGGGCAGGCCCGCCAGCAAGCTCGACATGCGAGCCACGTTGCGGTTGTCTTCGCCGGCCTGGTTGGCGCAACCAAAGAGGACGTCGGTGAGCGCGCCCCAATCCACGTGGGGGTTGCGTGCCATCAGGGCGCGCAACGGCACGGCTCCCAGGTCGTCGGTGCGCACGCTGCTCAACGCGCCGCCGTAACGACCGAAGGGGGTGCGAATGGCGTCACAAATAAAGGCTTGGTTCATGGCGGTTTTTTGTCTTCAGAGTCTCAGGGCTGGATGGGCAGGCCGATCAGCGCTTCCAGTTCGGTGTGACCCAGTCCCTCCACCTTGTCGATGAGCTTCAGGCCATCGGGGGTGCACTCCAGGGTGGCCAAATCCGAGTAGATTCGCTTGACGCAGCCGATACCCGTGAGCGGGTAGGTGCAGGCCGCGACGACTTTGCTTTCTCCCTTCTTGGTCAGCAAGTCCATCATCACCCACGTTTGTTTGGCGCCGATGGCCAAGTCCATGGCACCACCCACTGCAGGAATGGCGCCGAGCTCGCCGGTGCTCCAATTGGCCAGATCGCCAGTGGCCGACACTTGGAACGCGCCCAGCACGCAAATGTCCAGATGGCCCCCGCGCATCATCGCGAAGCTGTCGGCGTGATGAAAGTAGGCCCCCCCGGGGAGCAGCGTCACGGGCTGCTTGCCGGCGTTGATCAGGTCATAGTCCTCGGCACCTGCAGCGGGGGCAGGCCCCATTCCGAGGATGCCGTTCTCGCTGTGCAGAACCACCTCAATGCCCGCAGGCAGGTGGTTCGCGACGAGTGTCGGTTGCCCGATGCCCAAGTTGACGTATGCGCCGTCAAAGATGTCTTGCGCGACACGTTGGGCCAGTTCGTCTTTGCTGCGTCGTTGGAAGTTGCTCATGTCTACCCTCGGTCTCAGGCCGTCATCTTGAAACCACCTGCCAGGGTGGCAATGTGGTCAACTTCCACGATCTTGGAGACGTGAATCCCAGGCGTCACCACCACTTCAGGGTCCAGTTGACCCAGTTCCACGATGGTGTGAACCGTGGCGACCGTGAACTTGGCGGCCGTGGCCATGACCGGACCAAAGTTGCGCGCAGCCTTGCGATATGTCAGGTTGCCCCACCGGTCGCCGACCTCCGCCTTGATCAAGGCCACATCGCCATAAATCGGGTACTCCAGCACGTAGGGCTTGCCGTTGATGACGCGCGTTTCTTTCGGCGTGCCGTCCGCGTGCTTGGCCAACTCCGTGCCAAAACCCGTGGGGGTAAAGAAGGCCCCTACGCCTGCGCCCGCCGCACGCAGGCGTTCGGCCAAATTGCCTTGAGGGACCAGTTCCAGCTCAATCTGTCCACGGCGGTAGAGGTCGTCAAAGACCCACGAGTCCGCTTGGCGTGGAAAACTGCAGATGATCTTGCGGACACGGCCCGACTTGAGCAGTGCCGCGAGTCCCATGTCGCCGTTGCCCGCGTTGTTGTTCACCACAGTCAGGTCGCGTGTACCTTGCTCCATGAGACCGTCAATCAACTCCGTCGGGATGCCGGCGGTACCGAAGCCGCCAATCAGTACCGTGGCTCCGTCTTGGATGTCTGCCAAGGCAGACCGTATGTCGGGAGAAACCTTGTTGATCATGATTGCTGCGCGCTCGGCTTGGTGGGGTTCAAGACAAAGTCGTAGGCCAGTGTGTGGTACGGACGGTCCATCGCTGTTCCGTCAGGGGCTGTGCCGGCGTCGTGCTTGACCCAGTCGGAGATAAGGGTGGATCGCACACCGAAGACGGCATCGGAGTCGAGGTATTGGTCGTTGTCGCGGAAGACGTGGGTGATGAGTCGCTCGTGACCGGGCGCGCTCAGCATGTAGTGCAGGTGGGCGGGACGCCAGGGGTGACGACCGAGTGCTTCGAGCATGGCGCCGACGGGGCCATCGTGGGGGATGGGGTAGGGCTGCGCCAAGATGGACTTGAAGTAGTAACGTCCCTCGCTGTCGGTGGTGAGCTGGGCGCGGGCGCGGTGCACATGCTCGCCCGGAGCGGTGGGTGGACGCTGAACGTCGTAGTAGCCGTCTTCGTCGGATTGCCAGACGTCGACGGTGACACCCGCGAGGGGGGTGCCGTCGGTGGAGGTCACGCGGCCGCTGACGAAGCAAGGCTCGCCGCGCGCGCCGTTGGAGATGTCGGCGCCGAGCGGGTAGTGGGGGGCGCCTTCTATGAAGAAGGGCCCGAAGACGGTGGCCTCGGTGCAGCCGGCGGGCTTGACGTTGTTTTGAGCCGTGACGAGGGTGGACAGGCCGAGGACGTCGGACAGCAGGATGAATTCCTGGCGAGCATCGTCGGTGATGTGGCCGACATCGGTGAGGAACTGGACGGCGGTGAACCACTCGTCTTCGGTGAGTTTGACGTCACGTGCGAAGGAGTGCAGGTGCTGGACCAGGGAGGTCATGATGGTGCGCAGGCGCGGATTGCGGCACTGCTCCATGGAGGCCAGCACGGCCTGGGTGATGGTGTCTTCGTTGATGTTGCGCATGGCTGTTGTCCCCTAGAAATGGCGTTGACGTTGCGACAGATCGGCACTTTATGCCTTCACTGTGCGGAAAAAAATACCTGTCAGAGAAAGGAGTTTTCCGTAATCTGGATGAATCTCAAGTGACCTTCATTGCGTTGACCGGTAGACGTTCTGGCCTGTTTCGGGTATTCGCGTGCAGACCCACTTAGGCGTAGCGCCGATGGCGCAGGTGGTTTTGCGTTCTTTCCAGTTGGTCCTGCAGGCGGCCGCAGCCAATCTGCAGCGCCACGGCCGTCGCCACGATGTCAATGACGACCAGGTGCAACAAGCGCGACGACATGGGGAGGTAGCGGTCAATGTCTTCCAAGTGATCGGTGGCCAGGTGGATGGAGCCCATCGTGGCCAAGGGTGTGCCTGAGCCGGTCACGGCAATGACGGTGGCGCCCTGTCGTTTGGCAACGTCGACCGACTCCAGCAGCTCTTTCGTGCGGCCGGAGCAAGACAGCGCAACAACGACATCTCCTTCCTTGCGTGAGGCTGCGTTCAACACCTGTGAATACCCGTCGTTCAAGGCGGTCGAGTTGAACCCCAGGCGGGAAAAGCGCAGTTGGGCGTCTTGTGCGACCACCCCCGAGTGGCCCGATCCGTAAAAGGACAGGCTCCGCTGTTCCGAGTAAGCCGCTGCGAGCGTGTTGCTGGCCCGTTCAATCGAAATTTTGGGAACGTAGGTGCGAAAAAGCGCCAGTGTCGCAATCGAGCTGTCAACGACCTTCAGCGCGACATTGAATGACGTGTCGCCGGCGTCCACTGAGGAATGGACATACGGGACGCCATCGGACCTGTCGCCTCTGAGCTTTTGCTTGAACTGAGTGAGTCCCCCATAGCCCAGCCCCTTGCAAAATCGGACGACGGTTGGCTGACTGACAAAACACTCGCTCGCAATCTCGGAGGTGCTCATCGAGGCAAAGCGGCGAGGGTTCTCGATAACCAATTTCCCCACCCGTTTCTCGGCGGGCGTGAGTGTTTCCAGTGTGGCCATGACCTGGTCAAGCATTGTGTGTCCTTCGCTCGGGTGGGTGAGTGAATAAGTCGTGGGCGGGCGCTGGTGGATGAGCACGCGGCCAGGGGGTCAAGTGGAAACCTTGAGTGGGTTCAAGACAAAGTCGTAGGCCAGTGTGTGGTACGGACGGTCCATCGCTGTTCCGTCAGGGGCTGTGCCGGCGTCGTGCTTGACCCAGTCGGAGATAAGGGTGGATCGCACACCGAAGACGGCATCGGAGTCGAGGTATTGGTCGTTGTCGCGGAAGACGTGGGTGATGAGTCGCTCGTGACCGGGCGCGCTCAGCATGTAGTGCAGGTGGGCGGGACGCCAGGGGTGACGACCGAGTGCTTCGAGCATGGCGCCGACGGGGCCATCGTGGGGGATGGGGTAGGGCTGCGCCAAGATGGACTTGAAGTAGTAACGTCCCTCGCTGTCGGTGGTGAGCTGGGCGCGGGCGCGGTGCACATGCTCGCCCGGAGCGGTGGGTGGACGCTGAACGTCGTAGTAGCCGTCTTCGTCGGATTGCCAGACGTCGACGGTGACACCCGCGAGGGGGGTGCCGTCGGTGGAGGTCACGCGGCCGCTGACGAAGCAAGGCTCGCCGCGCGCGCCGTTGGAGATGTCGGCGCCGAGCGGGTAGTGGGGGGCGCCTTCTATGAAGAAGGGCCCGAAGACGGTGGCCTCGGTGCAGCCGGCGGGCTTGACGTTGTTTTGAGCCGTGACGAGGGTGGACAGGCCGAGGACGTCGGACAGCAGGATGAATTCCTGGCGAGCATCGTCGGTGATGTGGCCGACATCGGTGAGGAACTGGACGGCGGTGAACCACTCGTCTTCGGTGAGTTTGACGTCACGTGCGAAGGAGTGCAGGTGCTGGACCAGGGAGGTCATGATGGTGCGCAGGCGCGGATTGCGGCACTGCTCCATGGAGGCCAGCACGGCCTGGGTGATGGTGTCTTCGTTGATGTTGCGCATGCGCTGTCTCCTGCTTTTTATATGCGGCCTACGATGAGCTCCACACGATACTTGCTCGATATTCGAAAAGAAATGCAATAAACTGAATACAGTTTTCCATTTGACGGATAAATATGAGTTCTGACCGGTTGGCCCAAATCGAGTTCTTTGTGCAGGTTGCGGAACTCGGCAGCCTCACCAAAGCGGCGGAAAAACTGGAGATGTCGAACGCGGCGGCCAGTCGCACCCTGCTGGCGCTGGAAGAACGACTGGGCGCACGCCTGGTGGAACGAACCACCCGTCGCTTGTGGCTGACGGAGGTGGGGCAGACTTTTTACCGCCGCTGCTCGGCCATGCTGTCCGAGATCGCTGAAGCCGAGGCCGAAGTCAACGAGGCCACGCTGCAGCCGACCGGCACGCTGCATGTGACCAGTTCGGTCTCGTTTGCGATGCTGCACATCGCCCCCGCCTTGCCCGAATTCCAGCGGCGCTATCCCCAGCTGAATGTTCAAATCACGGCCGCGAACCGCTATTTCGACTTCATTGAGGCGGGCATTGACGTCGCCATCCGAACCCGTGAATACGAGAGCGACTCCAACATCACCGTGCGCAAGTTGGCCCGGACGTGGCGGGTCATGGCCGCGTCACCGGGCTACTTGGCCGCCAATGGCGTCCCCAAGCACCCGGATGACCTCAAATCCCACCGCATGTTGATCTACAACCTGGCCAAGGACCCGACCGTGCTGCACCTGTCACAAGGCCAGGACCATCGAGACGTGGAGATCAGCAGTGCCTTCGATTCCAACGAAGGGCAGGTCATCGTGTCCGCGGGGCTGGCAGGCCTGGGCATCGTGATCCAGCCGCTGTACATCATTCACGACGAAATCGTGGCCGGCCGGCTGGTGCCGGTGCTGCTGGACTGGGCGTTGCCGCCCTTGACGATCAATATCGCGTACCAGAGTCGTCGCCACCTACCGGCCAAGATCAGGGTGTTTACCGACTACCTGGTGGAGCGTTTTGAGGCGCTGGATTTTGAGCGCAAGTGGGCCGCGCTGCGGGATTGAGCTGAGCAAGGGGCGGGTCTACCTGTGCCAGCGGCACCCTCGAATACGGTGTCAAATGATTGTTCCGGTAAGTGGCAAAGACATTTCCTTTTTGATGTCTTTATGCCGTTTGGCGTGAATCTAGAATCCGGGTCAACGCACTGAACAAACCGTTTGTTCGGGCGTTACCTCCCTCGGCAGAGGGGCAGAGGCAGACTTGGATGACCACTCAAAATTTCGCGCCACATCGCGCCCCAGCTTGCGCCTTTGGTGTCATTGAATCGCTGTTCCATGCACGCCGCAGTGCACGGGTCACCGCCACCGCATAAAGGGGAACGGCGATGGTCAAGCACATTGTCATGTGGAATGTAAAAGGCAGCACGCCCGCCGAGCGGCGCGACGCGGCACTCGACATCAAGCAGCGTTTTGAGCGGTTGCAGGGTGTTGTGCCAGGTCTCTTGCGCCTTGAGGTCGGCCTCGACATCAGCCATGTCGACTACGCCTGCGACATGGTGCTGTATACCGAGTTTGACAGCGAAGCATCGCTCAAGGCCTACGCCACTCATCCGGACCATCTGGTGATTCGCCAGGAGTTGGGTGATGTGCGGATCGCACGTTACCAAGTCGACTACTCAGTGGAGGCATCATGAGCAACGCAGATCGCACGTTTGTCTACACGGCGCAGCCATCGCGCGTCGTGTTCGGGCGGGGGAGTCTGGGGCGCTTGGCCGACGAGGTCAAAGCGGTGGGTGCACAAAAAGCCCTCGTACTTTGCACGCCGGAGCAGCGCAAACAAGCACAAGTCGCGGCCGACCTGCTGGGGCCGTTGAGCGTGGGCATCTATGACGGCGCCCAAATGCATGTGCCTATCGAAAGTGCGCGCAAAGCCCGTGAGTACTCCCGCAGCTTGGGGGCGGACTGCATGGTCGCCATCGGTGGCGGCTCAACCATTGGCCTGGGTAAGGCGATTGCGCTGGAGTCGACGGTGCCCATCATTGCGGTGCCGACGACTTATGCCGGGTCCGAGATGACGCCGATCTATGGCATCACCGAAGACAACGTCAAGAAAACAGGCCGTGACCTGCGGGTCCTGCCCAAGACGGTTCTGTACGACCCGGACCTCTCCGCCACGCTGCCGGTTCGCATGTCGATGGTCAGCGGCATGAACGCCATCGCGCACGCCGCCGAAGGGCTGTATGCGAAAGACGGCAACCCCGTGATGTCGCTGATGGCCGAAGAAGGCATCCGCGCATTGGCGACTGGCATGCGAGGCGTCTTCGCACAGGCTGGGGACATGCAAGCGCGCAGCGATTGCCTGTATGGCGCCTGGCTGTGCGGGTCGGTGCTGGGGCATGTGGGCATGGCACTGCACCACAAGCTGTGCCATACCCTGGGCGGGACCTTCAACCTGCCACATGCGGAGACGCACACCATCGTGCTGCCGCACGCACTGGCTTACAACACCCAGGCCGCCCCAGAAGCGATGCAGCGCGTTGCAAGGGCCATCGGCGCTTCCAGCGCTGCGGCCGGCTTGTTTGATCTGGCCAAGGACTTGGGCGCACCCACGGCGCTGAGAGACATCGGCTTCAAGGAGAGTGACATCGAGGTCGCCCTCAAGGTGGCGATGTCCAACCCGTACTGGAACCCGGAACCGATCGTTGAAGACGCCGTCCGTGAACTCCTGCGAAATGCGTGGGAAGGTCGACGTCCATCTGTTTAAAGGGTTTTGCCACCCGATGGCATGTGAGTAACAACTTCAATAGGAGACGCTATGAGCAAGATTCTTGGACCTGACGCCACGCTGGGCGTGGCCTGTTTCGGCATCACCCACCCCCACACCTCTGGTCGTGTGCGAGCCGTTCAGCGACTCGCCAACGCCCGCATGATGGGCGCGTGGGATGACAGTCCGCTGCTGCAACCGTTCTGTGACGCGGTCTACCTGGTCCATTTCCGTTCATGGCCCTTTTCACGAAAATGCCGGATGAGGAAATCGATAAACGCACGCACTCTGGCCGGCAAATTCTTGCGCCTCTGATATGCGATGTTGATGGAGAGTTTAGGCAGGTCCCATTCTTCAAGTATTGGAATCAGTCGGCCGGCGACCACATCGTCATAGATTATGTAGTTGGGCTGAATGAGGATGCCGAGTCCCTCCAAGGCTGCTGTCCGCAAAATCTGCCCATCGTTGGCCTCGAGCAAGCTTCGGACCTTGATGATCTGCGTTTTGTTATCGCGTGTGAAATGCAACTCGTTCGGTTTATTAGCGTACGTGTAAAGCAGCAACTTATGGTGCGCTAGATCCTCAATCGTCTGCGGAGTGCCGTTCTTGACGAGATAGGATGGCGACGCCGCCAAGACGCGGCGCGTCTGCGCTAATTTGCGCACTGTTATGTCGGAATCGGATTCGTATTCCTTAGCAGGCCGTTGAAAAATCCTTCGCCGCCGCCGGTGTGGGCCGCTACGATCTGAAGCCATCCAAGAACGACCCAGACGAGAAAGATGAGAGGAAACCAAGACTTCCAGGGGGCGATGTTCAGCTACATCAGCCTTGAAGAGCGCGTGCCAGCGGCACACCCGCTGCGCAAGTTGCGCGCCGTGGTCGATGCGCTGCTGGCGACGATGCACAGCGAGTTCGAAGCGGTGTATGCCCGCCGTGGGCGCCCCTCGGTGCCGCCCGAGATGCTGCTCAAGGCCCTGCTGCTGCAGATCCTGTTCTCCATCCGCAGTGAGCGCCAGTTGGTCGAAGCGGTCAACTACAACCTGCTGTACCGCTGGTTCGTGGGCCTGAACATCGAGGACAAAGTCTGGGACCACTCCACCTTCAGCGCCAACCGCGAACGCTTGTTCAACGAAGACCTCGCCCGTGCCTTCTTCGAGCGCGTCAAGCTCAGCGCCCAGTGGGGGCGGCTTGCCAGCGACGAGCACTTCAGCGTGGACGGCACGCTCATCGAAGCCTGGGCCTCGCACAAGAGCTTCAAGCGCAAAGACGATGACAGCGGCACGCCGCCCGGACGCAATCCCGAGGTGGACTTCAAAGGGCAGGAGCGCTGCAACGACACCCACCAAAGCACCACGGACGCCGATGCACGGTTGTTCAAGAAGAGCGCGGGTGACAAGTCCCGCCTGTGCCACATGGGGCACATCCTCATGGAGAACCGCAACGGGCTGATCGTGGATGTGGGGATCACACACGCCAATGGCACTGCCGAGCGCGAAGCGGCGCTGGCCATGTTGGGGCGCCGGGGCAACAGGAACAAGCGGGCCACGGTCGGTGCCGACAAAGGCTACGACAGCAAGGCCTTCATCAAGGGCTGCAGAAAGCTCAAGGTCACGCCACACGTGGCGGCCAAGGACAAGCACTCGGCCGTCGATGGCCGCATCAAGCGCCACGAGGGTTACAAGACCAGTCTGAAGGTGCGCAAGCGCATCGAGGAGGCCTTTGGCTGGATCAAGACGGTGGGTGGTCTGGCCAAGACCAAGCTGATCGGCCAGGCCAAGCTCGCGGGCCAGGCCCTGCTGTGCTTTGCCACCTACAACCTGGTGCGCATGGGCAGCATCGGCGGCTGGTGGGACGCGCATCATGCGTGAGCCATGGGATACGTGCGCCCGAAACGGGCAAAACGGCCTGCAAACAGGCCGAAATGGCCCTCGCATTCACTTCGTAGGCGCGTCTGGACGACTCGCTTCTTCGAAATCCACGACCCTGGCGCGTTCGATGAGCATTTTTTCAACGGCCTGTTAGTGCGGATCGCCACATCGATGCCATTATCAATCAAGTCGAAGTAACGGTTGGCCGCGACTATTTGGACATCGATATTTGGGTACATGCGCGTGAATTCCGGCAGCAACGGGGTGATGTGCTTCATGCAAAAAGACAGTGAGGCTGTAATTCGCAACGTGCCCGATGGATCGAACGTTGTCGCATTGACCATTGCTTCGGCTTCCTTCATTTCGGCCAGTATGCTTTTACAACGCCGGTAAAAACTCTCTCCAATTTCGGTCAGCGCCAAGCGCCGGGTATTGCGTTCGATCAGGCGGGCAGCAAGACGTTTTTCCAGTGAGGCCAAGCAGCGACTAGCTGTCGCATTGGACATGTCCAGCTGCTCGGCGGCTTTTGACAGGCTGCCTAATTCCGCTGTTTGCACAAACAATTCAAATTCGGTCCAACGGTCCATCGCCCACTCCAGTTTTTCATTCAGTGAAAAAGAGATTTCCAGATTTTCTGTTCTTTTTTATTTTTTGCGGGCCTATACTATCCCCACAACAAAAAACAACATAGAGAAGGCGGAGACTATGCGCAATCTGAACGAAGACACGATCACCCAAGCTGTGCTCGCGCGCCATGCCGAGATGCCGATGTTCGACCTGGCTGCATCCCTGGGCGCGCCGACCGCATTGAAAGATATCGGCATGCCGGAGGGCCAACTGGATTGGTGCGCCGAGATCGCTACGCAAAACGCGTATGCGAACCCACGCCCCATCGAAAAAGCGGCCATACGCGCATTGCTCGAAGACGCGTATCACGGCAAGCGGCCGTGACCATGTCATTTTCATGCGCCTCACACGCTTATCGTTATGTGGGATGTGCGCGGTGAGCGCGGCAGCGCCACGCATCGTGCCAATATGCGCACACTGAAAGAAACGTATGAGGCGCTGCGAGGGCAGATTCCAGGTCTGCTGACAATCGAGGTTGGCCTCGACTTCAGCGCGATCGATTATGCATGCGACGTAGTGCTGGTATCGGAATTCGAAAGCCTTGAGGCACTGCAGACCTACCAGCAGCATCCGGCGCATCTGGCGGCCAGGAAGCACGTCGGCGACCTGCGCATAGCAAGACATCAGGTCGACTATTTTTTATGACGGGGCGCTTTCTCATGACAGTAGCGATTGGCTTCCTGTATGGAACGGGCGTCACGCGAACGCCATTCGGCAACCGATGGTCTATCTGGCAGGTTTGACCAGGTAAAAACCGCATATCCGCTGTGCCGTTGTGATGGCTTTCGTTAGGAAACAAGGAGGAGACAATATGCACTCGAGTGAAAACGCGGAACTAGAGGCAGACATCGTGAATTTGCATGATCCGGCAGGTCACAGGGAACTGTCGGCGCGCGGACCATTTGGGCAGCCGCTATATCAGCTTTCCAAGGGGTTTGCCTTGACGGGTGGCCTCCTTTTCCTTGCGCTGGTCGGAATGTCGCTGGTATCGATTGTCGGGCGCAAACTGTTTGCAATGCCAGTGCCGGGCGACATCGAGATGCTGCAGATGGGCACGGCTGTGGCGTCGGCGACACTGCTGCCCTACTGCGAAATGAACCGCAGCCATCTGCGAGTGGACTTCTTCACCAACAATATGCGACCGCAAGCCAGGGCACGCCTGGACGCGATCGCCCACTGTCTTCTGGGCCTATTTGCCGCTATCATCGCGTGGCGCACCTTGGCGGCAACGGAGTCGCTCTACGAATCCGCCGAAACTTCGATGATGCTGGGGTGGCCGATATGGCCGGCGCTGGCATTCATTGTGCCGAGCTTCATCCTGTTGACACTGGCCGGTTTCTATAATGCGTTCCAGCTGTTCAATGCAGGCAACGACAACGGAGGGTCGAAATGAGCGGGATGACAATGGGCCTCGCCATGTTCGCCATCCTGATGATGCTGCTGGTCTTGCGAGTCCATATCGGTATTGCGATGTTCCTGGTAGGCGCCGGCGGCTATGTCGTTATGACTGGCGGTGAATGGTCGCCATTGCTGAATTCGCTGAAGAACCTTGCCTACGCGCGATTCTCCAATTATGACTTGGCGGTGATCCCGCTATTCATGCTCATGGGGCAGTTCGCGACCAACGGCGGTCTTTCCCGCGCACTCTTCAGATGCGTCAATAATTTCGTCGGCCACTGGCGTGGCGGCGTAGCCATGGCGTCGGTGGGGGCATGTGCTGCGTTTGGCGCAATTTGCGGCTCGTCGCTTGCCACGGCAGCGACCATGGGGCAGGTCGCTCTGCCCGAATTGCGTCGCTATAATTATTCAGGGGCCTTGTCGACCGGTGCGCTCGCCGCGGGCGGTACGCTAGGCATCATGATCCCGCCGTCCGTGCCGCTAGTAATTTATGCGGTGCTGACCCAGGAGTCGATCGGCAAGCTGTTCATGGCGGCGATCATCCCGGGCATTATTGCCATGCTCGGTTACATGCTGGTGATCCGGATAGTGATCACGCTCAACCCATCGGCCGGGCCGGCAGGTCCCAAGGTTCCGTTCGCCGCAACCTTGCGCTCGCTGGTCGGCGTTTTACCGATCGTACTCGTGTTTCTCGTCGTGATCATTGGCATTTACGGTGGATGGGCCAATCCTACTGAAGCCGCGTCGATCGGCGCTGCATGTTGCGGGGTACTGGCAGTCATCACAGGCGGCATGCGCATGGAAGGCCTGGTCAAAAGCCTGCTCGGCACCGCCGAAGCCACAGCGCTTATTCTCCTGGTGCTGCTGGGCGCCGATATGCTCAACTCTGGTCTGGCCGTCACGCAGATGCCGGCCGAACTCGCCAATTGGGTCAAGGAAAGTGGTCTGCCGCCCCTGTCGGTGATGTTTGCCATCCTGCTGATCTATATTTTTCTCGGCTGCGTGATGGACTCGCTGGCAATGATCCTGCTGACCATCCCAATCTTCTACCCAATTGTTATGGGCCTTGACTTCTGGGGTATGTCGCAGGGCGACAAGTCGATCTGGTTCGGTATCCTTGCATTGATGGTGGTCGAGATCGGGCTGGTGCATCCGCCGGTCGGGATGAATATTTACATCATTAACAGCCTGGCCAAGGATGTGCCACTGAAGGAGACTTTCAAGGGCGTGGTGCCATTCCTAGTCTCCGACCTTCTGCGCATCCTGCTTTTGGTGTTCTTTCCGATTATTACGCTGTACCTTGTGCGCACTTTCGGTAACTAACCGGAGGCGCTTCTTCGATCTTATAATTAAAAACCAAACTTCTGGAGATGAATATGAATATGAATATGAATCTGACCCTGGCTTCCATATTTAAAGCGATGCTGCAGATCTCGTTGCTTGCCCTCACGGCAGGTACGGCGATTGCTCAAGACGTGGTGACGTTGAAAGTGCATCACTTCCTGCCGCCCAGCTCCACTGCGCATGCGAAGTTCATCGTTCCATGGTGCGACAAGATCGCCAAGGAATCGAACAACAGGATGAAGTGTCAGATTTACCCATCGATGCAGCTCGGTGGCGCACCTGCACAGTTATTTGACCAGGCCAAGGATGGCGTAGCCGACATCATCTGGACGGTGCCGGGCTACCAGGCGGGGCGCTTCACGGTATCCGAAGCATTCGAGTTGCCGTTCATCGTGACGTCAACCGAAAAAGGCAGCCGGGCATTGTGGCATTACGCAACGAAGAATGCGATGCAGGAATTCAAGGGCGTGAAGCCGATCCTGTTCCATCTGCACGACGGCAATTTGCTGCATACAGCCAGGAAACAAATCAAATCACTCGAAGACTTCAGGGGCGCCAAGGTGCGTTCGGCGACACGCCAGTCGACCAAGATGCTCACAGCGTTCGGGGCGACACCAGTGCCAATGCCGCTGCCGCAGACCCCCGAATCACTGGCCAAAGGAGTGATTGATGGCGCGTTGGTCCCATGGGAAGTTTCGCCCGCGTTGAAGTTGGAGGAAATCGCACAGTTCCACACCGAACTGGATCCATCGGCGGGCCAGATCTCAAACTCGGTATTCATCTTTGCAATGAACCCGGCCAAATATAACAGCCTGCCGCCCGACTTGAAAAAGGTCATCGACGCAAACAGCGGGCCCGAGGCGTCGGCTGGGGTAGGAAGGGTGTTCGCCGAGTCCGGCCTGCTCGGACGCAAGATCGCCGCGGATCGCAAGAATATCTTCTACACAGTGCCGGCTGCGGAAGTTCAACGCTGGCAAGCGGCTTCTGAAAGTGTCGTGGCCGAATGGGTGAAGGACGTGACTGCCAAAGGCTATGACGGGAAAAAACTGCTCGAAGAAGCTAAAGCCTTAATGAAATAAACAGAATGCCGGTAGTCACGACACTCACACGCGGCTGCCGGCGCAATCGCCGGCATCTCCAGCGAAACGGGACTGATGCAAGTCGCCGCCATCAATCGCGTGGTCTGACTCTGCCGGTGACGCAGGTCCTGTCCGAGATCCGCTTTCAAGCGTCTTTATACGGTTTATGGCCAAGGCTACGGGAAATCGATTCTGCTGTTCGCAAGGTGAGTGGCACAAGCGCTTCGATCTGCCCTTCTGTAATCCGTGCGGACGGTCCGACGACGGCAATTGCCGCAATAACCGTGCCGTTGAAGTCGAAGACCGGCGCCGCGATGCCCCGGATGTCGGCAATGAATTCTTCCCGTTCGATGCAGTAGCCGGCTTGTCGGATCTCGGCAAGCTGACTGCGAAGCACGGCCGGGTCGACGATCGTATTTTCCGTGTATCGGGCTCGGGGCGCGCGCAGCGCTTCTTCGATCACTTCATTAGGCTGAAAGGCGAGCAGGACCTTTCCGTTTGCCGTGCAATGCAGCGGCGCCCTTCCTCCTATGCGCGCCGCCACGCGCACCGGCTGGCTGCTCTCGATCTTTTCGAGGTAGAGCAGTTCGTTGCGATGGAGGATCGCCAAATGGGTTGTTTCGTTTGTCTCATGGGAAAGCCGGGCCAGATGAGGTCTTGCCACATGGGACAGCTCGCTTTGGGCCAGTTTGGTGCCCGCAAGCACGATGATGCCGTGACCAAGGGTATATTTCTTGGTGTCGGAAAGCTGCTCGACCAGGCTGTGTGCTTCAAGTGTCTTGAGCATATTGAAAACGGTCGCTTTGTTGAGGCCGAGCCTTGTCGCGAGCTCCGTGATCCCGAATGCCGGCGCCTCTGGGGTAAATTGCTCAAGAAGCGTCAATGCATTGTCAAGCGACTTCATGAGGGCGCCCTTTGCCTGGCCCTTGCTGTCCTGTTCCATATGCTTGTCCCATCATCTGATCCGTGAGGATTAAGCGAATTTGTCGAAGCGAATCTGGGATCGCTTAACCCGTGACTTGAGCAGCAAACGTACCATAGCATCAATCATGGCGGGCGGCCCCCCCATATAGACCTGGCGCGCAGAAAGGTCTCCCGCACTGCGGGCGACCACCTCATGCACATAGCCGCGTTCGCCTTTCCAATCCGCGAACTCGCCCGCTTCCGAAATGGCCCAGGTAACTCGCACCGCCCCCCCAGCCGCCTCAATGAGCTCTTGGAGGGACGCGGTCGCGAACATGTCGGCGGGCGTCCTTACTCCGATAAAAATATCCAGACGCTGCTTGCGAAGCAGGCCGCGGGATAGTGCATCGCGCGCAATCGACAGGATAGGCGCGAGGCCGGTACCGCCGGCGACGCAGAGTATATCGCGCTGTGCGGTCGCATCGATGAATGCGTGACCCACCGGCACCACCAGGCGCAAGGGGATGTCGCGCGCCCCGAGCAGAATTGGCGATGACACGCCACCCGGGACGCGGCGGATATAGAACTCGAGAGTGGAGGTCAGCGTATTGCCGGTGTTTGCCATCGAGTAGGCGCGATATCCTGTGACGCCGGGCACTTCAAACAATGCGTATTGGCCGGCGAGGAAAGTAATCGGCTCGTCGAGTTGAACCATCACGCGTGCGATATCGCTCGTCTCAGTTTCCGCGCTTGCCCGGCCGTTCACGATGCGGACCGGGGGTAGACTCGCGTCCCGCGATTTACATAACGCGTCCGGCAATCTACAGTCACTCTGTGGTAATGCCTGGCACAGGAGCACATGGCCCTCTTGGCGCTTTGTCTCGGGCAGTCCGGGCGCATCCGGCCAGCGGTCGACGACAGCACCTTCAATGATCTGGGTACGGCATGAGCCACAAGTTCCTGTCGCGCATTCATACGGAAGCGCATAGCCTGCCCGCAGGCCTGAAATCAGGAGCGGTTCGTCCGTCGCAGCGTCGAAGCCGTTGGCGGCGTCAAAATGGATTCGATGAAGCATAGTCATTGGTCGAGAGCCCGACAGTTGGTGAAGAGGATTCCACTAGTGCGGAAAGAAATGGGCGATATGCGCCTTTATTGCCTGGTCTTGCTGGTTCTATCCGGCAAGACCAGGCAATTACTCTGCCGCTTCCGGGAGTTCGACGAACACCTCGTCGCCGATGACGCTCACAGGATACTGTTGCAGTTTTGCGTCCTCGGGTTCAATCCCGGCGCCCGTCTGTGCGTCGAACTGCCAAAGATGTTCTGTACAAGTGATTACTTCACCATCAAAGGCGCCTTGGCAAAGCGGGATGTCCATATGTGGACACTTGTTCTGGAAGGCACGGATTGCTCCTTTGGTAGAGACCAAGAGCAGGCTGTTGTCAGTGCCCGGGACGGCTATTTCGATCATCTCACCCTCCGGAATGTCGGTCCTGGCACATAGCTTGATCGGTTGCGTATTCATCAGTTATCTCGTTAAAGCGGCAAGGGGGTTGGCACTGTGAACATGCGCGTATGGAGCCGTACTGTCCGGCTGTCGATGAGCCAGGTGTCTCCGTTTTTCACGAGCCGATCCTCATAGTGGCCCACGGCGAACAGGTCGCTCTGTCCCTTCATGTCAGTACGGAACACTGAAAAGGTCGACCGCGCCAATGCCTCGCCTTTTTCGAGGCTGATTTGATCCACAGTGATCTGATGCGTCCGGTCGGCCAGGTCATGCACATGTTCCGCCGACTCCTTCAACAGGCGTAGAAGCTCGGCGCGTTTAACCGACATCCAAATCATTTCCTTGCCAATCTCGGGACTGTATGCGCGCAACACATAGCTCCCCGGTTCTGCAAAGGAAGCGATGACGGCAGCAAAATCCTTAGTGTCAAGCAGCCGCCCCACGCGCGCAATCAGCTCGCGTATCGCTTCACGCTCGAAGAGTTGGCTTGCGACGTCAGACATTGGTGATCTCCTTTATTGAATGAGAAACATCGGTATCCACATTACCGTGCCTGAACGGATCATTCGGCGCGCGTCCAAGGCACCGACCCCATTCCTGATAGAAGGCGCGGAGGTTGGCATCGTCCTGCGGTTTCAGCCCTTCTTCCCTGGCAAAGAGGCTGTATCGCGATCCACCCTGGACCATGGTCTCCCACTGCGTTTCGACGGCGGCGATATCCTCTGGGAGATTGCGACCGGCCGGTCCCCATACCTCATTGTGGTGCTGGATCCGCATTGCGCGGACGTCCGGTGTATCGGACTTGAGCCCTACGCCGCGCCATTCGACGAGGGTCTTGCCGGGTGCGAGTGGCGTCATTGTGTCTATACGCATCACGGTCGCGCGAATATTGAGCATCACGTCAGGAAACAGCAGCATGACGACCATGCCGTTCGGCTGCATTCCCGGCAATGCGCCCTCGCTCCGCTCCCCCAGCCCGTAACTGTCGTAGTGAATTACACCCTGCTGAATGATGTTGTGGGAATTCTGGTAAAGCAACCAATTGCGTTCGTGATAGCTCTTGTGTGCGACGGCGGTGCGCCGGTTCAGCACATGCAGGAATTCATGATAGAGCTCGGAGTTGTTGTCTACGAAGAGCTTCCAGTTCGTATTGATGATCGCGCGATGGTAATGGAATACCTCAAGCTCTTCCTGGCCAAGGTGGGTCTTCATATGGTCCGCCATACCACCCAAGAATTGCTCGAGTGGTGGCACGTCGTCCTTCAGGCAAACGAACACCATGCCGCAGAAGATTTCCGTTCGGACAGAGCGCAGTCCAACGTCGTCTTTTTTCAGACTGCAGCCGTCATATCCCTTGCTTCGGGTGATGCTTGTGCACTTACCGTCGAGCGCAAACGTCCATAGATGATAAAGGCACTGCAGGCCCTTCTTCGCATTTCCACGCTCGTCGCGCACTAGGCGCGCGCCCCGGTGTGGGCAAACGTTAAAGAACGCCATAATCGACCGGTCCTCGCTGCGCAGGATGACAACCGGTACCCCGGCGATTTCCTTCGCCCGGTAGTCGCCGGGTTCTGGCAGTTCCGATTCGTGACAGACAAGCCGCCACGTTGCAGCCAGGATTTTCTCTCGCTCTTCCTCGAAAATCACCGGATCCGTATAGATTCGGTTATCTACATAGTGCGTAGACGGAAGCTTAGGGGCAGTAGCCCAGGGACTGACATGATCCATTGCGTTCTCCGTTTAGGTATAATAAACATCATTTATTTATAATAAATGATGGCATATGATGGCATGTGTACCTCAAGCTGTCAACCACCACACGACGGTTGTGGTGCAAATAGCGGCATCGGTTAGAATCGGTCGATTTGACTGACATGGCCAAGCGCAAGACCATCGAAGAGCTGTTCAAGGGCAGACACTTTGAGCGGGAGATCATCATTCTGTGTGTGCGCTGGTACTTGCGCTTCAAGCTTTCATCGCGCGATCTGGTGGAAATGATGGCCGAGCGCGGTTTGACTGTCGCGCATACAACCATCCTGCGTTGGGTGCAGCGCTTCGTTCCCGAGTTCGAGAAACGCTGGAACCGGTATGCCACTGCAGCCGGCTCCGCTTGGCGCGTCGACGAGACATATGTGAAGGGCCTTGTCAACTTAACGCCGTATTGGCGAAGTGAGAGCTGGTGAAATGGTGCTCAGACTGCGGTAGACGGATTTTGGGTAACGCCAGTGACGAGATGCCAGATAGCGAAGCGTCTGGCGAGTTGATTACGATAGCGCACAGCGCCGAGTTGGTGGCGCTTGATGGCGAAATGCTGTCGGATCGGTCCGAAGCTGGACAGGAATGTTTGCGTTCGTCCTGGCGAGCGAAAGCCTTTCATGCGCCGTTCGCGTTCGCGTGTTGGCTGATGACTATTCTCGGCCCGGTTGTTGACCCGGGCTGCAGCTTTGACGAACACATGCTTGACGTCAGCCAGTTCGGGAATCTCGACTTTCGCCGCCGGATAGCTGCGTAGCTGGTCGGTGACGATCTTACGCGGGCCATTTGGATATTGGGCCAGCAGACGCTGGAAGAAGCGCTTGGCTGCCGCCTTGTCGCGGCGTTTCTGCAGCAGGATATCGAGCTCAGCACCATGCTGGTCGATGGCGCGCCACAGCAGATAAGGCTCACCGCCGACATTGACGAAGACCTCGTCGAGATGCCACGTTGCGCCGGGAGCAGGCCTGGCCTGCTTTACCCGATGGGTAAAGTGCGCGCCGAACTTGTCACACCACCGCCGGATCGTTTCGTAGCTGACGACCACGCCGCGCTCGAAGAGCAGCTCTTCGATATCCCTCAAGCTCAACTGAAATCGGAAATACCAGCGCACCGCGCGACTGATGACGGCGTCTGGAAAACGATGGCGGTGGTAAAGGGGCTTGGATGTCTGCATCGATCGACTTTACCAGCTTCAATCGTTACCGTGACAATGCCCCAGTTTGGTGCCCGCAAGCACGATGATGCCGTGACCAAGGGTATATTTCTTGGTGTCGGAAAGCTGCTCGACCAGGCTGTGTGCTTCAAGTGTCTTGAGCATATTGAAAACGGTCGCTTTGTTGAG
>Ga0222714_10002088_pt1 | contig 21694 bp, 32 predicted proteins | sample C33_3DmetaG_FD_165048 | JGI IMG/M metagenome (GOLD analysis project Ga0222714, IMG submission 165048) | Estuarine water microbial communities from San Francisco Bay, California, United States - C33_3D | ecosystem: Environmental > Aquatic > Marine > Unclassified | place: USA: California...
AACGTAGGTTTCTGTGTATTCACCCATGTACAAAACTTGTCTGTATAGAACAAGTTGGAGAAATGTTCTTCAGGAATCTGACGACCGAGAAGATATCCTCGTGCAGGGTGTTCATTATTTAGTTGTTCGATACTTTGAAGTTCTCCCTTTTTCTTGAACTTCGGTTTTTCAAATTGAACGGGTTTAGGTTTGGGAACATACGAACCTTTGCCAGTAGTTCCATTCTTGTATCGCTCCATGATGTACTCGTCATGAAGGTCGGGAGCATTGTCCTTCAAGAAGTTAGGCAGAGTCCTCCCTACGCCGCAGTTGTGGCACTTGAATACCATATCCGTCTTGATACGAAAGAAGTACCCTCGTGCCTTGTTACGGTGCTTCTGAGAGTCACCACAGTAAGGACAGCGAAAGTTATATAAGTCTTCCTTCTTCCGAGCGAACTTTTCTAGTCGCCCCGAAAGAAGGTTCACATAATGAACATCAACAAAGTTAGACAATACGCTGGACTACCGCTGGGTCCATCATACTTGTCTTCTGGACTGGTGTCAAGGCGAATCCGATGTTTGGTAGGATTTGTAGTAATGTAACTGCAGTGGTAAGGACAGCACCAGCCATCCAAACCCATCTTTGTGCTTCTTCTATCTTTTTATTTTGCTCATAAAACTTTATTTTCACACCTTTATCAATATCAGCAACCTCTTCTTTCAATTCCTCCATCATTTTAAGGATGAGATTATCTGTTCGTTCACTCTCGGCAAGACGACTCTCGTGACGCTCTAGAATAATTGCCACCCTGTTACTATTTTCACTAATAGTCGCAACCGCTCTTTCAAGCTTATCGAGCATTTCTTTTGATAGGTCTTCATAGATGTCGAGTTTTGATTCAAGGACCGCTAATTTTTGAAGACCGAATGCCATTATTGATCCACCGTTGCTTGTGCGCCACCAACGCGCTGTTTATTCTTTAACATTTGAACCTTCTTCTGAAGTTGCTTTTGCATTTCAGCAGTCTTCAGTTGAACTTTTTTCTTTTCATTTGCAATCTGCTGCTGCGTCATCTGCTGCTGCATTTGCTTATCATCTTGCTCAGAAACATTACGCATATGCTTTGTGCGCTTGTCCATGAAGAATTTACCAGCTTCGGCAGGCATGATTCTTTCAAGTTTAATATCTGCTCTGTGTTGAGGAGCAACAATCATACGAAGTTTGCGAGCAAGTTCTGCTCCAGATGACGCATAGATAACGGTATCACCGAGTTCAGGAATAGTAACTTTATATTGAAGAAGAGCAGAACGTTGTTCTGTAGCTTCACCAAGACCAACATTAGTTACAGTCTCTTTCTTTTTCTTTAACTTCTTACGAAATTTCATGACAGGATCATAACCCGCATTAGGACCAGCGGCATCAGCACTACCACTAAAACCTCCAGTACCAGCAGTTGCGATTGTCATAGTCTCTCCAATTCTTCTTCTAAATCTTGGTCTGTATCCAAATCAGATAACATTCCTATAGGATATTTATTTAAATATAAAAGTACAGTCTTTAAAATACTCCAATACTCCCTCTCTAACTTAAAGAAAAGTAAGGGAGTTGCTGCTTCGCCAAATACATTATAAAGAATGATGAGATGATTAATAATAAGATGTGTCCTTAGTGGACCTCCACGAACATAACGCTTCAAGAGTCTTTTCAGATACTTGAAGCGTTTCATGTCTTCATCAAAATCCTCTCTGGTTACGCAGTGAGGATTTTCATAATGCTTTATGGCGAACAGAATGTAATTAGATTCATTCAGTTCGCTAAAGTTCATATGTTATCAGGCGGCATTAACGAGTCTCAGGGTTGCAGCATTAGAGATGACTTCCTCAGCACCCTTGCTGGTGGTAATCTTAACTCTGAACTGGATACCATCGTATGCAGCAACAGAATCATCTTCAGAACCAGGAGCACCCCACTTAGCAGTTGTAGTGTCAACCGAGAGAGTTGCACCAGTTACGGCAGTGTATGCTGCTCCATCAAGAGATGTAGTGAGATTGACCCAGCGAGTAGCACCAGGGAGCTTACGTTGCCACTGATAGTAAATAGTACCAGACTGATCGACTGTTGCGGTAACTCCGAAGGTTGTTACAGCACCAGAAGGAAGTTCCAGAGTCGTTGCACCATCGCCAACCGATACAGGTTGTGCAGAGATGGTGATAACTTCCAGAACGTCTGCTACCAGAGTATCATCAGCGTCGTCACCAGCAAGGAGTGCAGTGTTGCTTACGAATGCAATGTGCTCTGCCTTGTGACGGGTGTTGCCACCGCCATCAACGTGTGTACGATACTTCCACCAACCAGGACCAGTGATTCCACGAGTTTTGTTGGAAGCAACTGTAGCCTCGGTGTCGTCTACAAAGAGAAGTTCATAAGAAGCACTGTCGCCACCCTTAATGACGTACTCAGCAACTGCCTTAGGAGCAGTACGACGAACAGCATTTGCAGCACTAATAGTTCCAGACGATGCAACATAGTCTGTATGAAGTTCCAGAGTAAGACCGTCACTTGCTACGGATTTTACAATATAAGGAACAGTAGCGAGTTCTAAGATGTCACCAGCAACGATATAATCCGCTGTGGTGTCATCGTTGAAATCACCAGTAGTAGTAACAGTAGCGTCATTCTGGATGACCGCTACGTCAGTTAAAAATGCTTTCGCATCAATTTTTCCGAATACAGACATTGTTCTCCGAAGACGTTTTTCCTAATATTTATTTATAAAAATGGGGGCTTACGCCCCCAGTAAGTATCACGCTTCTTCGCGTGCTTCAAGTGCTGCCTTGACTTTCTCAAAAAGTTCGTCATCAGCAGTAGTCTTTGTTAGTTTAACTGCTTTACCCACAATCAGAAGGCACAGGTCGATGAGTTTCTCACCGAGTTCTGCGTCATCAGGAATCTTAGAGACAGCAGCATCTACAACTTTATATGCTAAAGGTAGCAGAAAGGATACCATGATTTTTACCTAAACAGGAGTATATCCTATATAGGCTCAATCTCTTGGCGAAGTGTGCTTTGCCATCGATTCAACTTCTTTCTTTTCTTTAGAAGTGTAACCATGCTTGACGACCCTAGAAACCTGACGATTGGTTTGTCTACGCTGAGTTTCAGCAGGAGTCTCCTTAGCACCAGGGACTTTCTTACCAGTACGCTTGGCACCAGGGAATTCTTTCTTGTGTGCTTTGTGCTCAGGGGTCTTGGCGATGTCAAGTTTCTTGCCAGTTTTCTTCTCGTGTGCATCGAGAACCTTCTGACGTGCTTTGACTTTTGCTAAAGATACTTGTGCATCTTCGGATCTACCTTCTTCAAGTTCAATCTCTTCAACATACTGAGAGCGATACTTGCCACCAGTTGCCTTATGAGTATCAGCAAGTTCTGCTGCTCTTGCGTCAGCATACTTTTTGCTCTTTACAGGTTTGCCAATCTTCTTCTCCTTCTTTCCATCAGGAGAACCCATTACTTGAAAAGGCATCTCGGCAAGGAACTGCCCAAAGGTCAAGAGAGTTTCGGTTTCTGCGATGCTTTGATTGCTTTCTTCTGAAACTTCTTCTTGACTGACATAGGCTGTTTCCTCTTTAGTAGTTTTCTTGGTTTTCTTTTTGATGGTAATGGATTTGTTTTTACCAGACTGACCACGAGTTGCTTCCGCTTCGTCATGGTCAAAGGTATCATCATCCATAGGGTCATAATATTTTGCTTCGGTGGCAACTTCTTTTTCACCACCTTCCTTCCTACGCTTCTTTTCACACTTCATACAATCACAGTCTTCACCGTGATTGTTTTCCATTTCAGTGATTTCAGATTGCTTAGGATTGATTTTGATTTTAGTTTTCTTCTCAGAAAGTGCTTTAAAACTCAGCATATCAACCTCCATAGTTATTCTGATGCTTGGGGTCTTGACCGATACGATCAAAACGCTCGCGCTCTTTCTTGGAAGTGATAGCACTTACAATCTTAGCAGACTTGTCTTGTGCAATCTTCTTTGCTCTACCTGTAGAAGATAAAGAAGTGCGAGCAAGATTTCCTGCACGACGATACATTCTGTTTTCTTTGTCGCGGTCAATCTCCTTGTAACCTTCTTCGATTACATTTTCAATCTCTTCAATGGAGAAGAGACCAGACTCATACAGATGTGCAATTTGCTCATACTCTTCACCAAGACGCTTAGCGAGTTTGTCACTACCGCTGGATACAGCACGAGCAGTTTTGCCAACTGCCTTCTTGATTCCTTTACCAACCAGTTTAGCAGCACTCTTGAGAGCACCACCAACAGCCTTGCGGGTAGAACCTTTTTCAGAAGACTTAGACTTCAGGATTCCAGGACCACTGGAACCAGAAGAACTGCTGCTTTCCCCGCCACCACCAGACTTAGAACCGCTATCAGAACTGCTGGAAGTTCCACGGGTAGACTTCAGAAGTGCATCTAACTTACCGTCAGTGCCATCGTCGTCAGAAGAAGTTTCTTTCTTTTTAGGAGGAGTCTTCTCCATAGAAGTACGTTTTGCTTTGATTCTTGCTGCTTCCTTCTCACCCTGATAGGTGCCTGCAACTTTACCAGCAGTAGAAACAGCAGCCTTACCTGCCTTACTAGCAGCACGACCTGCCATCTTAGCACCTGCCTTAACAGCACTACCAACTTTCTTAGCAGCACTCTTAGCAGCAGACTTCATACGCTCTACTCTGGAAGGACCAGAGGGAGCACTGGATTTTTCAGCAGCAGACTTCATTGCAGAACCAGTTTCAAGTCTATCCTTTGCCTGGTCTCTGCGACGCTGAGTCTCCTTGGGGTCAACTCTCTCAGAAATAACTTCCACTTCCTCAAGTGCTTCGCAGATTTCAATGAGGTCTTGGTCATCTTCAGCAACTTCAAGAATGATTTCTTCCATGAAGTCGATGAGCTCCTCATCGGTCATAGCATCAATCTCTTCACCAAGCATTGCCAACTCTTCCCATTCTGCATCAGAGAATGCAAATGCTTCATTCTTAGCACCAGACTTATGACGAGTTACACCTGCAGAATCAACATAGGTCTCTTTCTCACGTCTAGGAGTTACATAACCAACTCCAGGAACCGCACCCGTTTGTCCAGCATCTCTTGCAGCATTTCTTGCAGCTGCTCTTTGTGCTGCTCTCTTACGGTTGCGGTCATACTTAGCATCTTCGCCAAGAACTTCAGCATTCTTGTCGTAGTTGACGAAGTGCTCATGCTTCTCGGAGATTACAATCTCAAGTTCTTCGACGGGGACGTTTTCGTAAATCCATTCGCCATCGGTGATGTCGTAGTGAGTTACAGTGCCATCTTCCAGCAGAGTGTGCTGCTCAGGAATGGTTTCAAACTCTTCCTTAACGCCGCCATCGGGAGCATACTTGACAAGTTTTGCACAGTCATGACCTTTGGGTTTTGCTTTGCCACCCTTTTCGTCACGACCAACAGCACCAACAATAATGTCTGCTTTGGTTACTTTGTCATAAGGCACGGCATTATTAGCAAGATTGCCGTCTCCTTTTTTCTTTGCTTCATACATCTGCACTTGTTTCAGTGCATCTGACATATCTGGTAGGTCGTTGAGATTCATTTTACTAAGCGTCCTTGTCCTTTTTATTTATCTTGCGAATGAATTCACCTGGGGTGAGCTTCCTCATATAGTTAGCGAGTTTGTCTGTACCCATTTCCCCAGCAGGAGTAAAGTCAAAGAACTTAATATCATTTCTTTCAACTAAGTCTTTCAACCAAGAACGAAAAATACCATCACGCTCATCAATACTGATGACATAATTGCTACCACGACTAACGACTTTACTAATGATCCCCGTGTTAACATTTTCTACAAAGGTGCCAACCTTAAACATTTCATTTTCAAAGTATGCTTCACGCATTCCTCTGGGGTCCAACTTAGGAGCAATCTCATGAAGTTGGAATGATGCATCCGCAAAATCATCAAACTCTTCAACCTGCATTGCTGCACGAAGAAGCATGAATAACTTCTCAGCACCATCCTTGCCAAGTGCTTTAGGAATACCCTGCTGGAACGAATCAAAGTCTCCTTCTGCTGCTGCTTTACGCATCTTAGATGCAGACATTCCTTCTACACCTTCAGCATCAGGGTCGCGGTCACCCGCACTCACCACTTTGATTTCGTCGAATGTGTATAATTCCCCGTTATATTTCTGTGCGAGACTGTTGAACTCGCTAACCCTGTCGCCTCCCACCACAATGTTAACGCTGCTATAGCCGTCATTATCGAGGGCACCGAGAACATCAAAAATGGTACGCATGTCGCCATTATCAATAATCGCATTCGCGTGGTCTGGATATGCCATCCGCATATATTTAATTTTAGTCCCTGCGTCGAGCGGGTTCTTCTTAGGATCCTCCGACCTTGAGGGGTATATTCTATACTCTCCTCCATTTGATTTTGCCTCTCTTGCTACTTTTGCAAGAAGTTTTTCATGTCCAACAGTAGGTGGATTAAATCTTCCGAATGTAATAGATATTGCGCCTTGATCGACCTTACCCGTGCCATCTCCAGTTTCTTCTTCTCCATTCTGTTGAGTTGGCGCAGTGTCGGGATTCTTGGGGTCAACCTTTACAAGTTTTCCATCCTTAGACATATGTGTTACGTTGCCCGAAGCGTCGGCATAACGTCCGTAACCAATATGCTTAAGTTTTAAAGTCTGTGCAGCCTTTGCTGCGAAGGATTTTTCGGCTTCAGTTAGGAAAGCACTGAACTTTTTCATTCTACCAATTTTTATTAAGATTAAAGTTTGCTTTACTAAAAGTCAGTCGGTCTACGAGTTTGTAGGGATTATCAGAAACAGTTACGAAACCTTCATGTTGTGCAGGTTCCCCATCGATGTAACATTCAACTGTTCCATTAACGATAATCGCATCGAGTAGACGCTGTTTCAGTTGGAAGATTTTATGCCACACCTTAAAGGTAGACACATTAACCTCTTCCTTATATTTATCAGGTAACGAATTGTACATAACGGCAGCACTAGGTATCTCACCACTTCGAATGAAACTATTGATATGCTTTTTCAGTTCTGCAGAATGTGCAACCTTACAGAAGGGAATCATTGCAACAATCTCTGCAGCAAGTTTCCACCCAAACCAATAACCAATATAGGCATCATTCGTATTTACAAAGTACACATCATTAGTGGACTTCATCTTAACACCAAGTTTTGCCTCGGCATCAGGAGAAACTCTGCTATAACAAGTATGAGGAGCAAGAATTATTTCTTGAGTAATCTCGTGGGCAAAGTGATACTCCACAGTATTAGGATGAAAAACATTGCCCCCACCGACACCGATCCAATCAGCTTGGACAATACCACTGATGCGAGGAAGATAGCGATAACATAACCTAAGAATATCAGCAACATTACCTTTGTGATTCTTAGCAATGTCTTCATAGGAATAGTTAATCAGAACTTTCTTCTTATTAAAAACAGACTTGGTGCCAACGAAGAACTTACCATTCTCAGGATTAGTTCCAAAAACAATAGCAGGAGCACCGTCATACTTAATACTGATGTTCCACTTTGCTGTCATTGCTTCCTTGATAGCAGCAAGTGCTACGCGACGACCATCGAAGATGGAGTCCTCCAGATGCTCAAGGTGTTTGTTCGGCATTCATCCTCTGTCTATAAGACTATTATAGCAGAAAGGGGGTCCGCTTAGGACCCCCTGTGTGCCAGTTTAAATACTGAACATTCCCGCCTGTGCCTCCAAGTAATGTCTTGGATAGAATTTATAAACTTTCTTTCCACCAGATGTTCCACTAGCCACCTCAAGTTTATATCTAATCTGCATAATAAAATATTCTTTACCTTTCATCTTTTTACCATTTTCATCTGCCAAATAGATTTCAATCTTAGGGTCACCAGTTTTTTTCATTTCTACAGAAAATCTATGCCCCAGTAATACATTTCTAAATGCTCTGTCTGCTACTCTTGTTTTAACTCTTCCACTACCAGCAAACTTAACCAGTTCAGTTCTAACATTTCTTGAGAGACCATAGATGATGTAATCAGCAAACTTTCTTTTTACATCAGTCTCCCCTTCAGCATTTAATCCTTCTTCTAAAATTTCCTTCGCTTTATTATAAACTACTCTTGCAGCAGCTTTTAGATTATCTCCTCCACCAGTATTTTGAGCATCTTGTCTGCTAGTATATTTTTTAGTATAAACTTCTACGTCAAAAAAGTCATTAAGCTTTTTATCATACGCTTTTTTAGATGCACTAACGTTTATTCCCATTTCTGAGAAGATGTTATCAAATTTATCAAATCCTAAACCAGAGACTTGGTGAAATTGTTCACCACCAGTAACTTTTAAAGAATAATCGACATTCCTAAATTTTCTATCGGGATGCATGGGAGAATGCACTTCAATCTTTACATCTGCCTTTGTTCCTTTTTGGTCTTCTGTTCCTGCAGCAGTTACTTTAATTTCGTCTTGACGATTATTAATAGATAACCCTCTTGCCTGTGCATTAAGTCGTGAATGGGAGTTAGCAAATCTTACTGCACCATCACGCAAATCCGATACTTTTCCCCAGTTAGTTCTTACTTTTAAAAAGTCACTTGCTTTTTTTGGAATAGAAACACTAACAGTAACGGTATCAATCACCGCACTACCAACATCATTTACATTCTTCTTATATCCATCTTTCATCATTTCTCGCAAAACAGTATTGACATCAGATGCAGTTACTCTTGGAAGAGTTTTAGCACTTCTTTCTTTTGCCCTCTTTACAAATCTTGCTGCTACAGCAGCAGCGAAAAATGCTTCAAACAAATCTCCTCTGTTAGCATCAATCTTCTCTGCTGCCATCTTACTCTATAGGATCGTCAAGACTATTTAGATAATCCTTTTCATTCTGGTAGACTGTTTTCTGTCCTGACCATATCTGATACCCCTCAACAACATCAGGGATTAACCATTGGTCCACCCTATAGCAATACTTCCAGTTGGCAGGCTGAACACAGTTCAACACAACCACCTGGAAGAATGCTACTAGATGTATCCAGAGACTATACATAATTAAACCATCCAGTAGCAATATATTTTGTTTGTGTCTTACTGATAACTCCTTTGTGCATGTGTGTCCATGCTGCAGGAAATAACACAATTGTTCCAGTTTTTGCTGGTACAATTGTATTTTGATATGGATAGCATGTACCCCCTTCGTCAGTTACAGTATTCAAATACAAAGTCCATACTAGCATACGAGCATACTGATAATCACTAATTCCTCCTTGCTCACAATGAACTGATGGATATCCTTCTCCTGGAAAGTATCTTTGTAAATTATAAGCAGAGTAAATTGACCATTTATCAAGGTTGTCGAGGAGATAGTATTTTTGTTTGTATCTAGTAACACATTCTGATAATGCTGGCAATATTAAATTTGTTACATCATCATTATTACGGATATCCATATGGATATCCGTAGATATTTTTTCACCAAATTCAGACTTTCCTTTAATGTATAATTTATTATTTTTATCAAACCAAGAAATAATAAATTTGCAATCAGAGTCAGTTAATGAATCTGGATATTCTTCTATAAAATTATACGTCACCATCCTGTCGATTCTCAGAATAGTGAACATCAAACTCACCACCAGGATAACGGGACACAAGTTTGTCCACGTTCATTTCAATAACTTCCTCAAGGGAAACACCGAGACCAATACATGCTTGGGCAACATACCACATGATGTCACCTAATTCACGCTTAAGGTGAAACAGGTTTTCTTCATTCACGGGTTTACCTTGGAAAATAATCTTCTTCACAACTTCGGTGAACTCACCTGCCTCAGCAGACATTCCTACAGCAGCAGTAAGCAGTCGCTGGGTAGGAAATCCTTCCCTTTCCAGTTGGAAGAGACGGGCGGTAAAATGAGAATAGTCCTGACTTTCTTTCGACGTGACGGCATCGACGAATTCAACATACTTCTTAGGGTCAATCATACTTTAAGTCTTGGAATGTTTTCTTTGCTGTAAACTTTTTAACTAAATCGATTTGCTGTTCTTGAGAACCTTGACCAGAATCAACTAGGTCTTCTTGAGCAGAATCCTCTACATCATACAACCTCATCTTCGACCTGTCAATACCTACACAGAATCTTTTGTTAGAGGCAATATCATTATATCGGTTCTTGAGTTGCTTGACCATGATTTGATTCATGCCCTCAAGCTCCTCCGTGCTAATAAGGGCAAACATAAGATCAGCAGTAGCAGGGAGACCAAAGGATTCACTAGTGTCAGTAAGGTCAACATCAGTGCTACCGTAACCTGAACGAGTGGTCTGCGTAGCACTGATAATAGGAACATTACACTCCACAGCAAGACCCCGAAGTTCTTCTGCGATTGCCTTGACATAGGTGTAGGAGTTGACAATGCTGCCTTTATATCTCTGGGAAGCACAGATATTAAGGTAATCCACAAAGATAATATCGGGTCGAATAGACCGCTTAAGAGCAAGATCGCTAATAAGAGACTTAAAGTGTCCGACATGAGCAGAGGCAGTTGGGTACTCTTTAATAATTAGCTTACCTTGAGTCTTCTTAGAAAGGTTCGCAATCTTTTTGTCAAACATCAACTTAGGCAAATCACCTAGTTGTTGGATTGGAACGTTGAGAAGATTCGCATCAATGCGCTCTGCGATCTTCTCCTCCGCCATTTCCAATGTGATATAAAGGACGTTCTTACCCTGGAGGAGGGTAGCGGCAGCACAGTGGCACATAAACAAAGATTTGCCCACCCCAGTGCCAGCGAGTGCGATATTGAGAGTCTTGTTAGGGAGACCGCCCTTCGTAATCTTATTGAAGAACGAAAGGTCAAACGGGATTTTATCTTCTTTGCGATGGTAGAAATCATAGCGTGATTCTGCGTCCGAAACATAATCGTGTCCTACGTGTTGGTCGAATGATACTCCGAGTGCCTCAGAAAGAATCTGTGGAATGGCACCTTTATCACGTTTGGAATCCTGTCCATCAGCAATCTTGACACTCTCCATAAGCGATAGGTAGATTGCACGCTCTTGACACCACTTTTCCGTAGAATCAACGAGCCAGTCAAAGTCTGCGGTATCATTGGAAAGGACATTTAGGACTCCGATAATCTCTTTAAATTGTTCTTCAGTAAGGTCAGTTCGTTCCTGACACTCAATGCCAATAGCATTTAGCGAAGGCATTGCATCATACTGACTTACATACTCATGTATTTCGAGAAAGATAATCTTGTGCTCTCTTGCAGTAAAGTAATCAGACTTCAAAAAAGGAAGAACCTTACGAGTATACTTCTCATTATAAATGAGGTTACTGAGAATGGTTACTTCTAGGTTCATACGTAGTGCAGGTAAGTTCCGACGATGTACTTTTTGGATGTTAATGGTGGTAATCCAGCATGTCTCCACTGCCAGGTAGCAGGGAACAGAAGTATTCTACCACACTTTGGCGACACTGAATGGGTAAGTTTAGGAAAATTTGTTTCCCCACCAACCTCTACATCATTAAGATATAAAAAACAAACTAGAAATCTGCGAGCAGAGTTGTAGTTTCCAACATCAACATGGTCTTTGAATTGGTCGTAATCATTATTGTTGTACATCTTGATACGAAATTCTTCAAAAGCATACTTTGAAGGAAAATCTGGACCTAAGTCCAAATCTTTCATATACAATTCAATAGCATCAATAAAAGAGTTTTGTAGTTTTGCTTGGATAGACATCCAAACTTTATCATTTTCCAAATATTTTTTGGAAATATTCAACTCACTAAAAGAAGGTCTTTGTTCCCTATCGAAATATTCGAAGTCGGAGGAGTTGAAAGATTCAATTACAGTTTTACAAAAACCTTCTTCTAAGACACCATCATATACTCGAATAAAATCTTTAAGTTCAGTTCCCATAACGAAACTCCTTTGCTGCTGCTTCATCAAGTGCCTGCATTATTTCGGGCGTGAAGTATTTCTCGGGATCAGCGAGAATAGACTTAGGATAAACAGCAGATTCACCAATGACGATACGATTGCCCCGCTTCTCGAATACTCCGTACTTTTCACCCAGCTCCAGTAGTCCATAATACTTGTCCAGTCCACGGTCGTAATAAAGACGTGTTTCAACTTGAGAGTTCTCCTTAGTAAGACGAGACTTTGCTGCTTTACACTTAATGATATTACCTACAACCTCAGTACCATCCTTCTCCTTCTTCTTAGACAGATAGATGATAGTAGATGCTGCATACTTCAGACCAGAACCTCCGCCCATTTCCTTGGTGGGAATATAGGCACCAACAACATCATAGGTATGATTGGTCACGAGCAGAGGAACATTTGCCTTGCCCAGTTTCAGAGTCAGCACTCGGAAGATAGACTTCACAACCTGAGCACGAGTCATGTCACGAGTCTCTTTACCTGCCTCAGAGTCTTCAATCTCCTTAGAGGTGGACAGCATACCCAGAGAGTCAAGAACAAACATCATGGGTTGACGTTGCTCAGGTTTCTGTTCTAGATACTTGTCGAGAATCTTGATTGCTTGAGTACGAAACTCTTGCACAGTTGTAACAGGAACAATCATCATGCGCTGAGAATCGATACCTCGGTCCTCAATCATTTGACGAGAGATAGCAGACTCCGACTCAAAGTAGATTACCCCAGCATTGGGGTCAGACTCAAGAAAATGCTGGACAATCCCAAGGCAAAAGAAAGTCTTGCCAGTAGAAGACTCACCAGCGATAGCAGTGATTTTGTTTGAGGGGACTCCACCGTAGATTGAACCGCTAACCAGAGCATTGAAAATGTAACTACCAGTATCAATGAAGCCAGAAGTATCTCCTGCTGAGACACCATCACTAACAAGTCCTGCATATTCATTACCAATTTCCTTTACTATGTCTTGCAGAAAATTCACTCTTTGACCTCCAATAATGTTGTAATGTAATTAGAACGTTTCATGGCACGTTCAAACCATTGTGCTTCTTTCATGTCTTCAAAGATTTTCTCTTCTCTGGGAGAAAATCCAAATGCATTTTGATACGAAACAATGAACTTTACTTTATTCATCCAAATAGAAACTCCAGTGATGCTACTTTTTCTGCTTGCCATCCAATCGTGTCCATGATTACTTTGATAGGTTCCAAGAACGACTTTTCAAATTGTAAATCATAATCCACCTGTCTGTCAAGACCAAACTCTTTTGGGAATGTTCCCAGATAACTGATAACATTCTCGTTAATTTTATTGGGGGTCTTAAGATAAACAAACTTAATCTTTTCACCATCTTGAATCAACGGATACTTATGAGTAAGTTTGTGTTTCTTGTTGTAGAAGTTGTACAACAATGCACCGCGAACATGAATAGGTGTACCTTTACTATAGATGGTCGCAGGAAGATTGGACCACTTATTTATTCCATTACACCCTCGGGGGAAAGAAATATCTTCGACTGGTAACGAAGAAAACTCATCTCGGAAATCTGCAATAAATTTTTGTGCTGATTCCTCATCCTGATTCATGATAACCTTCATACACTCCTTAATAGCAGTGCGACAAGCAGCAGGAGTAGAAGATTTGACTGCTTCCAAACCCATGATTTTAAGTTTGGGTTCAGCATATTGAACACCCTCACTGTTCCATACATTGAGGATGTATCGCTTCTTAGCAGTCCAGAGTCCTTTGTTGGCAATGTTCTCTCGCTTCATCTGCATCTTCTGTTCATAAGCACCTACGTATTCCGCCAACGCTTCATAAGAACGATCAATATGTTTTTCAAGTTCCATCTGACACACCTTGTCAAGGAACTTAACGATGCTAACATCAGTTTTCTCTCGCCCTCCGTATACAGAATCAACAAGAGGACCCAGATTAAGATAGATACTGTCAGTATCTGAGGCAATGACATAATCTTCTCCGTCAGTTTTTAGTACCTTATTCAGGTACTGATTCATTTTGTTCTCAATCCAACGAATCGAGACTTGACCCGAGAGAGTGATTGCCTCAGCATTTGCCAGATTGTAATATCGGAAGTATTGGTTTCCGATGGCACCATAGGCAGAGTTGAGTTGGATCTTCCTTGCCATTTGGATGTTGTTGAACTTTGATATATCTTTTTGTAGTGCCAAGGTCTCTGCAGATGTCTTGGCATGTTCAAGGGATTGCTTTGCGGCAAGCATCCTCTTTTTGTAAATTGTTCGTTCATCATAAATCTTCTGCATCATTTCAGGTAGGAACCCATGAATATCTTTTCGATACTGGGCACCATTAGCACAGACACAATACTCACCATTGATGTCTAATGACTCTGTAAGAATCTTATCAACTGTTGCCGTTGGATGCCTCTGGTCAACAAGTGTCTCTGGCGAGATGTTGTACTGCATAATAAGGTGAGGGTACAGACTATTAAGGTCAAAAGATACAACCCAATCATACTTTCCAGGAATCGGTTCCTTGACGTATGCTCCTGCATATTTTTCATCCTTCTTAGCACCTTTGCGAGGGGGCACAACAATGTTACGCTCACTAAGATAGTTATAAATCATCGTGTCCCACATACGGACCTGACTATACACATCTTCAAAGTTCACCTTAGCATCATAGCTCATGGTGATAGCAAGTTCAAGCAACTTCATCTTATCTTCCAATCGGTCAATAAGTTCAACGTCTTGGATGTTGTACTCCATGAACTTCTGCCAATCACGAGTATAGAAGTCTTTGAAGTTTTCGTACTCGCTATGGTCTACCTTTCTTTGTCCGAGTTCAACGAAGGCAATATGGTCGAGACGATAAGACTCTTGGTTTGAATATGTAAACTTACGATAAAGATCCAGATAGTCAAGGATGTTAACACCAGAGATATCGTAAGCATAATTTTTGCGTCCTTGGACATAAACTTCCCTCTCATTTGCACGATTCCAAGGGGACAGACTCTTCATCCATTTTTCCCCAAGCACACGATTAACCCGACGAGCAATGTAAGGAACGTCATACAAGTTCACGTTCCAACCCGTCAGGATATCAGGAGTATTTTCTACCCACCATCCAATAAAATGGTTGAGCATTTCACGTTCAGTCCAGAAGATATGAGTCTCCACATCCTTAGGTGCTTCAAACTCACGAGTTGCCCAGCAGTAATACTGCTTGGTCACCATGTCTTTGATGGTGATAGACAACATTTCTTCTGCTGCTTCTTCTACATTAGGAAATCCATTTTCACACTGGACCTCAATGTCCATTGCAAAAATTTTCATCTGACTAATAGTATAGTCTACTTCGTCAGGGAACTCCTGTGAAATAAACTGGTATACGAATCTCTCATATCCATGTACTTTAAATCCTTCTACTCCCTCATACTGGGCAATAAATTCCCGTGCTTCCCTGGCAGTTTCAAACTTAAGGGGTTTAACATAATCGCCAGTTAGGGTTTTATACTTCTCCTGTTTGTTAGAAGAAACAAAAAGAGTAGGACTAAAATGGGTACGAGATTGGACTTTTTGCCCATTCTCATACCCACGGTAAAGGATAGTATTGCCAGCGAGTTGTACGTTTGTATAAAAACGGCTCATTGAGATTCGTACTTCTCCAACAACTTTGGTGTCGGATCCAGTATAGTCAAAATTACCTCGGATGTCAAGAACAAATCTCGCTGTTCCGAGTAACGAGGGAAGGGTCGAATTTCCTCGTCACCAAATACTTCTACACATTTTTCAATGAGAATACTTGGTTCTTCATCAAGTTCAGTTACAGAACCTAGAAGATATTCACTCCTGTCCTTCAGAAGAATCAGTTTGACGTTTTCCATTAATTTTTGCCTCTACTAGTTCAGTGTACTTTTCAACAACTTGGTCATGTGTTTCGTATGCAGATACTACCTCATCAATTCTGAAGAAGATGTGGTCATGCTTACACAGTGGCAACCAAGGTTCCATAACAATTTCTGGTTCATTCAGTTTGTGAATTCCATCTTCATCTCCAGACTGGATATTAAGTTCCATTCCAGAATTAATCCAGATAGAATATGGATGCCTCAGTTGGTATGCAACGGGAGTCTTATTCTCCTCACCTTCAGCATTTGAAGTTACCTCATAAATGTCAGAGATAATATCTTCACCGTTTTTTAGTCTTACGATTCTTACGCTCATAATTCCTCCTTTCAATTTCTAGTACTGCTTCCTTAATAATGTCTTTAAGGATTTTGTCTTCGTCAATATTCTTTTGTTCTGCGATAGGTCTAACATATCGTAGAAGTTCATCAGTATAAGATGCTGGGACTTCTACTGTCAAGAGGTCAGTATCGCCATCAAAATTATTCGGTTTTAAGTTTACATAGACGTTCATGTTACCATGCCCACGATACAAAGGAATAGCGAGTGCCCTTTGTCACTCTTTTGACTTCATGGGGATAGAGAAAGATTGATGGAAAAACGATTACATGACCCTTCTTCATTTCAATATCTTCCTCAGATAGGAAAAAATTTCCTCCCTCAAAATCATCATTCAACAACCCAACAGCAGTGCAGATTGGTATTCCCTTTCGTTCACCATCAAATATGTCCTTATTGTGGTCATGGTGGGAACGAAGATATGAACCTTCTGGGTATCTACTTATTCTTGGAGGAGTAAATTCGACTAGACCAATGCTAAAATGCTCAGAATAATCTTTAAAAACTTTTCCACAGATGTCAAACACTAGATTGTTTTCTGGAAAAAGAATTTCTGTATTGTCGTCTTCGGCGTGATGAGTTTCTCCATCATTGTGACCCCATTCATGTTTCTCCCACTCGTAAGTAGAATATTCTCGAACTACAGAATCACAGAAGTTGTCATCTTCAATATCGTACAAACGTACATAATCTAAAAGACTCATTTTACTCCTCAAACAAAAAGAGACCCGAAGGTCTCTTTGGTTGTATACTATGTATACACTAATCAAAGTCAGAGATAATCCTCTCACACTTTTCAATATTCTTTTTGCAGAAGTTACGAACGTAACTATCAGCATCAAGACTCATAGTGTAGTGAGCGTGAGTATGCATAGATTGAATAATAAAAAGAAAACCTACCACCAACACATTAAAATGAGTGACAGGATGACGCAGGATTTGTTTAATCTTGGATGTCATAAATTTTAAGTTTTTGGTGGTCAGGAATAATCTTCTGTAATTCTATCACAAGCATCCCATTATTAAAAGTCACTGTTCCAAGTTCAACATCATCACTCAAGTTGAATCCTCTGGCGAAAGTCCGAGTAGCAACGCCCCGATGCATGTACTCTTCTTCTCCTTTAGACTTCGCCGCCTTAGACCTGACTAGGAGGACGTTAGATTCTGTAGAGACTTCAATCTCGTCCTTACCCCAACCAGCAAGTGCCATTTCAATCCTCCACTTCACCTCAGATTCTTTCACGAGGTTGTATGGAGGATATGCTTCGTTAACAGAACCCATTCCATAAGAATGCAGTCTGTAGAAAATGTCGTCCAGTCCGACGCTGTATCTTTCTGCAGCGTCAACGATGGCACCCAAATCTTTGGTGCCGAACTTTCTAAGTCCAGTCATTTGTTATGCTCCTTTAAAAGCGAGTTTGATTGTGTGAACCCCGAAGGCATTCAGTATTATTTAATAGTAATACCTAGAAACACATTGTCAAGTAAACCGAATATAGATGTAAAGTTTCCCCAACCTACATATAGATAGGACTCCTAATCGATGGAAAAATGCGTAAACTTCTTCCTATCGTAATGATTTTGATGGCAACCCCTGCATACGCTGGTGGTCTTGTTACTAAGCACGCCTCTTCGGTCCAACTTACTGTTGATGCTGCTCGCTCTACTGCTGTAAGAATTGGTGGTAGTTATTCTGCCTCTGGTTCTAACATCACGGCAGGCACGATGGGTGGCGTTTCCACTGGTGCTGGCACATACACTGTCACTACATCTGGACAAAATTGGTCGTTGACTGAAACTTACAACGCAGCAGATAGTGTACCTGCCTCTGCTGTTAGCACAGGTGATGTTCCTAACTTCGGCAATCTTACCTCTTATGCTGCTGGTTCTGCTGGCACTCTAGCTGGCACAATCACAAGTGGTCACGGTATGACACTGACTGCTGGTGGAGCAGGTTCTGTTGCGACAGGACAATTCGTCTCTGAGATTACTGTTATTGATTAACACTATATAATCATGAAGAGATTAATCTTGGTGGCATTCTTAATGGGGACACCAGCAATGGCAGTCCCCGTTGTACCTAACTTCACTCAGGGGTCAATGACCAGCCACACTGAGACAACACAAAAGATAACAGAAACCATCAACTCGATGGACTATAACACAGGGTATCAATACTCTGTGACAGGGAGTGGAATTACAGCATCAGGTTCTTTACAACCAGGCACAGGTGCTAACAATGTAACTATAGACGGTGTGACATCATCATGGACAGGACTAACAAGCAGACCGAACTTTACACAGACAACTCCAGGGAGAGCGTTTCAGTTCACAGAAACTTACCAAGGTCCAGGTCTCAGCAATCAAACAATTATTCAAAGGACCACAGAGGTCACAAGTATCACAGATACTACAAGTATCTTCTCGCAATAGGACTTAATTTTGTTTTCCCAATTCAAGCATATGCTGAAGTCGGGGGTGTTAGTGCTACAGCTGCTCCCGTTGCTAATTCTTCAGGCTCTGTTACAAATCAGGCAATCCAAGTTTTACAAGGACCCTACATTACAAACACCTATGGGGCTGGGATCCAGTGTCAGGGACCAACAATGAATATCACACCGTATGTGACAGGTAGTGCTTCTGCTACTAAACCATACGAACCATATTATAATGACCCTGTATATGACATGCGTGACCTAGATGATGATGGAGCACCTGACAATCCTGGTTCAGTTTTGTATCGTGTCCCCGTAAGAACAGGACAGAAAGATAATTACAACCTGGGTGTTGGTTTCTCTGCTACATGGTCTCGTCCTCTTGATAAGAAACTACAGGACCAATGTAAAGAAGCAGCTGCTGCTAACATCGCTTTGATGCAACAGACAACTGCTAATAAGAGATTGGATTTTGAGATTGCTAGACTTAAGAACTGTGGTGAGTTAATTCAAAAAGGAATTATGTTCCATCCAAAGAGTCCATACTATTCAGTATGTGCTGATGTAGTGGTAATGAACAAGAACAAGATTGCTCCACACATTCATTCTATTCCTGCACCAGTATCAACCAAAGCAGAAGACTTAGGTGGTCCTATTCAAACACAGGATTAACTTTATAATGATATTGGTTTCTCATACGTTTTAGAACATTGGGGTCATTACCATAATACCCCATGTTCATGTATACACAATCTAAATATCGCAAGTCTTCACGGTCTGCATCTAGTGTATAGGAATCGCAGTAGTACAAAATCTCCTGAGGGACTTGCACTTGTTCGTAATCGTACTCAATGTAATAAGGTACAGTCATTTCAGTTTTGCCCATTCAGTAATATTGGGGTCATTACCCTCATAAGAGTAATTTACATACAGATTGTCACCACCGATGTTAAGGTGATACATCTTACCATCGGCAAGATAGATTCCCAACCATACAGCACGACCTTCTTCCATGGTCTCATAGTGTAGCATCTTCACATTCTCTAGTACAATCTCGTCTGGATTCTTCACAAATTTACTCACCTTTCACCACCTCATTCCATGCTTCTTTATACTTACGGTCCCAGTTGTCAGTATATACTGGAAGGAAAGCATTGAGAGCATGAGCAATATCATGGGCAGCATCCATACGGTTGTTGTCCATTGCTTCATTCAGTTCTTCTAGCATGAAACTAATAGCGTTTATGTTATTAAATGAATCTTGCAGTTGATTCATCACATCCCAGTTCTTACTAATCATCATGCTACTCCGTTTGCACTATCAGCAAGTGCTTCCATGTCAGAATGCCCCCATGGCGGCATATTATCTTCAGGCACTGTGCCCATAGGACCTTTTTTTAGTCGGTTCCATTCTTCATCACGCTTCACCCACTCTTTGAACTTCTCATCAAGGTCTTCATCCATGGTCAGTTCAAACTCTTTACAGACTTTACGCTGGTCATCTTCTCGTGTCCAATCATTGAAAACAAGGGACATAGCACCAGAGCGAATAGATTCAGGTGCCATACCTACACAGAGTAGAAACTTTTCAAAAAGTTTGAAATACTGTTTGGCGTTAAGGTCTGCTGCTGGTGCAGTGATAAGATAATGCTCTTCGGGGATGAAGTCATCATCACCAATACTAGAACCAAACCCACGATTATAATCATGAGTGTAGGTAGCATCAAACTTGAATTGAACTTCTGCTTCGTAAGTCATAGTTGCGGTTTTTTCACAGGTTGCATAGGTTGACGTGGTAGTAGATTCCAAGGGTCTTCTACATACTCATCTCGATTTCTCCACTCCATAATAGCATTGACGAGATCAATAATGGTAGGGTTCTTATCTAGATATTCACCATCACGATCTACTGGTGCTGGATTATTACAGAATACTTCATCCCACCAGTCAGATACAATGTCATACAGTTCTTGTTGTTCTTCAGTCATCGATAGTCACCTGATTTGTAACGACGATGTAGTAGAGATAATCAAAAAGTTTCATTTTAAATAGTACGCTTTGTAATCGCAGTTGTAACGGTCAATGTATTTTTGAGCATGTTGCTCACACTGAAACCAACAGGTTTTGTTTTCTGTTTTGTCCTCTAGTCTAATAGGAAATGTTTCATAATAAGGAAACAACTCAACCTTCCCAGAGGCGGTCAGTTTCAGTAGGGAATCCACCTTCTTTGAGGGGCGGGAGTTCCCAGAAGGTTTCTTCGTTTGTTGCTTGGATGTAGTCGGAGTCTTCTTGCTCCGTGATGTCGTCGCCTTCCCAGAAGTCTTCGTAGTCTTCCTCGGTTGCTTCGGAGACGTTGCTAGCATCTCCAAGTTCTTTTCTAAATTTGCTTGCGTTTTTACCGATGTATTCTTCCTGCGACTTTTCGAGACCGAGACGGTAGTTGAAGAAGTCGATGAAGTCTTGCTTCGTCCAGTCGTTGAGGATGCTTTCTTGGGGGTCGTTTTCGTCCCAGTCGATCGTGAACGAACCGTCGTCGTTTTCTGTGACATTAATCATTTCGGTTTCAGGGTTTGCCTTAATACCATTATAGCACGATTTCGGTCCCTTTGCTCGTTTCTACGCTCAGCAATGGACAGTATGGGAACTGTCTTCCCCCTGATAGCAGCAATCTTCTTCATTACTTTCTTGACCGTTGGTTTGATAACCTTGAGTAGGATATCTGCCAGCGGTTTTGCCATAAGTGCTGATGCTGTTGCTACTACAGCAATACTTGAGGTAGTTACTACAACGCCAGCAGCAGGAAGACCAGCAACAATCTGCTCTGGTAGAGGCACTGCTTCTGTTATCTGAATACACTGGTTGCCAACTAACTGATAGTCAGTAACTTTCTTTCTAAACCCCTCAATGTATGTGCCGACAGGTTCCTTCGCTGCTTGTGCTGGTGTGGGACAGTCCACCTTAGCAGTAGCAGCGGGAGTTTTAGGTATCGGTAGGTCTGGTGCTTCGGGAGCTTTAGGTTGCCTTGTATCTACTCCCGAAGGTCTTGTAGGAAC
>Ga0222714_10002089_pt1 | contig 21693 bp, 13 predicted proteins | sample C33_3DmetaG_FD_165048 | JGI IMG/M metagenome (GOLD analysis project Ga0222714, IMG submission 165048) | Estuarine water microbial communities from San Francisco Bay, California, United States - C33_3D | ecosystem: Environmental > Aquatic > Marine > Unclassified | place: USA: California...
TCGACAGCCGGGTCCATCCCTGGACCTGAGCGGGACAAGATACGTGCGCCAGCGCGTGACACAATCGCGCCACCCATGCGGCGCTAAAGTGCCAAAAAGGCATATATTGGCTGGGCGGGAAGGGCTGCTAGCACAAATTGGATTTTTCTATCTTGTTGAATGACAGCGAGATAAGAAATGCCAAGCGCGACTGGCACGACACCTGCCATACTCTTTGCCAAAATCCCTTCTTTTCACCTTTTCCCCATCCATCCCCATGAGCAAAATCCTCGGCATTGACCTCGGCACCACGAATTCCTGCATGGCCGTCCTTGAAGGCGGCAAGGCCACGGTGCTGGAAAATTCGGAAGGCGCGCGCACCACGCCGTCGATTGTCGCCTTCACCAAGAGCGGTGAGCGCGTGGTCGGCCAGGCCGCCAAGCGCCAGGCTGTCACCAACCCGCGCAACACGGTGTTCTCCGTGAAACGCCTGATGGGCCGCAAGTTCAGCGAGCTGACCGAGGCCGACAAGCGCATGCCCTACACGATTGTCGCGGCCGCCAACGGCGACGCCCACGTGCAGGTCGAGGTCGGCGGCGAGACGAAGACTTACTCGCCCCAGGAAGTCAGCGCGATGATCCTTTCCAAGCTGAAGGCCGACGCCGAGGCCAAGCTGGGTGAGACGATCACCGACGCGGTCATCACCGTGCCCGCCTACTTCAATGACAGCCAGCGCAACGCCACCAAGGCCGCCGGTGAAATCGCCGGCCTGAACGTGCGCCGCATCATCAACGAGCCGACCGCGGCCGCCCTGGCCTACGGTCTCGACAGCAAGTCCGACGAGAAGGTCGCGGTCTATGACCTTGGCGGCGGCACCTTCGACATCAGCGTTCTGGAGATCGGCGACGGTGTCTTCGAGGTGCTGGCCACCGACGGCGACACCCACCTGGGCGGCGACGACTGGGACAACACGCTCATCACCTGGATCGTCAACGAGTTCAAGGCGGACAGTGGCATCGACCTGAGCGGCCAGCCCGACGCCCTCCAGCGCATCAAGGAGGAGGCGGAGAAAGCGAAGATCGCCCTCAGCTCCAGTCAGAGCTACGACATCAACCTGCCCTTCGTCACCGCCGACCAGACCGGCCCGAAGCACATCATGAAGACCCTGACCCGGGCGAAGATGGAGCAGCTCACCGACAGCCTGTTCGAGCGCACCATCAAACCGGTGAAGGAATGCCTGGCCGCCGCCAAGCTCGACGCCAGCAAGATCGACGAACTCGTGCTCGTCGGCGGCATGACGCGCATGCCCAAGGTCGTTGAAACCGCCCGCAAGCTCGCCGGCAAGGACCCGCATCAGGGCGTCAACCCGGACGAGGTCGTCGCCATCGGCGCGGCCATCCAGGGCGGCGTGCTCAAGGGCGACGTCAAGGACGTGCTCCTGCTCGACGTCACCCCGCTCACCCTCGCCATTGAGACCGCGGGCGGCGTGGCCACGCCGATGATTCCGCGCAACACGACGATCCCGAAGAAGCACAGCCAGATCTTCTCGACCTACGCCGACCAGCAGCCGGGCGTGGAAATCGTCGTCCTGCAGGGCGAGCGGCCGATGTCCAAGGACAACAAGGTGCTCGGCACCTTCAAGCTCGACGGCATCCCGCCGATGCCGCGCGGCGTGCCGCAGATCGAGGTCACTTTCGACATCGATGCCAACGGCATCCTGCACGTCTCCGCCAAGGAAAAGACCACCGGCAAGGAGCAGAAGATTTCCATCCAGGGCAGCTCCGGCCTCAGCCAGGACGAGATCGAGAAGGCCAAGCGCGATGCCGAGGAGCACGCCGAGGAGGACCGCAAGCGCAAGGAATCCGTTGAGGTCAAGAACAAGGCCGACAGCCTCAGCTACGAGATTGAGAAAACCCTCAAGGAGTGGGAAGGCAAGGTGCCCGCCGAGCAGCTCACGCCGATCACCGACAAGCTCGCCACCCTCAAGTCGGCCATTGAGGCCAACGACACCGAGGCGATGAAGACGCAGACCGAGGAGATCGAAAAACTCTTCGCCGCCGCCTATCAGGCCGCCGCGGCCGCCGGTGCCGGCGCCCCGGGTGCCTCGCCCGAAGCCGGTCCGGATGTCGCCGGCGCCGAACCGAAGGACAAGGGCAAGGTCGTCGACGCCGACTTTGAGGTCATGGACAAGGACAAGTGAGGTCAGCGGGCATGCAAAACGCATCAACATCCTTCATCCGGCTAGGAGTTCCGGCCCTCGGGCCGGTTCTTCCGCTGCTGCTGGCGGGTGCCCTGATGTCGGCTTGCGGCAAAACGCCGACCCCGGCGGCCGCCAAGCCCGCGACCGAGCAGGCCGCCCAGCCTACCGCCGTTGCAACGCCCGCGCTGTCCGAGCTCCAGCTCGAGTCCGAGATCGGCCGGGCGCTGGCACCGACCCGGGCCGAGCGCGCGGCCGAGCTTGCCGACCGCGCCGAGGCGGTTCTGGATCAATACCCGGACAAGAACGTCACCGAACTGCTCAACACCCCGGAGGTCAACGCCAGCCTGAAGGTGGCGCTGACCAAGCTGGCCGCCAACAAGCCGCTGCAGGACCAGATCAACAACACGGTCGCCCTCGCCGCGCAGATGCAGGGCTTGTCCGGCACGCCCGGCAGTTCACGGCTTGACCTCGACACCTCCCATTACGACCGCGGACGCACCTCGCGCCTGCTGCAGGCGGTGTTGTCCGAGGATCCCAAGCGCTTGGCCGGCTTTGTGGCCGAGGAAATCGGCGAGGCGGTGCCCGAGCTGAGTTTTGAGGGTGCCGAACGCGCCTCCAACGGCGTCGCCATCAAGGAGAACCCGCCGCCCGCCAAATAACTTTTCCCCAACCGAGAACCGAGAACTCCGAACCGAGAACTTCCACCATTTTCCGCCCGGCCGCCGTGCCCCACCCGGGGCGCCCGGCGGCCGGGCAGATGAACCAAACCAAACCAGAACAGCAAAACACCTAGCAGAAATCAGACCAATTATGGCCACCTCCATCACCCCGCTCGGTCGCCGCGTCCTCGTGAAGCGCTCCACCAGCGAAGAGAAGACCGCCGGCGGCATCTTCCTTCCAGACACCGCCAAGGAAAAGCCCCAGGAAGCCGAAGTCATCGCGACCGGCACCGGCAAGGACGACGAAGGCAACGACGTCGCCAAGCTCTTCACCGTCAAGAAGGGCGACAAGGTCCTCATCTCCAAGTACGGCGGCACCGAAGTCAAGATCGACGGTGAGGATCTCCTCATCATCAACGAGACCGACATCCTCGGCATCCTTGGCTGATCCGCCTCGCGCATTCACATCTCAAACTCACCCTTCAAATCCAGAACATGGCTAAACAACTCAACTTCGACGAATCCGCCCGCCAGGCCCTCCTGCGCGGCGTCACCAAGCTCGCCAAGGCCGTCAAGGCCACGCTCGGCCCGGCCGGCCGCAACGTCATCCTCGAGAAGAAATTCGGCTCGCCGACGATCACCAAGGACGGTGTCACCGTCGCCAAGGAAATCGAGCTGCCGGATCCCTATGAAAACATGGGCGCCCAGCTGATCAAGGAAGTCTCCTCGAAGACCTCCGACATCGCCGGCGACGGCACCACCACCGCCACCGTGCTTGCCGAGGCCATCTACAGCGAAGGCCTGCGCAACGTCACCGCCGGCGCCAACCCGACCTCCCTGCAGCGCGGCATCCTGAAGGCCACCGAGGCCATCGTCGCCAAGCTCAAGGAGATCTCCACCCCGGTGAAGGACAGCAAGGAAGTGGCCCAGGTCGCAACCGTGTCCGCCAACTGGGACGCCAGCATCGGCAACATCATCGCCGAGGCCATGGACAAGGTCGGCAAGGAAGGCACGATCACCGTCGAGGAAGCCAAGTCGATCGAAACGACCCTTGAGGTCGTCGAAGGCATGCAGTTCGACAAGGGCTACCTGTCGCCCTACTTCGTCACCAATCCTGAGACGATGGAATGCAACCTTGAGAACGCCTACATCCTCATCAACGAGAAGAAGGTCAGCAACCTCAAGGACATGCTGCCCCTGCTCGAGAAGGTGGCCCGCTCCGGCAAGCCCCTGCTCATCATCGCTGAAGACGTGGAAGGCGAAGCCCTGGCCACCCTCGTGGTGAACAAGCTGCGCGGCACCCTCAACATCGTGGCCGTCAAGGCCCCGGGCTTCGGCGACCGCCGCAAGGCCATGCTCGAAGACATCGCCATCCTCACCGGTGGCCGCTGCATCACCGAAGACCTCGGCATCAAGCTTGAGAACATTGAGCTCGCCGACCTCGGCCAGGCCAAGCGCATCACGATCGGCAAGGAAAACACCGTCATCGTCGAGGGCGAAGGCACCTCCGACGCCATTGCCGGACGCGTCCAGCAGATCAAGCGCCAGATCGAGGAAACCACCTCCGACTACGACCGTGAGAAGCTCCAGGAGCGTCTCGCCAAGCTGGCCGGCGGTGTGGCCGTTATCAACGTCGGTGCCGCCACCGAAACCGAAATGAAGGAGAAGAAGGCCCGCGTCGAAGACGCCCTGCACGCCACCCGTGCGGCCGTCGAGGAAGGCATCGTCCCTGGCGGCGGCGTCGCCCTGATCCGTGCCCAGGCCTCCATTGGTGACCTCGGCCTGGTCGGTGACGAAAAGACCGGCGCCGAAATCGTCGCCCGCGCGATCGAAGCCCCGCTGCGCCAGCTTTCCGCCAATGCCGGCGTCGAAGGCGCGCTCATCGTGGCCGAAGTCAAGAAGGGCAAGGGCAACAACGGCTACAACGTCGCCACCGGCAAGTATGAGGACCTCATCAAGGCCGGCGTCGTCGATCCCGCCAAGGTGACCCGCAGCGCCCTCCAGAACGCCGCGTCGATCTCCGGCCTGCTGCTGACGACCGAGTGCCTCATCGCCGACATCCCGAAAGAGGAAAAGGCGGACGCCGGTCACAGCCACGACCACGGCGGCATGATGTAATTGAATAAAAGAGCGCCTTCGGGGCTCTTACCACGGCGGTCCGTTCCACCCGGGGCGGGCCGCCACACTTAACGGCTTTGCCAGGAAGGGTGGATTTCGCAAACCGGGAGCTGCGTTATCCCCTCGAACGGTAAAACAACAAAACCCCATGAACGGGCCGGAGGGCAACCTCCGGCCCGTTTTTCATGCCGGCTCCAGACCCGCCAGCCGCCGGGCGTGGGCGAGACTGTCGATCTCCTCGGGTGGCTTGTCGCGGCGCCAGGCCTTGATGCGCGGGAAGCGCAGGGCCAGACCGCTGTCGTGACGCTTGCTCGGCCGCACCGAGTCGAAGGCGATTTCCAGGACGGTGTCCGGCACCACCCGGCGCCTGCGGCCCTGCTGTTCGAGCGTGTTGGCGGTGAAATGAGCCGTCAATTCCTCGATTTCCGCGTCGGTCAGGCCGGAGTAGGCCTTGCCAATGACGCGCAGGGCGCCGGCCTCGTCGCGGACGGCAAAGGTGTAGTCGCTCAGCACCTGGCTGCGTCGGCCGTGGCCCTGTTCGGCAGCCACGACGACGACATCCAGGCTGGCGCCGGCCTTCTTCAGCTTGAGCCAGACTTTGCCGCGCCGTCCCGGTCGGTAGGTGGACTCCGGATCCTTGGCGATCAGCCCCTCATTGCCGCGTCGTCGGGCGGCATGGAAGGCGGCCTCGACGGCCTCGCTGGAATCCGCCCGCACCACCTCGATGCGTTCAAGCAGGGGCGGCAGACGCAACGCCTCCAGCGCGGTGCGCCGCTCCCGCAGCGGCCGGGCCAGCAGGCTTTCGCCGTCGCGCCAGAGCAGGTCGAAGGCGACATAGCGCACGCGGATGTCGCTGGGCAGGAAGAGGTCGCCCTGATCGCGCCGGCCCAGGCGTTTTTGCAGGTCGAAGAAGGACAGCCTGCCGTCTGGGCTTTCAGCGACCAGTTCGCCGTCGAGGATGACCGGGATGTCGAGACCTGCCGCGGCGGCCAGCAGTTCCGGGAACTGGTTGCCAACCGGTTTGAGGTCACGGCTGAACAGTTCCACGCGGCCGGGTCCGGCATGGAGCTGGGCGCGGATGCCGTCGAACTTGTCCTCCAGCCAGACGCTGTAACCGCTGGCGGTCGCGAGGCGCTGCCAGATCGCCGAGGCGGTTTCCTCCGGGCTGGCCAGCATGACCTTCACCGGCACGAAGGGCTGGGGGGACGCCTCGTGCAGCCGCCCTTCGCGGGCCAGCACGGCCGCCCGGCCGATGTCGCCGCCGAGCATGGCGGCTTCGCGCACGGCCTCGGCTTCCTGGCCGAAGGCGGAGGCGACCGCCTCCTCGATCAACCCCTCCCGGGAGCCCATGCGCAGCTCGCCGGTCATCAGGCGCACCAGCCAGGATCCCGCCACGGCATCCAGTCCGGCCAGCGTGTCGCGCAGCAGGGCGGTTTTCGCCGCCGGACCCCGGGCCGCGCGCAGGAGGCGCAGAAACGTGTCGACGCCGCGCAGAATCAGCACCGGCGCTTCGGGGGCGGGCGCCGGTCGCGGGCGGCTGAGGATGAGGAAAGCCGTGCGACCGGCATCGGCCTGGGAGCGCGAAATGGCGCGGTACTCCGCCTCGCCCAGGCCGGCGATTTCCTGCAGGGCCCGCCGGAGGACCGCCCAGCCGGCGTTGAGCGGTGGCTCGCCTGCGGCCGGATCGAACAGCAGGCCGGCAAAGTAACGGGTGGCCAGGGCGAGGTCATCCGCCTGCAGCTGGCGCAGGCAGTCCGCCAGCAGGGCGGTTTTTTGCAGGCGCGAGGGTTCGGCGGCCGTTGCCGCGGCGACCGCGCTCCAGGCGGCAAAGGCATCCGGCGCGGCGGTGGCCGGTGCCGTGGCGGGGTTGGGATCCGGACCGGGGGGGAGGGCGAGCGGCTGGATCCGGAACAGCTCCAGTTGGTCGGCCTGCTCCAGCGACCAGGCTTCCCAGCCGCGCGCGCGTAGATCGGCGGCAAACTCCCGGGTCGGGCCGTGGACGAGCCAGACGCGGCGCGGCTGCACGGTTTCGACGGCGGCCAGCAGTTCGTCATAGTCGGCGTGGTCACTGAGAGGGAAGACTTCGTCGACCTGGTAGCGGTAGCGCGCCCCGGGTTGCAGGGCCCAGCCGCTGAGCATGGCGGTGCGGCAGGTCTTCAGCCGGCGCAGCGCCTGACTGCGCTGGGTGCCGGGCGGGAAGACCAGGACGTGGCCCGCCGCCTCGGCGGGATCAAAGAGCCGGTAGTCCGGCAGCGGGCCGAGCAGTGGTGCGAGTGCCTCGGTCATGTCGAAGACGGCCTTGTGCAGCATGACCGGGTGGCGGGTGCCGGCAAGCAGGCGCAGGATTTCCTGGGCCTTGCCCAGCGCGTAGCCGAACAGCACGGGGATGCCGCCGTCCTCGAGGGTTTCGCGCACCCACTGGCGCACGGCGGCGAGGGTTTGCTCGCGCGGCGGGAAACGAAACTGCGGCCGACCGAAGGTGCACTCCATGATCAGCACCTCCGCGGGTGCCAGCGCGCAGGGTTCGGTGCTGAGGCCGTGGCTCAGCTTGAAATCGCCGGTGTACAGCAGGCTGGCACCGTCGCTTGCACGGGTCAGGTGCAGCATGGCCGAACCCGGGATGTGGCCGGCGGGCAGCAGGCGCAGTTTCCAGGCGTCCCAGTCGCACTCGGTCCCCAGGGGCAGGGCATGGAATTCCCCGGTGTCGCCGAAGCGCGCGCGCACCAGCCGCCGGGTGAGTTCGCTGCCAAGGCTCAGGCGATGGCGCGCGACGTGGTCGGCATGGGCGTGCGAGACGAAGGCGCGCCCGACTCCATGGCGGGGATCCAGCCACAGGTCGGCCTCCGGCACGTGGATGCCGTGGCGCTGGCGAACTTCGAGGAGGGGCGGCATGGTGTCCGCAGGAGTTACGTCCGTGCGGCCCGCCGTGTCCGGCTCAGAGGGCGGCGATGACGGCGGCGCCCATCTCGGCGGTGTTGACCAGGCGGGTTCCGGGAGCACCGGTGAAGATGTCGCCCGTGCGCAGGCCGGCCTCGATGGTCTTCCTGACGGCGTTCTCGATGGCGAGCGCTTCCGCTTCCAGGCCCAGCGAGAAGCGCAGCAGCAGGGCCGCGGAGAGAATCTGGGCGATCGGGTTGGCGATGCCCTTGCCGGCGATGTCGGGCGCGGTGCCGCCGCTCGGCTCGAAGAGGCCGAAATACAGGCCGTCGCCCTTGGGCTTGCCAAGGCTGGCACTGGCGAGCATGCCGAGGCTGCCGGCGATCATCGCCATCTCGTCGCTGAGGATGTCGCCAAAGAGGTTCTCGGTGACCAGCACGTCGAAACTGCGCGGCGCCTTGATGAGCTGCATGGCGGCATTGTCCACGTAAAGATGCGCCAGGGTGACATCGGGATATTCCTTGGCGACCTCGAGCATCGTTTCGCGCCAGAGCACGGAATTGGTGAGCACGTTGGCCTTGTCGACGCTGGTCACATGCTTGCGCCGCAACTGTGCCGCCTTGAAGGCGACGTGGGCGATGCGCACGATCTCGCTCTTCTTGTACACCATGGTGTCGATCACCTCGATGTCGCCATCAGGAAGGGTCGTGCGGCTCTTTGGCTGGCCGAAATAGAGACCGCCGGTCAGTTCGCGGACGCAGAGGACGTCAAAACCGCCCTCGACGAGGTCCGGGCGCACCGGGCTGGAGGCGGTGAGTGCCGGGTAGCAGATGCCGGGGCGCAGGTTGGCGAAGAGGCCGAAGTGCTTGCGCAGCGGCAGCAGGGCGCCGCGCTCGGGCTGTTCATTGGGCGGCAGATGTTCCCACTTGGGACCGCCGACCGAACCGAAAAGGATGGCGTCGCTGGCCTCGCAGGCCGCGATCGTCTCGGCGGGCAGGGCCTTGCCGGCAGCGTCGATGGCGGCGCCACCGACGAGCTGGTGGCTGTAGGTGAAGGCAAGGCCGGACTTGGCGGCGATGGCTTCGAGGACGGCGAGAGCCTGGGCCATGACTTCGGGGCCGATGCCATCACCGGGGAGAACTGCGAGCTTGAAGGAGCGACTCATAAAACGGGGAAAAACTTCATGGACGCGGATAGGCGCCGGGGCAAGCCCGGAGACAGAGGTTGAGCATTTCCGGTCTTGAGGGGGTCAAAACCAGAGAAAGCGGTTTTTTCGCAACCACCGCGCAGCTTGGGAATTTAGGATTGCCTTCTGTTTTCGGTGTCAATACTCTGTCTTTACCGTCATGAAAAAATACCCTCACTATCTCGCCGGCCTGTGCATGCTCGCCGCGTCGGCGTTCGGACAGACCTCGGTGTTGGTCCGTGACGTCAATCAGCAGGCACTGCCGGCGCCCGCGGTGCCGGCCAGCATGGTCCGTGTCAATCCGGGCAGCGGCCAGGTGCTGATCATCGCCGTGGAGGACGCCCTCAACGGCGCGGAGATCTGGAAGAGCGACGGGACGACGGGGGGCACCGCCCTCGTCAAAGACCTGGTAGCCGGCCCGGACGGGGCGGATCCGGTCAACCTGACGACTTCCGGCAGCCGTGTGTTCTTTTCGGCGGCGGATGGCACTGGCAAGCGTGATCTCTGGGTCACCGATGGCCAGGCCGCCGGCACCAGCCTGGTCAAGGATCTGGACTTCCCCAACACGAACGGACCGGAAAGGCTGGTCAATCTCAACGGCACGCTCTTCTTTGTGGGCTTCAGCCTGATCGAAAACTTTGAGTTGTGGAAGAGCAACGGCACCGATGCCGGCACGGTGCTGGTCAAGAACATCAATCCCAACCTCTCGGGAGCCTCCGGCATCAATCATCCTTTCGCGCTGGGCTCGACCCTGTTTTTCACGGCCACGGACGGCAGTTCCGGCCGCGAACTTTACAAGACGGATGGTACCCTGGCGGGAACGGAACGGGTCGCCGACTTGGTTTCGGGCGGTGGCACGCCCTTCCTGGGCGGCTACAATCCCTCCTTTGCGGCCATGAACGGGCTGCTGTATTTTGCCGCCAACACCGGTGGAGAAGTGGGTTCGGAGCTCTGGCGCAGCGACGGGACCGAGGGGAACACGGTGCTGGTGACGGACATTTTTCCGGGTTCGGAAAGCTCGGAGCCACGGTCGCTCACCCCGATGACCATCACCGGCGGCGAGGCCGGCACCTACCTGTATTTTTCGGCGACCAATTCGACCACCGCCGGGACCGAGCTTTGGCGCAGTGACGGCGTGCCGGGCGGCAGCACGGTGCAGCTCGATGACATCAACGCAGGCGGCGACAGTTCGAACCCCAGCCAGCTCACCGTCGTCGGCCCCATGCTCTTTTTCACCGCGGACGACGGCAACGGAGTGGAGTTGCATGTCAGCAACGGCCGCACCGGCTCCGCCAACACCGTGCGCGTGTCGGATATCGTCGGGGGTGCGGGCAGCTCGCAACCGGAAAACCTGACCGCCTTCAACGCCACCACCCTGCTGTTCAGCGCCGTGGATGCCGGCGAGGACCTTGGTCTTTACGTCTGCACCCACAACGGCTCGACCCTGCCGAACTCGGTCACGCGTCTTCAGGACTTCGGTGTGGGCAGCACCCTCAGCCACCTGACGGCCATCGGCTCCAAGGTGTTTTTCCTGGTGAACGGCGCCCAGCTTTGGGAAACCGATGCGACCCTCTCCGGGACCCAGCTGGTCTACGATTTCCGCGCCACCACGGCAGGATCCGACGCCTCCTCGTTCGCGGTGCTGGGGAATGAGGTGTTCTTTTCCGCGGATGACGGCACCGCCGGACGCGAACTGTGGAAGAGCGACGGCACCAGCGGTGGCACCCAACGCTGGGCCGACATTTTTCCCGGCACAGACGGCGGCTCGCCCGAAGTGCCCAACAGCTCGGATCCGCAGTTGCTGACCGTGTCCGGCGGGCGTGTCTTCTTTTCTGCCGCCGGCGCGGCTGACAACCGCGAGCTCTGGGTGTACGACCCGCTGGCCGAGCCGCAGACCCATCAGGTGGCCGACATCAATGTCGGCGACAGCAGCGACCCGCAGGAGTTGATCGACTTCAACGGCGTGCTCTTCTTCACCGCCACCGACGGCACCTCCAGTGGTCGTGAACTCTGGCGCAGCAACGGTACTGAGGGGGGTACGGAGCAAGTGGCCGATCTGGTCACCGGCAGCGGCAGCGGCGATCCGCGCAAGCTGGTCGTGTTCAAGAACGAACTCTATTTCTTTGCCGCCAGCGACGGCAGCGGACGCGAACTGGTGAAAACCTCCGGCGTTCCCGGTAACGCCACCCTCGTGCGCGACATTGCCGATGGCCCGCTTTCCAGCATCACCGCCGGCAATGAGTTTCTTGCCGTCATGGGCGCCGGCGCTTCGCAGCGGCTTTATTTTTCTGCGGACAATGACTCTCAGGGGGGACGCGAGCTGTGGACCAGCGATGGCACCACCGGCGGCACGGTGCGGGTCAAGGACATCCATCCGACCGGCGACTCCACGCCGACAGAAATCACCACGGTCGGCTCGGCCGTCTTCTTCGCCGCCACCGACGGCGTGACCGGCGTTGAACTCTGGAAGAGCAATGGCAGCGAGGCAGGCACGGTGTTGGTTCGCGACCTCGCCGCCGGTGCGCCGGGTTCGTTTCCTGAGAACCTCACCGCCTCCGCTGGCCGCCTGTTCTTCATCGCCGACAACGGGGTGGATGGACCCGAACTCTGGGTCACCACCGGCAGCTCCGCCAGCACCGTCATGCTGACGGATTTCCGCAATGGCAGCGATCGTTCGGCCAGCCTCGACATCAGCGACCTACGCGACATCGATGGCGTGCTTTGCTTTACCGCCGATGACGGCAGCAACGGCCGCGAGCTGTGGATCTCCGATGGCACGGCGGTCGGCACCCGCATGATCAATGACATCAGCGGCCCGTTTTCGGCCTCGAACCCCGGTCATTTAACCGCCTTCAACGGCCAGTTGCTCTACACGGCCGCGGATGCCACCAGCGGCAATGAACCGCGCCTGGCCTTCATCGGCGCCGCCATCCAGGTCGAGCAGCCCGAGGACACGGTGCTCGCCAACGATGGTGATCCCGTCGACTTCGGCGTTCTGGCCGCAGGACTCAGCGGCACGGTGGACATCGTCATCCGCAACGGCGGCATCAACACCCTGCGCGACATCAAGCCGATCCTCGGCGGCGTCAATGCCTCCGAATTCTCCCTCGTCACCCCGAAGGCCGCCACCACCCTGACCCAGGGCCAGTCGACGACCTTCCGCGTGCGGTTTGCCCCCAAGGAAGGCGGCGAACGTTCCGCCTACGTGTCCATCCTGAGCAGCGATGGCCTCAACAACCCCTTCGTGGTCAACCTGACGGGCGAGGGCGTCAAGGACCCGACCATCACGAATCATCCCGATTCGCTCATGCTGCTCGTCGGTCAGTCAGCCGCGTTCGAGGCCGAGGCGGACAGCGAGAGCGTGACCCTTACGGAGGCCGACTACCAGTGGCGCCGCAACAACGGTGCGATCAAGGGGGCCCTTGGCACGGACTTTGCCATCCCCGCCGTCACGCTCAAGGATGCCGGTGCGTATTCCGTGCTCGTCAAGGTCGGCAAGTCCACGGCGATCAGCAACCCCGCCCACTTGGGAGTGGTTCAGGAAAACTCTCCGCCCTACGTCCTCGCCGCCGCCGTGGGCAAGGCGGTCAACATGACGCTCGCCGCTGCGGGCACCGGCCTCACCTTCCAATGGTTCAAGGGCGCGACGCCGCTGACCGACACGAGTGACGGACACATCAAGGGCGCGCAAACCGCCAAACTGCTCATCGTCGGTGTCAACACGACCGATTCGGAACTCTATTCCTGCCAGGTCACCGGGCCTGGGGGCACCCAGACCGGCGGCCAGACCCAACTCAAGGTCTTCACGGAAAAACCCGTTCTGAACGACCCGCAGAACCTGCCGGATGGCGTCGTCGGCGGCAGCTACAACTATCCGGCTCCCGGTTTCCAGATCGGCGTGGATCCAGCCGCGGAGAAGGCTCCGCTCACCTACACCGCCACAGGTTTGCCTCCTGGGGTCAAGGTGAACCCCAAAACCGGCCTGATCTCAGGTCGGCCGACCAAACCCGGAAACTACGATGTCACTTTGACCGCCATCAACAGCGCCAAAAGCGATCCGGTCACCGAAACCATTGTCATCGACGGCTTTCCCGAGAATCTGGCGGGCACCTACGCGGCACTTGTGGACCGCAATCCGACCTTGAATGATCAACTGGGCGGCCGCCTTGACCTGACGGTCAGCAGTACCGGTGCTCTCAGCGGCAGCCTGACCTTTGGCACGGAGCGTCTGGCGATCAAGGGTGGCCTTGAGGTGGATGCCAGCGGCACGCTGCCTCCGGCCTTCACGATCGAACTCAAGCGCAAGAACAAGCCGGTGGCCGTGCTGACCCTGGAGATCGAAGACCTTGAGCTGACGGGCGACGTCAATGGCGTGCCGGTCAACGGCTGGCGCCACGTGTACACCGCCGATGCACCCCCCTTCATGGGCTATCACACCTTCGGCCTGCGCCTGGGCGATCCCGCCCAGGTTGGCGAAGACTCCCTTCCGCAGGGCTGGGCCTATGCCGCCTTCACCGTGGCCAAGGATGGCAAGTGGAAGATGGCGGGCCGCACCGCCGACGGCGAAACGATCACCGGCGCTGCCGCCGTGGGCTTCGACGGCCAGATCCTCGTTTACCAGGCCCTGTACAAACCCCTGCAGGGTTCGCTCTGGGGCTCGCTGCTCCTGAATCCGGTCGTCACGGAAGATCCCTTCGACAACATCCTGACTGGGGACGTCGACTGGACTCGCCCGGCCGCCACCAACACGAAGACCCGCGCCTACCAGGATGGCTTCGGCCTGCCCGGCACGCCGGAGGTCCTGCCCATTCCGCTTGAGGCGGTTGGCGGCAGCTACCGTGCGCCTGGCAAGGAAGAACTCGTCCTCGATCTTCCCGGCCCCGGCACGGACAACGTCGGCCTGCTGTTCAGCGAGGGGGGCCTCGATGATGCGGCGCAGAACCCCAACCAGTTGCTCGGCATCCTCGCCGGCAGCAAGCCCTTCAATCCGAAGCCGCCGGGTCCGACGCTGACCACGCTCAAGAAACTGACTTCCAACACGGGTCTGTTCGAGGGCACGTTCCGCCTCACCGATGCCGATCCGCGCACGGGTGCCACCGGCAATGTCGTGCGCGATGCGGTCTTCCGCGGCGTGCTCATCCGCGATGACGTCGAGGGCGCGTCCTACGGGGCCGGCCACTTCCTGCTCGAAGCCCTGCCCGAAGACGGCGAGACGCCGAAGAAGACCACGCCGGTGTTTGGCGGCGGCGTGGAACTGCGCGAGAACGTGGACTGACGCCGCGCCGCCCTTCGGGGCGGCGACGCCAGCGCAAAAAAACCCCGCCGGTCACCCGGCGGGGTTTTTTTGGCGGGGACCGTTCAGACCTTCATGCCTTCCTGGCGCAGGAAGTTCTCCACCCAGGTGATGTCGTAGTTGCCGTTCTGGAAGTCGGAGGTGGTCAGAACCTTCGACTGCAGCGGGATGGTCGTCTTGATGCCCTCGACGACGAACTCACCGAGCGCGCGCCGCATCCGCTTGATGGCAATCTCGCGGGTGGCACCGGTGACGATGAGCTTGGCGATCATCGAGTCGTAGTAGGGAGGCACCTCGTAGCCGGAATAGACGTGGGTGTCGACGCGGACACCGCGGCCCCCGGAGGTGTACCAGAGGTTGATCTTGCCCGGGCTGGGGGCGAAGTTGCGCGCCGGGTCCTCGGCGTTGATGCGGCATTCGATGGAGTGACCGCGGGCGCGGGCTCTCATGACGTGCTCGCTCAGCGGCAGGCCGGCGGCGATGCGGATCTGCTCCTTGATGAGGTCGCAGCCGTACACCTCCTCCGTAATGGGATGCTCCACCTGAATGCGGGTGTTCATCTCCATGAAGTAGAAATTTTCGCCGGTGTTGTCGACGAGGTATTCAATCGTGCCACAGTTCTCGTAGCCGATCTCCTTGCAGATCTTGACGGTGGCCTCGCCCATGCGCTTGCGCATCTCCTCGCTGATCTTCGGGCTGGGGCACTCCTCGATGATCTTCTGGTTGCGGCGCTGCATCGAGCAGTCGCGCTCGCCGAGGTGGACGACGTTGCCATGGCTGTCGGCGACGACTTGGAATTCGATGTGGTGCGGCTTCTCGACCAGCTTTTCCATGTACATTGAGCCGTCGCCAAAGCACTTCAGCGCTTCCAGGCTGGCGGCCTGGAAGCTCGAGATCAGGGTGGCCTCGTTGAGCACCGGGCGCATGCCGCGGCCGCCGCCGCCGGCGCTGGCCTTGATGATGACCGGGTAGCCGATCTTGCGCGCCCACTCGAGCGCCTGTTCCTCGTTGTGAATGATGCCGTCGGACCCGGGCGTGACCGGCACGCCGCTGGCGCGCGCGGTGGCACGGGCGGTGTTCTTGTCGCCCATCATCGAGATGACGCGCGCGCTCGGGCCGATGAACTTGATTTTGCACTTGTCGCAGACCTCGGCGAACTCCTCCTTCTCGGAGAGGAAGCCGTAGCCCGGGTGGATGGCGTCGACGTTGGCGATCTCGGCGGCGCTGATGATGCGGCTGATCTTCAGGTAGCTCTCCGTGCTCGGGCCTGGCCCGATGCAGATCGCCTCATCGGCGAGGTGAACGTGCATCGAGTCGACGTCGGCCTCCGAATAGACGGCGACCGTCTTGACGTCGAGCTCCTTGCAGGCGCGGATGATGCGAACGGCGATTTCGCCGCGGTTGGCGACGAGGACTTTGCGGAACATGGGGAAGGTGCGGAGAGATTCTGGGCTGCCGGTGCGATGGAGCGGACCTGGGGTCTGCCTGTCGCCCGGGTCGGGGTCATGCCTTGAGTTCGAACAGCGGCTGTCCGTATTGAACCGGCTTGCCGTCCTCGACCAGGATGCGGGCAATGGTGCCGCGGACCTCGGCCTTGATCTCATTCATCACCTTCATGGCTTCGATGATGCAGACCGTCGTGTTTTCATCGACGGAGTCGCCGATGTTGGCAAAGGCCTGCTCGCCGGGGGCGGCCGAGCGGTAGAATGTGCCGACCATGGGGGAATTGATGGTCGGTCCGGCCGGAGCGCTTTCAGCGGCGGCGGGGCGCGCGGCTTCGCCCGCGGGGGCGGCGGGTGCTGCCGCGGCGGGCAGGCTGACGGCGGCCGGGGCCGCCATGGCAGTGGGGGCTGGCAGGTGCTTCAGCAGCTTCTGCACGGCATCCAGATCCGAACCCCGGCGCAACTCGATGTTGGCGCCCTGAGTTTCGAAATGAAAGTAGCTGAGGTCGTTTTCCGCCATCAACGCCACGATTTGTTTGATCTGCTTCAGGTCCAAGGCGGTGGCCTCCTTTTCAGTGGGTTTGGGTTCGTCCATTCAGATTAGGCACGGGGTGCTGGCCTCCGAGACTAGCCGGCCCGCCGCCATAGGCAAGGATAAAGCACGGCCGGCCCCGGCTTGCGGTGGGGCCTGCCTTGGGGAAGGTTTGGCCGATGCCCGCGTTCCTGCCGCGCCTGTTTCGCCTCACCGGCAGCCGACTGCTTGACGTCGTATACCCGCCCGCCTGCTTCGCCTGCGAAACGGCTTTGCAGGCTGCGCCATCCGGGGAATGCCCTGATGCTTGGCTCTGCAGGACCTGTCAGGAAGGGTTGGAATGGATCGAGGCGCCCCTGTGCAGCATGTGTGGCGAACCCTTCGACGGTGCCGAGGCCGCCCCCTTTCGCTGCTGGAACTGCGATGGCCGCCGCCTTGCCTTTGACTTTGCCCGGGCCGCCTGCCGGTCGGCCGGCCCGGTTCGCGACATGATTCACGCCTTCAAGTACCGGCGCGACCTCGCCCAGCGCGCGCCACTGGCCGGCCTGCTCCAGAGGGCGCTCAAGGACCCGCGCCTCGCCGGCCTGAACCCCGAAGAGTGGCGACTGGTGCCCGTGCCCCTGCATCCGCTGCGGCAGTTTTGGCGCGGCTACAACCAGAGCCTGGAACTCTGTCGCCTGCTGGGTCGCGCCACCGGTCTGACCACCGTCCGGGCCCTGCGCCGGGTGCGACTGACCCGTACCCAGGCCGGCCTGGACCGCGTCCGGCGGCTGGAAAACCTGCGCGGCATCTTTGAGCCGGCCCGCCGCTGGCCCGGCCAGCCGGCACCGGTGCAGGGGAAAAACGTCCTCCTGATCGACGACGTGCTGACCACCGGCGCCACCGCCCACGAATGTGCCCGGGTGCTCAAGAAGCAGGCGGGGGCCGAAAAAGTTGTGGTGATTACGGCAGCCCGTGGTTAGAATCGCCGCCGGTCCGTGCCCAGCACGGGTCGCCAGCCAAGCCGTGGACCCGTCCCGGCGGCTCCCGCGCTTTGCCATGCGGGGAGGGCCGGCGGTCCTGCCAGGTGCGAACTGCACCACCTACACCACCACGGGATTTTTCAAAAAACGCAGCGTCAACGAACTGGGCGAAAAGAAGAAGGACATGCCGGAGGGCCTCTGGACGAAGTGCCCGTCCTGCGGCGAAAGTCTCTTTGAGCAGGCCCTCGCCAAAAACCTTCGAGTCTGCACCCAGTGCGGCTACCACTTCACCATCAGCTCCGGCGAGCGCCTGGAGAACCTGGTCGATGAAGGCAGCTTCCAGGAACTCGACGCCAGCCTCGACTCGGTCGACGCCCTCGGCTTCAAGGGCTACCTCGACAAGGTCAAGGCCTACCAGAACAAGACCGGCCTCAAGGAGGCGGTGGTCACCGGCCGCGCCAGCATCGAGGCCATCCCGGTCGTGCTCGCCATCATGGACTTCCGCTTCCTCGGCGCCAGCATGGGCAGTGTCGTCGGCGAGAAGATCACGCGTGCCATCGAAACCGCCACCAAGGAGCGCAAGGCGGTCATCGTCTTCTCCGCCTCCGGCGGCGCCCGCATGCACGAGGGCATCCTCAGCCTGATGCAGATGGCCAAGACCAGTGGCGCCCTCGCCCGCCATGCCGAGGCCCGTCTGCCCTACATCTCGGTGCTCACCCACCCGACCACCGGCGGTGTCACTGCCAGCTTTGCGACCCTTGGCGACATCATTCTCGCCGAGCCGAAGTGCATGATCGGTTTCGCCGGTCCGCGCGTGGTCAAGGAAACCACCCACGCCGACCTGCCACCCGGCTTCCAGACCGCCGAGTTCATGATGAAGCACGGCCTCGTCGACCTCATCGTCGAACGCAAGGACATGCGCACCACGCTCGCCGGCCTGCTCAAGTATGTCAGCCCGCAGGGCTGAGCGTCCGGGTTTCACCTGTCGCAAACCTGAATTCAGGGATCCGGGGGGGCATGCCCCCGATGTCAGCCGCGCTCAAAGGCGTCGGCCGCACGCAGCACGGTGAGTTCATCCAGCGGCTTGCCGATGATCTGCAGACCTATCGGCAGGGAGACGCCGTCCACCTCGACGGGGTTGCAGGGCACGCTGATCGCCGGCAGGCCGGCGAGATTGGCCGGGATGGTGAAGACGTCCTCCAGATAGGCGGCCAGCGGGTTGTCCTTCAGCTCGCCGAGCTTGTGGGCCGGCGCCGGACTGGTCGGGCTGACCAGCACATCGACCTTTTCAAAGGCCTGCTCGAAGTCGCGCCGGATCAGGGTGCGCGCGCGCTGGGCCTTGAGGTAGTAGGCGTCGTAGTAGCCGCTGCTCAGCACGTAGGTGCCCAGCAGGATGCGCCGCTTCACCTCGGGGCCAAACCCCTCCGCCCGGCTCTTGAAGTAGTGCTCCATCAGGTCGGTCGCGTCGTCGCTGCGGTGGCCGTAACGGATGCCGTCGAACCGCGCCAGGTTGGCCGAGGCCTCGGCCGGGGCGACGATGTAATAGGTGGCCACGCCGACATCGGTGTGCGGCAGGCTGACCTCGACCAGTTCCGCACCGAGCGCCGCCAGCCGGTCGACCGCCGCCTTGACGCTGGCCGACACGCCGGCATGCAGGCCATCGATGAAGTATTCCCTGGGCAGGCCGATGCGCAGCCCCTTGATGTCCCGGCCGATGGCGGTGGTGAAATCGGGCACGGCGGCGTCGAGCGAGGTCGAGTCGCGCCCGTCCTTGCCGCAGAGGTGGTTGAGCAGCAGGGCGGCATCCTCGACGGTCTTGGTGAGCGGACCGATCTGGTCGAGCGAGGAGGCGAAGGCGACCAGGCCGAAGCGGGAGACGCGGCCGTAGGTGGGCTTGAGGCCGACGCAGCCGCACAGGGCCGCCGGCTGGCGGATCGAGCCGCCAGTGTCGGAACCGAGGGCGGCAAGGGCGAGGTTGCCCGCCACGGCGGCCGCGCTGCCGCCGCTGGAACCGCCCGGCACGCGCTGCGGATCGCGCGGGTTGCGGGTCAGGCCGAGCGCCGAGTTCTCGGTGGTCGAGCCCATGGCGAATTCGTCCATGTTGAGCCGGCCAAAGGGCACGGCGCCGCCGGAGCGCAGGCGAACAATGGCACCGGCGTCGTAGGGGGCGGTGTAGTTTTCCGCCAGCATCTTCGAGCCGCAGGTGCAGGGCTGGCCGGTGACGTTGATGTTGTCCTTGATGCCGATCGGCAGACCGGCCAGGGGCAGGGTGGTGTCGGCTTTTTCCGCCTCGGCGAGGGCACGATCCGCGTCCCAACTCAGGTAGGCGCCGAGCTGCGGGTTGCCCGCCTCGATGGTGGTGGCGAGGTCGGCGACGACGTCGCGGGGGTGAATCTCACCGGCGGCGATGCGGCGTTGCAGGCTGGCGAGGGTCTGGGTGGCGAGGGACATGGGCGCGAAATCCGGTGAAAACTTACTCAAGGACCTTGGGAATCTGGAACTGGTCCATCGCACGACGCGGGGCATTGGTCAGGGACTCGGCCTGGCTGAAGCCTGGCCGCGCTTCGTCGGCGCGGATCACATCCAGCACCGGCATGGCGTGGGCGGTCGGTTCGACCCCCTCCAGGTCATGGCGGTCGAGCACGTCGATGTAGTGCAGGATCTGGCCGAGCTGCTCCTGGTAGCGCGCCGCCTCTTCGTCGGTCAGTTCGAGGCGGGCCAGGGTGGCGACATGGCGGATGGGGATCTCCGGAGATGGCATGCAGGCTTTCTAAGCGGGACCGGGGCGGGCGCAAGGCGCGGCAGGCGTTTTTCCTGAGTGTCTGATTTCCACTAAAGCTTGTCCGACAACCGTCCAATCCGCTAGCGTTCAGCCATACCCGGCCATGAAATCCGTTCTTTTCGCCCTTCTTGCGGCCTCCAGCCTGCCTGCCGCCACGTCGATCACGTGGAAACGTCAACAGCTCCACGGCGATTTTTATTCGGAGGGCGCCGCCATCGGAGATCTCAATGGCGATGGCAACGCGGATGTCGTGGCCGGGCCGTTCTGGTGGGAGGGGCCGGCCTTCGAGAAAAAGCACGCCTATTACGAGCCGAAAATTTTCAGCATCCAGGGCTACTCCGACAACTTCTTCGCCTACGTCCACGACTTCAATGCGGACCAGAGAAACGACATCCTCGTGCTCGGCTTCCCGGGCAAGGAGGCGCGACTCTACCTCAATCCCGGCACGCACGACGACACCCCCTGGCCGATGCACATCGTCGCCGACGTGGTCGACAACGAAGCGCCGGTGTTCACGGACATCACCGGTGACGGCAAGCCGGAGATCGTCTGCAACACGGGCGGCAGGTTCGGCTGGTTCGCCCCCAACTGGGACAAGCCGACGGAGAAGTGGTCGTTTGTGGCCGTGACCGGCGACCAGAAAGTGGCGCGGTTCACCCACGGGCTCGGCGTCGGCGACGTGAACGGCGACGGCAAGCTGGACCTGCTCGAAGCCCGGCACTGGTGGGAGAACACCGGCGACGGCCTGTGGCAGCAGCACAGCTTTGCGGCCGGGGTTGGCGGCGGCGCCCAGATGTTTGCCTACGACTTCGACGGCAACGGCACCAACGATGTCTTCACCGCCCTGGCCGCCCACCGCTACGGCGTCGCGGTCTTCCTGCAGAACAAGAACCCGGCACCCGGCACCGCGACCTGGCAGCGGCGCCTGCTGGCCTCCGAGCAGCCGCAGGACAACGATTACGGCATCGTCTTTTCCCAGCCGCACGCCGCGCACCTGACCGACATCGACGGCGATGGCATCCAGGATCTGGTCACCGGCAAGCGCTACTGGGCTCACAACGGCAAGGGCGATCCCGACGAGCGCGGCCACCGCGTGCTGTATTGGTATCAGACGAAGCGCAATGCCGAGGGCGGTGTCGATTTCGTGCCGCATCTGGTCGATGCCAACAGCGGCGTCGGCGTCGATGTCCAGGTCGGTGACGTCAATGGCGACGCGCTGCCGGACATCGTGGTCGGCAACAAGGGCGGGGTCTACGTCTTCACCCAGCAGCGCCGCGAAATCAGCGCCGCCGAAGCGCAGGCCATGCAGCCGCGCAAGCTCTACGGCCCGGCGCTGATGCCGCAGAAGGATTACGCGAAAGGCCAGTCGCCGGAGCAGGCCCTGAAACACCTGCAGCTGCCCACCGGTTTCCAGGCCAACCTCATCGCCGCCGAACCCGACCTCGTGCAGCCCATCGCCTTCACCTTCGACGAGCGCGGCCGCCTCTGGGTCATCGAGGGCAACAGCTACCCCAAACCCCGCGAGGTGGGCGCCGGCCAGGACCGCATCCGCATCCTCGAGGACCGCGATGGCGACGGCCGGTATGAGACGAAAAAGACCTTCTGTGAAGGCATCAACCTTGCCAGTGGCATCGAGCTCGGCTTCGGCGGGGTGTGGGTGGGG
>Ga0222714_10002090_pt1 | contig 21663 bp, 18 predicted proteins | sample C33_3DmetaG_FD_165048 | JGI IMG/M metagenome (GOLD analysis project Ga0222714, IMG submission 165048) | Estuarine water microbial communities from San Francisco Bay, California, United States - C33_3D | ecosystem: Environmental > Aquatic > Marine > Unclassified | place: USA: California...
TCATAATGGGTATCCTTATCGGTGATCTCTTGATCAAATGCCAGGAGATAAGACATGCCACTGCATCCGCCGCCCTTGACTCCAATGCGCAAATGGGAGCGATCTTTCATCTCAAGGCTATTGTACAAACGGTGCAATTCTTCAAGGGCACCGGGAGTGAACTGAACGGGAACCGTAGACGTACTCATGCTGCAAATTTACCCCAAATTGTCGGACATGGGCATGGCCCCCTGTCGGGCAAAGCCTGTATCTTTGTCGAAATGGAATCCTGGATCAGCTTATTGCTCTTCACCGTAGGCATCTTGGGGGTTAGCCTGTTATTGATACAGAGCTTCACCAAAACTAGCCTGGCTATGCTTCGGGGAGAAATTCTCAAACAAAACAACGACAAGTTGAGTTCACTCAAGCTTCAAGCATTTGAACGACTGACCTTATACTTGGAGCGAAACAGCATTCCTAGTTTGATTCAGAGCTTTGGCCAAAACCAGGGCAGCGCAGCCGCGTTTCGCGCAGCCGCAGTTGCCAACATCAACGAGGAATTCAACTACAACCTGTCGCAGCAAATCTATGTCAGCAAGCAATCTTGGGGAGCCGTCAAAGTAGTGCGCGAGCAAACCTTGCAACTGCTGCACATGGAATTCGCTAAGTTACCCACCGAGGCTACAGCCCTAGACTTTAGCCAAGCCTTGATCAAAGCCGTATCGGAAACAGAATTGCCTCATCTGAAGGCCATTGATGTCATCAAAGGAGAAATTCAGTTGTTGTTCGAATGAGCCAAGAGAAAAAAACCAGCAGCGGGTTTCCCGTAGACCGCATTTACAAGGCCGCAGGCTCACAGGAAGATGCTGGCAAATTCCCCTTTACCCGAGGAGTTCGCAGCGACATGTACCGTGGACGCCCTTGGACCATGCGCCAATACGCCGGTTTTTCGACCGCTGAAGAGAGCAACAAGCGCTACCACTTTCTATTGAATCAAGGAACAACTGGACTTTCGGTTGCCTTTGATTTGCCCACCCAAATTGGGTATGACAGCGATCACCCCATGAGCGAAGGCGAAGTCGGAAAGGTCGGCGTGGCCATCGATTCACTCGAAGACATGGAACGCCTGTTTGATGGCATTCATCTGGAAAACATTTCGACCAGCATGACCATCAACGCTTCTGCCTCTTCCCTTCTGGCTATGTATGTAGCATTGGCGAAGAAACAGGGTGCTGACCTAAGCCAATTGGCCGGAACCATTCAAAACGACTTATTAAAGGAATATGCAGCGCGAGGAACCTATATCTATCCGGTTCGCCCCAGCATGCGCATCATCACTGATATTTTCGAATGGTGCAGCCAAGAATTGCCCAAATGGAACACCATATCCATCAGCGGATACCACATTCGAGAAGCAGGGGCTACAGCGGCCCAAGAACTGGCCTTTACGCTAGCCAACGGCAAAGCCTATGTGCAAGCCGCTCTGGACAAGGGCTTGGAAATCGATGTATTTGGAAAACGCCTTTCCTTTTTCTTCAATGCACACAACCAGGTTTTTGAAGAGGTGGCCAAATTCCGAGCCGCTCGCCGCATGTGGGCCCACATCATGAAGGACCTGGGGGCTACTGACGACAAAGCCATGATGCTGCGTTTTCACACCCAGACAGGAGGTTCCACTTTGACGGCTCAACAACCCGAAAACAATATTGCCCGTGTCACTTTGCAAGCCCTAGCCGCTGTTTTGGGCGGAACCCAAAGTCTACACACCAACGGATACGACGAGGCCCTGAATTTACCTACCGAGAAAGCAGCCCAAATTGCTTTGAGAACTCAGCAAATCATGGCCTTTGAAAGTGGAGTCACAGACACTGTCGATCCACTTGCCGGTAGCTATTTTATCGAACACCTGACCGACACCATCGAAGCAGCCGCTTGGGAACTCATCAAAAAGATGGACAAAATGGGAGGAGCCGTTGCCTGCGTAGAATCGGGTTGGATGCAAGAGCAAATTGCCCGAAGCAGCTACGAATACCAAAAAGACGTAGAAGCCGGTGAGCAAATCGTGGTGGGAGTCAATCGATTCCAAAGTACCCAAAAGGAAGCTGCCGCATCTTTCAAAATCGATGATGCGATTCGTTTGACCCAGAGCCAACGATTGCTCGAATTGAAGACCAAACGAAATTCGGAGAAAGTTCAGGAAGCACTTCAGGAACTTGAAGCCGCCGCCAAGGGAACAGACAACATCATGCCCTGCATTCTAAAGGCGGTAGAGGGGTATGCCACTCTCGGAGAAATCTCTGATTGCCTACGTGCTGTGTTCGGAGAATACCAAGGATAAATTTCACCTGTTATCTGACCACTTTTTTTACTGCGATTTTTTTAAAAAAACAAGTGAAAAAAATTAGCACAATGTGAATTTTGTATCTTTCTTAGCGTCTTGTTAGGAACTTTTCTAGAACCTCTACTCATCAATGAGTTAAAGTTCATAGAAATCCACATTTTTACGCAAAAAACTGATTTACACGAAAGACCTCTATGGAAAAAAAGTCGCACGAAGTTGTCTGGCAGGAATGCCTCAGAGTTTTCAAAGACAACGTCAACCCTCAAACTTTCAAGACATGGTTTGAACCCATCAAACCGGTGCGACTTTCCAACAAAGTATTGACCATACAGGTACCCAGTCAATTCTTTTACGAATGGCTAGAGGAACACTTCGTTCAATTGTTGCATAAGACCCTAAAAAAGGTCATCGGGCCCACCGCTAAGTTGGAATACAACATTGTTATTGAGAATGGCAACAGCGCGGGCCACCAACCTTACACCATCAACCTTCCGACAGGTTCTTCTTCTAAGCCCGTGCAGAATGAGTTGGGAATGCCCATCAATTTGGACTCTCCCATCAAAAATCCGTTCATCATTCCCGGTTTGAAGCGAATGAACATCGACAGCCAGTTGAATCCTCGCTACACCTTTGACAACTTTGTTGAGGGCGATTGCAACAAGTTGGCTCGCAATGCCGGTTTGGCCATTGCTCAAAAACCCGGCGGCACAGCCTTTAACCCTTTAATGGTTTTCGGCGGATGCGGCTTGGGCAAAACTCATTTGGCTCACGCCATTGGGAACTTGATCAAGCAAACCCACAAACAGAAAGTCGTGGTCTTTGTATCGGCTGAAAAATTCATCAACCAATTCATTGACTCTGCCAAACAAGGCAACAACAATCAGTTTGTTAACTTCTACCAATACTTGGATGTATTGATTGTGGACGACGTGCAGTTCTTCTCTAAGAAGGAGCGTACACAGGAAGTGTTCTTCCAAATCTTCAATCACCTGCACCAAAACGGCAAACAAATCATTTTGACCTGCGATCGCGCACCCAAAGATTTGAAGAACATGGACGAGCGTTTGCTCAGCCGCTTCAAATGGGGTTTGAGCGCCGACTTGGGTACGCCTGATTTCGATACCCGTGTGGCCATCTTGGAAAACAAGATGTACCAAGACGGCATCACCTTGCACAAGGACGTAGTAGAATACTTGGCCCACAACATCGACACCAATGTTCGAGAACTCGAAGGTGCTTTGATCTCTCTTCTGGCCCAAGGTTCTTTGACACGCAAACAGCTCGACCTGAATTTGGCCAAGCAGATCGTGAAGAATTTCGTCAAGAACTCTACCCGCGAAATTTCGATCGATTACATTCAGAAATTGGTCTGTGACTTCTACAACATTCCTGTTGAAGCCGTGAAGTCCAAGACGCGCAAGCGCGAAATCGTGCAGGCTCGTCAAATTGCGATGTATTTCACCAAAGACCTCACCAAGGCTTCTTTGAAAAATATCGGCATATTCTTCGGCGGCCGCGACCACTCTACCGTGATTCACGCTTGCCAAACCGTAAATGACTTGATGGAGACCGATAAGAAGTTCCGCAACGATGTGGAAGAAATCGAAAAACGCATCAAGATCAACACCTTTTAATTCCCTTTGACATGCCCCGTTTTGACCAAACGGTAACCTACGCTTGGAATGGCGTTTTGAAACTCATTCGCGGTGAGCGACAGTTTCGAATCATCATGGCTGTGATGATCATCGTTCTGATCACGGGCTATGCATTGGATTTCGCCGGTCAACACTTGAATCGATACGAATGGGCCATCATTTGGTTGGCCATGGGCTTGGTTATGGTTTCTGAAGCGTTGAACAGCGCGTTGGAAAAAGCCATAGACCGCTTGCACCCTGAGCAACATGCTGCCATCGGCGATTCAAAAGACATGGCGGCTGGTGCCACGTTTTTAGCCAGCACCATTGCGGTTATCGTAGGTCTTTACATCCTACTCCCTCACCTACTCGCCTTGTAAGACCAGAGAGTTCCTTCCTTCTAAAGGATTTCACACTTGCGCAACTGAGGCTTACAAGCCCAATTCTTTGCGCTGCACTGCCGCTATGGGACTTGGAGCATCAATCATGACATCGCGACCGCTGTTGTTCTTCGGGAACGCAATGAAGTCGCGAATGCTATCGCTGCCTCCAAAGAGACTGCACAATCGATCAAAGCCAAGCGCAATTCCACCGTGTGGAGGTGCTCCGTATTCAAAGGCATTCATCAAGAACCCAAACTGAGCCTTGGCCTCTTCCGGACTGAAACCCAAAAGATCAAACATCTGAGCCTGCAAACCGCGATCGTGTATACGAATCGAGCCGCCTCCAATTTCTACTCCATTGATGACCAAATCATAGGCATTGGCTCGAACCTCTCCAGGGGCTGTCACCATCAAGCCGCGATCTTCGGGCAAGGGCGAAGTGAATGGATGGTGCATGGCATGGAAACGCCCTGACTCTTCATCCCATTCCAACAAGGGAAAATCAACCACCCACAAAGGCTTGAATACCTTGAGGTCGCGCAAGCCCAACTCGGCAGCCACATGCAATCGCAGTTCTCCCAATTGCTTGCGGGTTTTGTGCAGATCACCCGCCATGACGAGCATCAAATCACCGGGCTTTGCTCCAGCAGCCTGGGCCCATGCTTGCAGGGATTCGGCATCGTAGAATTTATCAACCGAAGACTTCAATGAGCCGTCAGCCTCTACTCGACACCAAACCAAGCCCTTGGAGCCTATTTGAGGACGCTTGACCCAATCGGTCAAGGCATCGAGTTGTTTGCGGGTATAAGTTGCAGCCCCTTCCACGCAAATGGCCAGAACCGATTCGACTGAATCAAAAACCACAAAGTCTTTTCCACTGATGAGATCTTGAGAAGCGCCGGGCGCCTTCAATTCCACGAATGGCATACCGAAGCGCAGATCGGGCTTATCACTGCCGTAATAACGCATGGCCGTATCGTAGGTCATGCGCTCGAATGAATCAAATGACAATCCCTTCACCGATTCGAATAAATGCTTGACCATACCCTCGAATACCTCCAGAATATCGTCTCGCTCCACAAAGCTCATTTCGCAGTCAATCTGGGTAAACTCAGGCTGGCGATCGGCTCTCAAATCTTCGTCTCTGAAACACTTGACAATTTGGAAGTACTTGTCAAATCCTGACACCATCAGCAGCTGCTTAAAGGTCTGTGGGCTTTGAGGCAGTGCATACCATTCTCCAGGATTCAATCGAGAGGGAACCACAAAGTCGCGAGCTCCTTCGGGTGTGCTTTTGATCAAGACGGGGGTTTCTACCTCCAAAAAGCCTTGATCAGACAAGTAATTGCGAACGGTAGAACCCAAGCGGTGACGAAGTTCCAAATTGGCCCGTACCGAATCGCGACGAAGGTCCAAATAGCGGTATTGCATGCGAATGTCGTCGCCGCCATCGGTTTCATTCTCAATGGTAAACGGTGGGGTTTTGCTGCTGTTTAGCACGGTCAACCCCTCCACGATCAATTCAATTTCACCTGTGGCGATCTGCTTGTTCTTGGACTCGCGTTCGGCCACATGGCCTTCAGCCTGAATGACAAATTCACGACCCAATTCAGCAGCTTGATCCAGCAAAGCTTGGTCATAGCCCTCGTTGAAGGACAATTGAGTGATGCCGTACCGATCTCGCAAATCCACAAAGGCCATGCTTCCCATGTGTCGAACACGGGCAACCCAACCAGCCAATTTCACGCGCTGCCCCACATGGGCGATGCGCAATTCTCCACAAGTATGCGAGCGGTACATGGGTGCAAAAATACCCAATTCAGAACGGCCAAACAGCCTAGTTCTAAGAAATTAACCGCAAATCAATGACTCTGGGGCCAGCCTTGGGCTTTGATATCAAAAGCCGATCCTGCTCTAGTAACCAATCGAATGCTTCCCGCCGCTTCTGTAGCATGACCAATGATGCTAAAATCGACGTGTTTATTGATCTTTTCGTAATCACTTTGGGCAATGGTGAACAAGATCTCAAAGTCTTCTCCCCCATTCAAAGCCACAACGCTGGGATTCAAATCAAAACTGACGGCCGTGTCCAAGGTTTGAGGATCAATGGGCAGCTTTTCTTCGTACACATCAAAACCCACTCCCGAATGCTTGGCCAAATGGCGCAATTCAGAAGCCACACCATCGCTCACATCGATGGCCGAGGTGGGCAAAACGTCCTTTTCCGCCCAGGTTTGAATGACATCCATTCGTGCATCGGGCTTCAATTGACGCCCCACAATGTAATCGTAAGGCTCCAAGTCGGGTTGCATGTCCGGATATTCCGAAAACACTCGTTTCTCCCGCTCCAATATCTGCAAACCCATGTAAGCTCCACCCAAATCTCCGCTCACACAGAGCAGATCTCCGGGTTTGGCCCCAGAACGACGGGTGACCTTCTTTTTATCGACCCAACCATAGGCTTGAATGCCAAGGGTTAATCCGCTGCGAGAAGAGGAGGTATCGCCCCCAATCAAATCCAATTTGTATTGCTCGCAGGCAATTTGAATGCCGGCATACAACTCTTCAACGGCCTCTAGCGAGAATCGATTGCTCAACCCGATATTGACCGCAATCTGTTCGGGAGTACCGTTCATGGCCAAGATGTCGCTCACCCCCGCTACCACGAGTTTGAATCCCAAATGTTTCAGCGGATGAAAGGCCAAGTCAAAGTGAACGCCTTCCAAATAGAGCTCTGAACTCAAGATGCTGTAGGTCTTGGAATCGCGCTGCAAAACCGCCGCGTCATCGCCAGGACCAATCACACTAGACTTGTTCTTCAAGGGAAAATGCTCCACCAAGTGATCGATCAAGCCGAACTCACCCAAGGCAGAGATATCGGTACGGGAACCAGACTCCAACATGGAGCAAAGATAGCGCTAGCTCAAGGATACACAGACATTCTTGGGCTCGGTAAAGAAGCGCATGGCTTCCCAGCCGCCTTCTCGGCCCACACCGCTGCTCTTTGCTCCGCCAAAGGGAGTGCGCAAATCGCGCAGCAGCCAGCAGTTGATCCACACGATTCCCATCTGCAATTGGGACGCCATTCGGTGGGCGCGGGTCAGATTTTCTGTCCATAAAGTGGCGGCCAATCCATATTCGGTCGAATTGGCCATCATCAAGACCTCCTCTTCTGTATCAAATGGAGTCAGGGTAATCACCGGGCCGAATATTTCTTCTTGGTTGCAACGGCAATCGAAAGCCAAATTCTCCAAGATGGTCGGAGCAATGTACCAACCCTGTTCATGGCCTTCTGGAAACACAGCAAGGCCACCGGCCAACACCGTTGCTCCCTCTTGTTTGGCCAACTCAATATAGGAAAGCACCTTCTCGTAATGTGGCTTGCTAACAATAGCTCCCATTCGAATATCTTCCGCATCGGGAGGACCCACTTTCATTTCTTTGGCCGCTTGCACCAATTGGGTTTTCACCTCTTCGTACACAGAGCGTTCAATGAATACACGGCTCCCGCACAGACAGATTTCACCCTGGTTCAAAAAAGAGCTGCTCACTGTTGTTTTGACGGCCTTGTCCAATTGGGCATCAGCGAAAATCATGTTGGGATTCTTGCCTCCCAACTCCAGAGACAGCTTCTTGAACATGGGGGCCGCGGTGGCGGCCAAGTGCTTGCCAGTAGCCGTTCCTCCTGTAAAGGAAATGGCCTTTATACCGGGGTGTTCCACCATGGATTGACCCACTGAAGGGCCCAAACCTTGTACGATGTTCAAAACGCCGGCAGGCAAGCCTGCATCTTGGCAAATTTGACCCAACATCCAAGCGGTCACGGGGGTAAACTCACTGGGCTTTGCGATGACGCAGTTTCCTGCGGCCAAAGCAGGGGCTATTTTCCAGCTGAACAAATACAGCGGCAGATTCCAAGGGCTGATGCAGCCCACCACCCCGATGGGTTGACGAAGCGTATAATTGATCGCCTTGTCTTCCATGGCATGACTCTCAGAGGCAAATTGCATGGCCGCGGTAGCAAAAAAACGGAAATTCTGCGCCGAGCGAATCATTTCATTGCGGGCCAACCAAACCGGCTTGCCTTGATCCTTGCTCTCAGCCCTAGCCAGTTCTTCGCGACGCTCATCGATCAACTCCGCAATGCGATTCAACACTTGAAAACGCTGCTCAGCAGGCGTGACTGACCATGCAGGAAAAGCCTGTTTGGCCGCCTTATAGGCCGCCTGGACATCAGCCGATGATGAATCTGGCACCTGGCCATAGGCTGCCCCTGTCGCGGGATTGTACAAAGGCAAATAGGCTCCATTGACAGGAGCGCTGTATTCACCTCCAATGAAATTGCTCAGTTGAAGATTGTTCATCGTGTTTGCAAATGTTCAGGGTTGTGAAGTTCGGCAAAAATCTCATACTCGCTGGGAGCGGCCCAAAGCGAGTTCTCTCTCACCCAAATTCGATAGCCCTTACCCGGCTGTACACTCAATTTCATGGATCTGTCCATCAAAAAGGAATGCGTTTGAATGTCCCACTCGAGGAGTTGAACCAATCCTCGTTTCTTCAACACTTGAAACTGCCGCAGATCGGCGGCGGTATCGCTGCACTCAAATCGCAGCAAGGACAAGCCTTGGGAAGAATCCAAGGTTTGGCGATAAGCACCAAATCGCTTTTCAGCCAAAGCCAAATCGTAATTCAGAAACACGGCAAATTCTTGGGCGAAATCACAACTATCCAACTCTTCTGTGTGAATATCCTCTCCATGAATGACGGTTTTGTAGCAGCCGGGTTGTTCTTTATCCAAGGCTTCAACTTGCCGATACAAATCTTGGGTATAGGTAGACCATTGATCATTGAAGGCCAACTTCTTTATTTCAGAAGATTGGCAACCTACCCAGGCCAAAGCGGCCAAAAACATCCACTTAGCCATTTCTCTTGATCAAGCTCACTCCTGTCATGTCTTCGGGCTGCGCCAAACCCATGAGCTCCAAAATGGAAGGTGCCACGTCAGCCAATTTCCCTTTGTTCAACTCGGCTCCTTGAGGACCGTTGATCAACCAGCAGGGAACGGGGTTGGTCGAATGGGCGGTATTGGGGGTTCCATCTTCGTTCAACGCTACATCAGCATTGCCGTGATCGGCAATCACCAGAATAGCATATCCCATGTTCGTCAAAGCAGTGGCTAGACGCTGTAGCTGGGCATCAACCGTTTCCACCGCTTCAACTATGGCTGAATACACTCCTGTGTGACCCACCATATCGGCATTGGCATAGTTGAGGCACACAAAATCAGTGGCTTCCTGGCCGAGGGCTTCCAGAGCCAAATCGGTTAATTCGACAGCACTCATTGAAGGCTGCAAGTCATAGGTAGCCACTTTGGGTGAAGCCGCCATGATGCGGCGCTCGCCCTCAAAAGGCTGTTCTTGACCCCCTGAAAAGAAGAAGGTCACATGCGGATATTTCTCTGTTTCGGCGGCCCTGATCTGGGTTTTCCCCGATTGGGCTAAGACCTCACCTAAGGTGTTGTACAAGTTTTGGTTTTCAAACAACACGCCGCTGATGGAAAAGGTCTCATCATAGGTCGTGAAGGTGTAGACCTGCAAGTCCAATTTGGACATGCCCTGCTCGGCAAAATCTTGCTGACTCAAGGCTCTTGTCAATTGACGACCTCGGTCTGTTCTGAAATTGGCAAACAGAACGGTATCGCCATCTTGAATCAAGCCTTCCGTACCCTCAAGACAGCGAATGGGTTTCACAAACTCATCCGTCACGCCATTATGATAAGAAGATTCAATGCCCTGAATAGGCTCGCTGCGCTTGCCTACCCCCTGTACCATCAAATCATAAGCTACCTTGACCCTCTCCCAACGTTGATCGCGGTCCATCGCATAGTAGCGACCGACCAAGGTACTGAGCTTAGCACCCGTATCAGCCGTTTGGGATACAAAATCCTCGACAAAGGCCTTACCCGACTGAGGATCGGTATCTCGACCGTCCAAAAATCCGTGAACATAGATGCGTTTCACTCCATTCGAATGGGCCAATTTGCACAAGGCAATCATGTGATCCACATGGGCGTGCACGCCACCATCTGACATCAAACCCAAGATGTGTAGAGCTTTATCTTCTCCAACACCCGCAAAACAGCGCTGCAGCATGGGGTTGTCGCTCAAGCTACCGTCTTGCACCGATTTGTTGATGCGCGCCAGCATTTGCCAAACAACACGACCTGCACCGATATTCATATGACCCACCTCTGAATTCCCCATCTGTGCCGTGGGCAAACCCACGTTTTCTCCGTCGGTCAAAAGGGTGGAATGAGGCACTGAGGCGGTTAGAGAATCTGCATAGGGAGTGCTCGCACAAGCGATGGCATCCGATTTGCTTTGGTTCCCCAGACCCCAGCCATCCAAGATAATCAATGCGGCTTTTGAAGACATATCACAAAGGTAGGCACGGCATGACCTTTTTCGCGATATTTGTACGACCAATGCGCGGCACTTTGCTAACTATAGCGACTCTTTTTTGGGCTACAACTCTGTGTGCCCAACAACCCCTAGAACCCAGAATCGACATGCCCTACGCGGTGAGCCAATTGCGCAACCAGCGATTGGAATCCAGAAAGGGAAACGGTCAAACCATCAACGGCTATCGCCTATTCATGGGTTTGTCCAACAGCCGAACTGAGGCCATCGGCATGCAGCAAAAAATCAATGTCGTCTTGGCAGGGAGTTATGCAGCGGAAGTCGTCTACGACGAACCCAACTTCAAGTTGTACATAGGCCGCTTTTACAGCCAGGCCGAAGCCAATCGAGCCTTGTATAACATTCGCCCATACTACCCCGCCTGTCGATCCATTCGATTGCCCTTGCCCGTGCCCAATTCTGCTCCCTGATGAAAATCGATCCACAACAAAAAAAAATCAAAGCTCAAGTACGGGAATTGTTCACGGCCTACCTCGAAAAGAATAAGCAGCGCAAAACCCCTGAGCGATACGCCATCCTGGACGAAATTTATTCGCACAAAGAGCACTTTGACGTCGACAGTTTGTTCGTCAAAATGAAGTCGCGGAATTACCAGGTTAGCCGGGCTACGGTATACAACACATTGGACCTATTGGTGGAAGCTGAATTGGTCAAAAAGCATCAATTTGGACAAAACACCAGCCACTATGAACAGGCCTACGGTTACCGCCAGCATGATCACTTGATTTGCAATCGCTGCAAAGAGGTGTTGGAATTTTGCGACCCCCGGGTGCAGCAAATCTCCAATACCATGGGTTCTTTGCTCAAGTTTCAAATCGGGCACCACTCTTTACATTTATATGGCGACCCCCTGCTCACCGAAAAGGGCGAATGCCAACATTGCAATAAAAATCTCTATCCATAACAATTCATGGTTGACGTAATTCTAGGCCTCCAGTGGGGCGACGAAGGAAAAGGCAAAATCGCCGACTTTTTAACCCCCCAATACCATGTGGTGGCCCGCTTCCAAGGAGGCCCTAACGCAGGGCACTCGCTGGAATTCGAAGGCAAGAAATTTGTTTTGAACACCATTCCATCAGGCATTTTTCGTCAGGACACCTTGAATCTCATCGGCAACGGCGTTGTCATTGACCCCGTGCGTTTGCAACAAGAGATTGGCCGCATTTCTGACGAATGCCCGAACTACAAAGAGCGTTTGTTGATTTCCAAAAAGGCGCACTTGATTCTGCCCACTCACCGCATTTTGGATGCTGCTTCAGAGGCTTCTAAAGGAGTTGGTAAAATTGGAAGCACTTTGCGTGGCATTGGCCCCACCTATCGAGACAAGGTTGGTCGTAGCGGTTTGCGCGTCGGTGATATTCTTCACAGCGATTTCGCCAGCATCTACCGCCAAGCGACCGCGGCTCATTTGCGCTTGATTGAACATTACGGGTATACCGATTTCGATTTGAAAGCCGAAGAAATAGCCTTCTTTGAAGCCGTAGAATTCTTGAAGGGCCATCAGCTCATCAACAGCGAGTACTTCATCAATGACTGCATAGCTCAAGGCAAGAAAATCTTAGCCGAGGGCGCACAGGGCTCCATGCTGGACATCGAATTTGGCACCTATCCTTTTGTGACCTCTTCCACTACTTTGTCAGGCGGAGTTTGCTCAGGCTTGGGTATTGCGCCCAAACACATTGGCAAGGTTTACGGCATTTTCAAGGCCTATTGCACCCGCGTGGGTTCTGGGCCCTTCCCCACTGAATTGTTTGACCAAACGGGCGAAGATTTGCGCCGAATTGGGCACGAATACGGGGCTACAACCGGGCGTGAACGTCGCTGCGGATGGTTGGACCTCGTAGCCTTGAAATACGCTTGTATGTTGAATGGCGTCGATGAGCTAATCATGATGAAAGGTGATGTATTGAACGGCATGGACAACATTTCAGCCGCTACCGCCTATCAATACGAAGGAGCCGAACACAAGCAAGTTCCTTCCAACATGGTAAACACCCCTGTTGAGCCCGTGTATTCTCAGCACAAGGGATGGTCAAAAGACATAGACTTGATCAAAGGCTACGATGCCATGGACCAAGAGTTCCGCGATTACATTGAGTACATCGAGCAATACATCGGTCACCGCATCTCGGTCATCTCTATGGGCCCAGAGCGAGAGAAAACTTTGCAACGCTAACTCCTCCTTAGCATGAAAATCATTTGCATTGGCCGCAACTACGCCGCTCACATTGACGAGCTAAACAATGAGCGACCCAGCGAACCCGTGATTTTCATCAAACCCGATAGCGCCCTGCTTAGAAACGGGAATCCCTTCGTGTGCCCTGATTTTAGCCAAAACATTCACTACGAACTCGAATTGGTGGTCAAAATCAAGAAACCAGGCAAGGCTATACCCAGAGCCTTTGCCCCAGACTATTACGATGAAGTCAGCCTGGGCATTGACATGACTGCCCGAGATGTGCAAGATACCTTGAAAGCCAAAGGGCTTCCCTGGGAAAAATCCAAAGCCTTCGACCATTCAGCCGTCATCGGCACTTTTCGCTCCAAAGAAGGCCTGACCCTCAACAACTGCCGCTTTCGACTGGAGAAAAACGGGCAAATCGTGCAAGATGGCCATACGTCTATGATGCTGTGGTCGGTTGATGAAATCATCGAACACGTCTCTCAGTACTTCATGCTCAAAACAGGCGATTACATCTACACGGGTACCCCCGCTGGAGTTGGCCAGATAGCCAGTGGCGATCAGCTCGTCGGCTTTTTAGAAGACCAAGAGCTACTTCAAACCACGGTGATTTAACCCAATTTGGGGACAAGTGTCACCTAGACAATAAGGCTTTTCTCCCTGAATCAATTTACTTTGTGGACATGAAGGCATTGTCTACCATACTCTTTTTCACGGCAGCGTTTTTCGTGCCTATCCACTCTCAGGCTAAAAGCCCAGCGAACAATCCCGTTCAACACCTTACACCTGTTCATTGGTACATTGGTTTTTCCAATCCTGAATTGGAGATTATCGTACACGCTCCCGGGGCCGCCTATTACAACTATAAACTCAAAGCCTATGCCGGTGTTCAGATGAAGAGCCAAACTTCTGGAGCTCATCCTGACATTGCTTACATTCATCTCACCATCGACCCTACCACCCAACCGGGTTCATTGTCCATACAGGCGAAAGCCAAAACGGGCGTAGAACGATTGCCCAGCTTTGCCTTTCCTTATGAACTCAAGGCGCGACGAAACGCGAGTCAACGCGCTGAAGCTATCAAGCCCAGCGATGTCATGTACTTGATTTTCCCCGATCGCTTTGCCAATGGCGATCCGAGCAACGACAATGCCACTACACGAAATAACGAACAGGCTGATCGTGGCGCCTTGCGCGCAAGGCACGGAGGGGATTTGGCGGGCATTTCCCAACATCTCGACTACTTGCAAAATTTGGGCATCAATGCCTTGTGGTTGAATCCCGTTCAAGAGAGCGATCAAGCCGATGAAAGCTTTCATGGATACGCCATCACAGACCATTACCGAATTGACCCTCGTTTTGGCAGCAATCAAGAGTATCTCTCCCTCTGCGCCAATATGATAAATAGAGGCATGAAAATGGTCATGGACATCATCCCCAATCACCCCGGCGACGGCCACTGGATGTACGAACACTCCGATACCGGATGGTTCCATTTTCGCGACAGCTTTGTGCGCTCCAATTTCCGGGCCCAAAGCAACCACGATCCCCATGCCGACCCACACGAGCGGTTGCTCAACACAGACGGCGCCTTTGTCAAATCCATGCCCGACTACAACCAAGCCAATCCCCACATGAACCGCTATTTCAAGCAATTGTACCTGTGGTGGATTGAATACGCCAACTTGGCCGGATACCGAATTGACACCTACCCATTTCTGGACCAGGCTTACATGAACGAATGGTGCAGCGCCATTTTGAAGGAATTTCCAGGATTTCCCATTTTTGGAGAAACCTGGGTCATGAGCGCGGCCCAACAGGCAACGTATTGCCAAAGCAAGGTCATGGGCTATCAGGGAAACACCATGCCTGGAGTGACCGATTTTGCCCTGGCTTTTGCCATTCACAAAGCCTGCACAGAGCCCACGAACTGGAATTCAGGCCTTTCTCGCGTTTACCAAACCTTGAGCGAAGATTTCCTCTATTCGAATGCTCAGGCCCATTGCACCTTTGTTGACAATCACGACATGGCTCGTTTTTGGAGTGTCGTCAACGAAGACTTCGCCGCCTGGAAACGCGGAATTTCCATTCTGATGACGACCCGCGGCATGCCCTGCTTGTACTACGGCACCGAAATCCTAATGCCAGGCAAAGAGGGCAATGGCGATGCCTATTACCGATTTGATTTCCCCGGCGGATGGGCCTCTGACTCGGTAAACAAATTCGCAGCGTCAGGAAGAAGCCCACTAGAACAAGAGGCCTTTGCCTATTTGCAAACCTTGAATCGCTACCGCTTGAACAACCCCTTGTTCGATAATGGCCGATTTACGCAATTCAGTTGTGACCAGAATGTCTATGCGGCAGGGTGGTCACTTGACCAGCACCCTGGGCTCTTGAATGTTTGCTCAGGAGACACCCAAGAACAAACACTATCATGGAACCGATTTGAATCGATCACACGAGGGTATTCCCGTTGGAGAAACATACACACCGGCCAAAGCGGCCTCATTCAGGGCAGCATGGTGGTTCCTAGCCAAGAGACTTTGACTTTAGAATTACTGCCTTAAGCTTCTACGGCAATCAATCGCTTGAATTGATCCAAGCGATCCTTCATGGCCTCGGGTGTTACCTGAGCCAAGGCTTCTGTGCCGAATTTTTCGACGCAGAAAGAGGCCAGACAAGAGCCATACACAATGGCCGTCTTCATGGCTTCAAAATCAGTGCGGCCTGTTGAAGCGAGGTAACCCACGAATCCGCCGGCGAAAGTATCACCCGCACCGGTGGGATCAAACACCTCTTCTAGGGGCAATGCGGGACAGAAGAATACCTCGTCATTTTGGAACAACAGAGCCCCGTGCTCACCCTTCTTTATGATGACCGTATGAGGACCCATGGCATGGATCAGGCGGGCGGCTTTGCGCAAACTGTATTCACCAGACAATTGACGAGCTTCTTCATCATTGATGGTTAGCACATCGACTTTGGCAATCACCTCTTTCAATTCGGGCATGGCTATGTCCATCCAGAAATTCATGGTATCCATGACCACCAGCTTGGGCTTTTTGGTCAGGCGATTCAAAGTGGTCAACTGCACCTGCGGTGACAAATTGCCCAACATCACATAATCGGGCTCCTTCCAATCATCGGGAATAATGGGATCGAAGGTACCCAATACGTTGAGCTCGGTCACCAAGGTATCACGAGAGTTCATGTCCATGTGGTACTTGCCGCTCCAGAAAAAAGACTTCTCCCCTTTTTTGACTTGCAGACCTTGGGTATCCACCCCACGACGATTCAGCTCGGCAATGAAATCCATTTCAAAGTCTTCGCCCACCACAGCTACCAAGCCATTTTTGGCATTTAGCAAACTGCTAGCCAAAGAGATGAAAGAGGCCGCACCGCCGACAATTTTTCCCGTCTGGCCGAAGGGAGTTTCGATGGCATCGAACGCCACAGAACCAATGATCAACAAGCTCATGAAATATTTTTAAAAATTTCTTACAAAGGTATTGAACACATTCGGCAATTGGGTTATTTTTGCCATCCCTTTTAGGGAACACTCCTCGATAGCTCAGCTGGTTAGAGCGAGCGGCTGTTAACCGCTAGGTCGTTGGTTCGAGCCCAACTCGGGGAGCAAAAAAGCCACCATTAGGTGGCTTTTTTTATGCCTTAGATTTCTCACCCCTGCTACGGCTCAATAAACCACCAGGACCGGCACTTGGCAGTGGGCTTCTACCCATTCCAAGTCAAATTCATCCAATTCCCGGCGCTCTCCTTTGTAGATGAAATAGGAACGAGGGCCTGAGGGCCCAATCACGGGCATCGAATCGATGATTTTCTGTTCTGGGCAATCTTGGATTTTACTTGAGTCCTTGTTGCAGGCCGAAACCATCAAAAGCAGCAAGCATAAGCCTAAGCATCTCATACTGCAAAGTACATTCTTTATCCCTTTCTAAGCGGCGCTAGTCCAAGAAATTGGCAATTCCTGACAAAGCCTAGTACCTTTCCGAACAATGAGCATCCTCGAACTCGATTCGATTTCCAAGACCTACGGAAACCAAATAGTTTCAAAAGAAATATCCATGCGCATTGAACCCGGCAGCATTCACGGTTTGCTAGGGCCCAATGGTGCAGGAAAAACCACCTTGTTGCGCATGATGGCCACCATCACCAAACCCGATTCAGGCCGCATACTCTTCATGGGAGAACCTTTGGTGGATCGCCATGCTCACCAGATGGGCTACATGCCAGAAGAACGAGGGCTGTACAAACGCATGAGCGTGGTTGACCAATTGCTGTTTTTTGCCGAGATCAAAGGGTTAAGCCGTGCGAAAGCTCAAGGAGAAATTCGCCGGTGGATGCAACGACTTCAGATGACCGAATGGATCAATTCATCTTCTCAAGATGGGACAAAGAATCGAGTGAAACAGAGCAAAAAACTGGAAGAACTATCCAAAGGAATGGCGCAAAAACTTCAGTTTTTGTGCACCATCATTCACCAACCCAAATTGTTGATTTTGGATGAGCCCTTTAGTGGATTTGACCCCGTCAATGCCGACTTGATTCGCGACATCATTTTGGAACTTCGCGACCAAGGCACGGCCGTTGTATTCTCCACCCATCGCATGGACAACATTGAATCCCTGTGCGACGACATTACCCTCATCAACCATGGAAGCCCATTGTTCCAGGGTAAGACCATGGAGGTTCGACGAAGCCAGTTCGCTGGGCACCATGATTTGGCCATAGCCGAAGACCAGTCCAGCTCTGAACCTCCAGCTCGTTGGACAGAACACCCCAAATTCATCTCGGTATTCAAAAGTTCAGAAGGCAATTGGATTCACCGCTTTCAATGCAACTCTGACTTCTCCTCGGCAACATTATTGAACATGGGCATCCAAGCCGGCCGAGTCGTTCATTTCTCCGAGCATATACCCAGTATTCACGAGATTTTTGTCCAATCCATTCAAGCCCAAAACCATGCATAAAATAGGCATCATATTTCGCCGTGAATACCTGAGTCGCATTCGCAACAAATCTTTCATTGTCATGACCTTGATTGGGCCATTCCTAATGGCCTTGTTCTATGGAGGCATGATTTGGGTAGGAACAGAAGCGGTCAATAGCACCGACAACGAAGGCCCTAAAAAAGTAATGATTACTGGCCAATACCCCGGCCTGACGTCCATTCCCAACTCAGAATCATTCGCCTTTGAATCCAGTTCGTTGACCGTCGAAGAAGCCAAAAATGAGCTCAACAAAAGCACGGTCGATCTCATTCTCAATATCCAAGATGTAGGATCTGGAAACCTCGATTCCATTACAGCTTACAGCCTTCAATCCCTTTCGCTTCGACAAGAGCGGGAATTGCGCTCCCAACTGGAAACCCAATTGCACCGCAGCCAATTGCTCGGAATGGGACTTGACCCTATGGCCTTGGACAGTCTGCGACAAGGGGTCGAACTTCATTGCCAAACCATATCGGACACTGGAGATGCCCAGAACTCGGCCACTACCCTAAAAAGCGGGATCGGCTTTGTGATGGCCTTCCTGATCTACCTCTTCATTTTCCTGTACGGGAGCATGGTTATGCGCGGTGCCTTAGAAGAAAAGACCAATCGAATCGTAGAGGTTATCATCAGCTCAGTAAAGCCCTTTGAATTGATGATGGGCAAAATACTCGGTGTTGCCGCTGTCGGACTGAGTCAGTTCTTGGTGTGGATTGCCATGGGAGCCGGGCTCATCACGGGCCTCAGCCGCTTTTTCGGCCCTCAAATGCAAGAAGGGCTACAGAGCACCCAATCCATGCAAGGAGCAGGCTCTCAGGCCTTGCAAACCAGCATAAACCTTTGGGACCAATTCCACAGCTTGCCGTTCGGAAAAATCATCGTTGTTTTCGTGGTATTCTTTCTGGGGGGCTACCTGTTGTACTCCTCGCTTTTCGCGGCTATTGGCGCTGCGGCGAGTCAAGATACAGATGTGCAATCCTTCATGCTTCCGGTTTCCTTGCCCTTGGTATTTGGGCTGCTCATCGCCCAAGCCAGCGTGATCCAATCTCCTCACGGCTCCTTAGCTACTTGGTTTTCCTACATACCCTTAACAAGCCCCATTGTCATGGTCGTTCGAAGTCCCTTTGATGTTTCGTGGTTGGAAATTGCGGGCAGTGCAGCACTGCTGTATGGCACCTTTGTTGCCTTGGTTTACCTTGCGGCGAAAATTTACCGCATTGGGCTTTTGAAGTACGGAAAAAAACCTACTTGGAAGGACTTGTATCTGTGGATACGCCAATCCAATTAAAACAAGTTGAATTGACCTTTGCCATCATCGGAATTGGATGGCTTGGGCTCTATGGAAGGGGCTGACTGGACTTTTGGCGCGGCCTCATGAGTAGGCTCAGGCGCCTGATTCGAATCTGATTCATCGACGTCTGAGGGCTCTGGCTCATCAGCCTCCACGCTGGGCTCATCTTCGACTTTCTCCCATTCTCCTACTCGCTCGCTCTTGAGCACAGCCTTCTTCACCTTTTCTTGGCTCAGGCGGTTGCCTTGGGTTCGCCACCCTTTAACATCCATGAATTCTGCCAAGTCCAGCGTCTCCTTTTTCACTTCTCCTTTTTTCAGTTCCGTACTCAATTCCACCAATGCCGGCTGAGCTGTGCTCAACAACATTAGCTTGGAGCCTTTTTCTTCGGAAATGAAAATGAATCGCTTGCTCAAGGTACTGGTCTCTATCAGGAAACGCTTCACGTATTCCCGCTTTGAACTACCATCCACGTAGATGCATTGAATGGGTTGATCCGCATGAAACTTTTGTATGGAATAGACCTCGGTCGGATCAAAGCGGTTTGTCAACTCGTAATTGTTCAATTCGTAACTGCCCTCATTGTAGAAAATGATAATGCGTTCGTCTTCTTGAAAATCGCCCAAATAACGCCCTTTCTCGTCTCCGTTCAATCGACCGGTTATTTCGTCCCACCAGACCTTCACGCCTCCTAATGTAGAGCCGCCTTTTTCCTTCAAATCAATGCGCTTGATTTTGTATTTGGTCAGCTGGTTACCTGCCGCCCCCCGGCCTTTGATGGCCAATTTAGAAAAATCGTATTCGAAGCTTTTGACACGAGCGCCGGCCATGGCTGAAAGATGAACAGTCACCAATTCGGCTTCGCCGTTTGAATTGGCACTAAAGTACAATACCTGACTTTGAGCATGACCATTGGTCACATCGTATTCGCGCTCCCGAACCAATCCGGTAGCATTGAATCGCTTGACCATGGCTCGCTTGGCGGCACCGTCCCAATACACCACATTGTACGTGGTGCGCTCATCTCCTTTGCGCCAGACGTCCACATGAATGATGTCCTTGCCAAAGAAGTACTTGTCTTGAACCTTGGCAATCGAGTATTTGCCATCTTTTCGGAAGGCAATGATGTCGTCAATGTCTGAGCACTCACCGATGTAGGTTTCCTTTTTCAAACTCGTACCGGCAAAACCCTCTTCGAAGTTGGCATAGAGCTTCTGATTAGCCACCGCCACGATGTTGGCTTCTATGGTATCAAAGACGCGGATTTCGGTTTTCCGTTCGCGGCCTTTGCCATACTTCTTGAGGAGCTTTTCAAAGTACGCGATCGCATAATCGGTCAAGTTTTCCAAATGATGCTTGACATGAGCAATGTCGTCCTCAAGGCCCAAGATGTACTCTTCGGCTTTGAAGGAATCGAACTTGGAAATACGCTTGATTTTGATTTCGGTCAAACGAATGATATCCTCTTCGCTTACCTCGCGGCGCAGTCGGCTCTTGTGCGGCTCCAAACCTTCATCAATGGCCACCAAAACGGCCTCCCAGGTTTCGCACTCTTCAATGTCGCGGTAAATGCGGTTTTCGATAAAGATGCGCTCCAGTGAAGAAAAATGCCACTTGTTTTCCAACTCGCCCAATTCAATTTCCAACTCTCTTTTGAGCAAGTGAACCGTATTGTGCGTGTTCTCTTTGAGAATATCGGAGGCTCCCAAGAATTGAGGCCTGTCATCCACGATCACACAAGCCAAGGGAGACAAACTGATTTCGCAATCGGTAAAGGCATACAAGGCATCAATGCCCAAATCAGAATTCAAACCTGGGCCCAGCTGAACCTCAATTTCAACGTCTTTGGCCGTGTTGTCAATGACTTTTTTAACCTTGATCTTGCCGTTGTCACTGGCCTTGATGATGCTCTCGATCAAGGAACCCGTTGTTGTTCCAAAGGGGATCTCTCGAATCACCAAAGTTGATTTATCGATGGCTTCAATTCGCGCTCGAACCCGAATTCGACTGCCCTTTCTTCCGTCGTTGTATTGGCTAAAATCGGCCAATCCGCCGGTAGGGAAATCGGGAATCAGTTCAAATTTCTTGCCTTGCAAAAGGCGAATGCTCGCCTCGCACAACTCCAAGAAATTGTGAGGCATGATCTTGGTACTCAAGCCAACGGCAATACCCTCAACCCCCTGCGCCAACAGAAGCGGGAACTTCATGGGCAAATGAACAGGCTCCTTTTTGCGCCCATCGTAACTGAGCTTCCATTCGGTGGTTTTCTCGTTGAAGGCCACCTCTTTGGCAAAGGCGCTTAAGCGAGCCTCAATGTAACGCGGAGCGGCAGCCGAGTCACCCGTGCGGGTATCGCCCCAGTTTC
>Ga0222714_10002092_pt1 | contig 21648 bp, 17 predicted proteins | sample C33_3DmetaG_FD_165048 | JGI IMG/M metagenome (GOLD analysis project Ga0222714, IMG submission 165048) | Estuarine water microbial communities from San Francisco Bay, California, United States - C33_3D | ecosystem: Environmental > Aquatic > Marine > Unclassified | place: USA: California...
AAAGGCTTTTGCGCGCTCCATCGCATTGCGCCCCGATCATGCCGAATCCCACAACAATCGTGCACTGGCGCTCGAAGACTGCGGCCGCTTTGCCGATGCCGTCACGGGTTTCGCAAAAGCGCTCGCGCTGCGCCCCGATTGGGCCGAGGCTTATTACAATCGCGCCAACGCGCTGCGCAAACTGGCCGCTGGTACCCGCGGCAAACCGGGGCACGCTTTGGAATTGTCGGAACGAGCACTCGCCGATTACGGCCGTGCCATTGAACTTGCCCCCACTTTCGTCGCTGCGCACCTCAACCGTGGCAACGTCTTGCAGGAATTGCAGCGCGATGAAGAGGCAATCGCCAGTTACGACCGGGCCATCAAACTTGCCCCTGAACTGGCAACGCTTCACAACAATCGCGGCAATGCCCTGATGCATATCGGACGCGACGGCGAAGCCGAACAAAGTTTTCGCAAGGCGATCGAGATCGACCCCGACGACAGCGCCGGCTTCTACAATCTGAGTTTCCTGCTGCTGCAAAGGGGCGAGTTCGCGGAAGGGCTGAAGTTCTACGAGCGCCGACATATGTTCGCGCGCAGCCAGGGACGGCGTGATTATCCCCAGCCGCAATGGCTCGATCCGGCCAAGGATCCGATCGCGGGCAAGACCCTGTTCGTCTATTGGGAACAGGGGTTCGGAGACAGCATCCAGTTCTGCCGCTTCATGCGGCCCGCCGCCGAACTAGGCGCGACCGTCGTTTTCGAGGCGCAAAAACCCCTGCGGCGGTTGCTGTCATCTTTCGATGACGCCATCAGGATCGTGGCCGAAGATGAACGCCCCACGCAGTTCGACTATCACTGTCCACTGATGAGCCTGCCGATGGTTCTCGGCGCGACGGCCGCCACCATTCCGGCCGCGGTTCCTTATCTGAAATCTGAGCCCGCCCACCGACGGCGGTGGGCGGAGCGCATCGGCAGCGACGGTTTCCGGATCGGCGTTGCCTGGCAGGGCGCCACGGCAAACGGCAATCTTTTCCGCTCTTTCGCGCTGCGCGAGATGGAGTGCCTCTCCCGCATTCCCGGCGTGCGCCTTATCAGCCTGCAAAAGGGTTACGGCACGGAGCAATTGCAGACCCTGCCCGAGGGCATGAAGGTGGAAACGCTCGGCGATGATTTCGACGCCGGCCCGGATGCCTTCGTCGATACTGCGGCCGTTATGGACAATCTCGACCTAGTGATCTCCTGCGATACTTCCATCGCGCATCTGGCAGGCGCCCTGGGGCGCCCGGCATGGATCGCGCTCAAGAAAGTTCCCGAATGGCGGTGGATGGCGGCGAGCGATACGACGCCGTGGTACCCGACGCTCCGCCTGTTCCGCCAGCACGCGGTGGGGGATTGGGGAAGCGTCTTCGGAGACATGGGCGAGGCCTTGCTCGATACCCTGCGAAACCGCTGAAACCGGCTTTTACGGCCCGTGCCGGGGACTGTTCCTTAGGCACAAAAGGGCCTATAGTGGCCGTCAAGGGAGCGGCGCCCGGTCCGGGCGCGTTCACGTGTCTGTGTCGGAATAGGGAGAAATGTCATGACAATGACCATGGAAGACATGTCGGCGCGCTACGCGACCGACGAAATGAAGAAGGCCGGCGAGAAAGTCAGCAAGTTCATCGTATCCTGCGACGGTCACGTGGACGAGCCGCCCAACATGTTCGACAAGCTGCCGTCGGAAATCCGCGACAGGATCAAGCGCCCGAAGATCATGCTGGAAACCCGCCCGAAGGGCGGCGTCGACCCGGCGGTTCGTGTCAAGGACATGGCGCTCGATGGTCTCGTCGGCGAAGTTCTCTATCCGACTTTCACCCTCGGCCTTTTCGCCCAGGAACAGACCGAACAGGAAGCCGCCTTCCGCGTCTATAACGACTGGATCGCAGAATTCTGCTCCTACGCGCCGGACAAGCTGTGGGCCGTGCCGTGCCTCGCCGCCTACGACATCGACAATGCGATCAAGGAACTCCATCGCTGCGCCGACATGGGCCTCAAAGGCGGCATGATCTGGCAGGTGCCTCACCCGGACCTTCCGCTGTCCTCGCCGCACTATGAAAAGCTGTGGGCCGCCTGCGCCGAACTGGGCCAGCCGATCCATTTCCACATCCTCACCGGTTTCAACTACTTCCGCTTCAAGCGCGAAGGCATGGAAAAGGTCAGAGGTTCGGTCAACATCAAGGTCTCGGAGATCGTCACTACGGCCTTTGACCTCGTGTGGTCAGGTGTGTTCGAGCGCCATCCTACGCTCAAGGCCGCCATCGTCGAAGGCGAAATCGGCTGGGCACCGTTCATTCTTCAACAGTGGGATTACTATTATAAGCGCAACACCAAGCCGGGCCACCCAAACACCGAGTTCAAGATAAATCGCCTGCCGAGTGAGATTTTCAATGAGCACATCTGGCTAACCTTCATGGACGACGTTGCCGGTGGCCATACCCTCGAGTACTGGGGTGAAGACCGCTGCATGTGGTCGAGTGACTACCCGCATCCGAACATGACCTGGCCGAACAGCCGCGCCTTCATCGCGCGTCAGGTCGGCCAGTTGTCGAAGGAAGCACAGCACAAGGTCCTAGCCCAGAACTGTATCGATCTCTATAAGCTGCCGCTGTAAACCGATGAAAGTTCTAAAAAAGGCCGGGCGATTGCCTGGCCTTTTTTATTCGTCTCGCCACTCGAGACGATCAGTTCCCAATCGCTGCCTTTGCTTTGGCTTTCGTTTCAGCCGGCATCGCAACTAGCTTCGCCATAAGGCGCGCGGTCTCGGTGCCGCCATAGGGCGAAATGTCGATCTTCGACTTCTTCGCTTCAGCCAGCAGCTTTTCATCCTTCATGGAAGCATCGAAGGCCTTGCGCAGGATCTCCACGCGCTCCTTGATCGTGCCCGGCGCCAATGCGTAGGTCCGCGCGATCGCCATCTGGCTGAAGATGGCCTCGAGGATGTCCTTCTGTTCCTGGGTCTTGGCAAAAGACTGTGTCAGCGGGACGTTCTTGAGGGCCGGATAGGGTTCGACGCCGGACTGGATGACGGCGATGATCTTGCCCTGCTGCAGCAACTGTCCGTAGCTCGACGCGATGGTCGAGGCGTTGATGCCGCAGTTGCCCTGCAACTCGCCGCGCTCGATGGCGAGGATACGGTCAGCGGCGCCCTTGTAGCCCAGGATGATCTTGAACTTGGTTCCGAGCACGCGGTTCATCGCGTTGGGGAACGAATAAGCCTGCGCACCCTTGCCCGAGGCACCGACAAGCACTTCCTTCTTCATCAGGTCATCGAAGGTCTTGACGCCTGCCGTATGCCAGAAGCTGCAAACGTCCGTGTCGGCCGCCATCGAACCGATCCATTCGTATTTCGTCGGATCGATCTCCTTGCCGCGGATGCCGAGGATGGAATCGAGCATGTTGCTCGCGCGGATATTGCCGAGAACCGTGCCGTCTTTCGGCGCAGCCTTGTAGGTGAACTGGGCTGCGCGCAGGCCGCCGCCGCCCGGCATGTTCTGGATGATGATCGTGGGCTTGCCCGGGATATAGCGATCCATGTGATGGCCGAGCACGCGCGAATAGGTGTCGTAACCGCCGCCGGTGTCGGAACTGACGACGATCTTGAGCTGCTTGCCCGCGTAAAAATCCGCCGCCATTGCCGGCGCGGCAGTCGCCAGTACGCCGCCGAACGCAACGGCAGCAAAACGGTACACGCATGAACTTGCCGGAGATAACCTGGACATCGAAGACTCCCTGAATAGGCCGCAGCCGGTTGTTATGGGCAAATTCTGCCCCACGGCCGTCAATCTGTCATCAGCGGCAACGACGCGGATTCCGGGCCTTTTATGCAAAAGGGCGTCGCCAATGCGCTTTCCCGGGATTATCCTGCGGACGGATCACACGTCATGGCAGCATCGATTTTAAGCCACCCGTCCCCCAATTTCGGCGAGCGTCTTCACGGACCCGTCGATCTTCTGGTCATTCATTACACCGGCATGTGGACGGGCGAAGACGCGCTGTGCCGGCTTTGCGACCCCGACGCCAGGGTCAGCGCCCATTACCTGATCGAGGAAAACGGCACGACCCATGCCCTCGTCGCCGAGGACAAGCGCGCCTGGCACGCCGGAATATCGTTCTGGGCCGGGGAAACCGACGTCAATTCGCGCTCGATCGGCATCGAACTGGTCAACAAGGGCCACGACCTCGGCTATCACGATTTTCCCGACGCCCAGATGGAGGCGCTGATCGACCTCGCCCAAGGCGTCATCGCCCGCCATCGCATTCCGGCCTACCGGGTGCTCGCCCATTCGGACGTGGCGCCCACCCGCAAGGTCGATCCCGGCGAGAAATTCGACTGGCAACGCCTCGCCCTGGCGGGAGTCGGGCTCTACCCGCCCGAAGGCGTCCCCAAACCGCCCGAAAAACCGGACCGCGCCCGATTTCTCGAAAAACTGGCCCGCTACGGCTACGGCATCGGCAGCGACGCCGAAGCCGGGGCCGCCGCCATCGAGGCCTTCCGGCGCCACTATCACGCTCATGCGCTCGGCAATCCGCTCGGCATCGGCGATGCCGGACGGCTCGACTGGCTGATCGCGCACCTGCCGCCCGACGCCTGAACCCTGCCGCGCTTGACCCGCCCGCGCGCCGCCCCCACATTGGCGCCGTGCCAGATGGCCGGATGGCCGCTCCCCGGCAACGGGGGGAGGAAAGTCCGGGCTCCACGGAAACACGGTGCCGGGTAACGCCCGGCGGGGGCGACCCCAGGGAAAGTGCCACAGAAAGCAAACCGCTCAGCCTGCTGAGTAAGGGTGAAAGGGTGCGGTAAGAGCGCACCGCGCCGGCGGTAACGTCGGCGGCACGGCAAACCCCACCGGGAGCAAGACCGAATAGGGATCCAGGCCGGTCGGAGAAATCCGGGCGGCAGGCGGGTTTCCGCGCCGGATCCGGGTTGGTCGCGCGAGGCGTCCGGTAACGGGCGTCCCAGATGAATGGTCATCGCCCTTTCGGGGGCACAGAACCCGGCTTACAGGCCATCTGGCACTATAAATCAGCCCATATCCGGCATTTTTACCGGAAAAACCCGTATTTTCTCCGGATTTTTCCTCTATTTTTTCGAAAATTGCCTGATTTCGCCAAAAAACTCCCGAAATTAGGGATGATTTTCGGATTTCAGGGCGTTTTAGCGCGGAACCGGGGTACTCGCCTCGAGCCCCAGGGACGGCAGGTATGCCTCCAAGGCCGACGACACGATTGCCGCCAAATCCCCAAATAAAGAACATAAAGCGAACAAATTGTCGCCCGACCTGTCGGCAACATTGCCGCCACCGTGACCTGAACCGCACCAAATAAATCGCCAAATCGAGGCGTCATTAACGTCTTGTTTACCAAGGAAATACTATGGATTCCCGTTGACGCCCATGAAATCCCATGTTAACCCATTTTATCCCATCGGGCGTCTGAAACGGCCAGGGATGATGCGTCCATGAACCGGGGGCTTCGGAACCCGGCCAGGGCGCATCCGGGAGAGGTTCCCCAAGGGGGCGGTGATGGCATTGTTCATCTCCACGTTCATCAACAAGGTTGACCGAAAGGGCCGCGTCTCGGTCCCGGCGACCTTTCGCGCTGCCCTCAAGGGACAAACCTTCAACGGCATCGTCGCATTCCGCAGCTATCGCGGCGCCACCATCGAGGCCTGCGCCATCGACCGCATGGAAGAACTTTCACGCAGCCTCGACGCCCTCGACCAGTTTTCCGCCGAGCAGGACGCACTCGCCTCCACCATCTTTGCCGATGCCCACCAGTTGCCGATCGACGGCGACGGCCGCGTGACGCTGCCGCCGGTGCTGGCCGAACATGCGGGCATCAACGATGCCGCCGCCTTCGTCGGCCGCGGCGCCACTTTCCAGATCTGGGCGCCCGATACCTTCTCGCGCCATCAGGCCGATGCCCGCAAGAACGCCGCCGAACGCGGCGCGACCCTGCGCCTCGTTCCCCGCCCGAAGGGCGAGTGAGGCCGCCATGGCCGCGCATCGCCCCGACACCCGATCCGAAACCGGCCGGTGTCATGTCCCTGTCATGCTGTCGGAAGTGCTCGACGCGCTCGCGCCGCGCGACGGCGAGGTTTACCTGGACGGCACCTTCGGCGGCGGCGGCTATACGCGCGCCATTCTCGATGCCGCCGACTGCACCGTATGGGCCGTCGACCGCGACCCCGAAGCGATCGAGCGCGGACGCGCGCTGGAACGCGAATACGCGGGCCGGCTGACGGTGCTGGCCGGACGCTTCGGCGAGATGGACCGCCTGCTCGCCGCGCGCGGCATCAATCATGTCGATGGCGTCGTGCTTGATCTCGGCGTGTCCTCGTTCCAGATCGACGATGCGGCACGCGGATTTTCCTTCCAGGCCGACGGGCCGCTCGACATGCGCATGGGCGAAGACGGCCCGAGTGCCGCAGACGTCGTCAACAGCATGAGCGAGGAAGACCTCGCCGACATCATCTACGAATACGGCGAAGAACGCTTCGCGCGCTCGGTTGCCCGCGCCATCGCGCGCGCGCGCGCGGAAGCGCCGATCCGCACCACCGGCGCGCTCGCCGACATCGTGCGCCGCGCCGTGCGCGGCCGCCGCCCCGGTTCTGCCCGCGACAAGATCGATCCGGCGACGCGCACGTTCCAGGCGCTTCGCATTCACGTCAACGACGAGCTTGGCGAGATCAACCGCGGCCTCGCCGCCGCCGAACGCATCCTGCGTCCTGGCGGACGTCTCGTCGTCGTCGCTTTCCATTCCCTTGAGGACCGCAGCGTCAAATCGTTCTTTTCCGTTCGCTGCGGTTCCCGGGCGCGGCCTTCGCGTCACCAGCCGTCCCTTTCCTCCCGGGGGACCGTGAACGAGGCCGCGCCCACTTTTCACCTGCTCCACCGCGGCGCGGTCAAGCCGCGCGCGGCGGAAGCCGACGCCAACCCGCGGGCCCGTTCCGCCAGACTGCGCGCCGCAAGGCGCACCGATGCCCCCATAGGGGCCGCAGCATGAAGGGCCGGGCGACACTTTTCTGCATCTGCCTCGCCGTTGCGGTGGGCTTCGGACTGTTCCACGTCAAATACAAGGTTCAGGCGCTGGAAGAAGAACTCGCGCGCCTCAATGGCCAGATCGTCCACGAGCAGGAGCAGCTGCACGTTCTGCGCGCCGAATGGGCCTACCTCAACCGGCCCGAGCGGCTCGAAGATTTGAACGGCCGCTTCCTCGGCCTCGCCCCGGTGATGCCCGCCCAGCTCGGCCGCCTGACCGACCTGCCGACGCGCCCGGTCGAGGAAACCGAACAGGGTGAGAACGAGGAAACGACGAAACCCGCCATCGGTGCGATCAAGACGGGGGCCGCGCGATGAGCATTCTCTTCGGTACCCGCCACACCCGCACCAACATCGACGGCATTGCCAAACAGGCGCTGGAAACCGGACGCACGCGCATCCTGGTTGCCGGCGCGCTGTTCTCGCTCGCCTTCCTTGCCATCGGCCTGCGTCTTGCCGACGTCACGATCGTCAAGCCCACGGGCGAGCCTCGCCTCGCCACCAACAAGCGCACACCCGCCTTTGCCGCCGGCCGCGCCGACATCGTCGATCGCAACGGCGTGTTGCTTGCGACCTCGCTCAACACCGCATCGCTCTACGCCAATCCGCGCCAGATCCTCGATGCGCGCGAGGCCGCCGACAAGCTCGCCCGCGTCCTGCCCGGCATCACCGCGGGCGAAGCGATGAGCAAGCTGTCGTCCGACCGCTCCTTCGTCTGGCTCAAGCGCCACCTGACGCCGCGCCAGCAATACGCGGTCAACGCGCTCGGCATTCCCGGCCTCTATTTCCAGCGCGAAGAGCGCCGCGTTTATCCGCAGGGCAAACTCTTCGCCCACGTTCTTGGCTTTGCCGGAACGGACGGTACGGGCCTGACCGGCATCGAAAAAACTTTCGACGACACTCTGCGGTCCGGCGCTGCCCCCGTCAGGCTGTCGGTCGATGCCCGCGTGCAGCACATCCTGCACCAGGAACTTCAGGCCGCCGTGACGGCTTTCCGCGCCGACGGCGCCGCGGCAATGGTGATGGATGCGAAGAGCGGCGAAATCATCGCGCTGGTGTCCCTGCCCGATTTCGATCCGAACCTTCCCAATGCGATCCCGCAGAAAGCCGCCTTCAATCGCACCACCCTCGGCGTCTACGAGATGGGATCGACCTTCAAGATCTTCACGACAGCGATGGCGCTCGACAGCGGCGCATCGAAAATGGCGAGCAGCTACGACGCCTCCAAGCCGATCCGCATCGCGCGCTTCGTCATCACCGATTACCACGGCAAGAACCGCTGGCTGACGGTGCCGGAAATCTTCATCTACTCGTCCAACATCGGCACGGTGAAGATGGCGCTCGAAGTCGGCACGAAGCGCCAGCAGGACTACCTGCGCCGCCTCGGCCTGCTTGCACCCGCGGCCATCGAACTGCCCGAAGTCGGCTCGCCGCTGATGCCTTCGCCCTGGCGCGAGATCAACACCATGACCATCTCGTTTGGCCACGGCGTCGCGGTGACGCCGGTGCAGCTTGCCCAGGCGACGGCCGCCGTGGTCAACGGCGGCATCCTGCCGAAAGCGACGCTGCTGAAGCCCGCCAAGGATGCCGCGATCCCCGGCACGCGCGTCCTCAAGCCGCAGACCTCGCGCGACATGCGCAGGCTCATGCGCCTCGTCGTCACCGACGGCACCGGCACCAAGGCCGAAGCCAAGGGTTATTTCGTCGGCGGCAAGACCGGCACCGCCGAAAAGATAGGTGCGCGCGGCTACCGCGCCAAGGCACTGGTGTCGTCTTTCGCCGGCGCCTTCCCGATCGACGACCCGCGCTATGTCGTGCTCGCCATCGTCGACGAACCGCACGGAAACAAGCAGTCCTTCGGCTATGCCACCGGCGGCTGGGTGGCCGCGCCGGTGATCAAGCGCTTCGTCGAACGCGCGGCGCCCCTGCTCGGTATCGCGCCGCGCGCATCAGATTCACCGGAGGTCGCGCGCATTCTCGACCTCAAGCTTCCCGTGGCCGCCAAGTCCAAGACCAAGGACCGGCAAGGGAGCGACCAAAATGCGTCTTATTGACCTGATCGGAAAAGAAGGAATCCTTTTGGCGAAGAACGAGGCAGCACGGACCATCGACATTACCGGGATCGCGTCTGATTCGCGCGAGGTCCGCCCGGGCTACCTGTTTGCCGCCCTGCCCGGCCATGCCCGCGACGGCCGCGCCTTCGTCAAGGATGCCGTCTCTCGCGGCGCCGTCGCGCTGCTGGCGCCGGCCGGCACGAAGGCGCTTCTCGATTCGGGCGAATATGCCGATCTCGCCGATCTGCCCGTCGTCGAAGATGCGGAACCGCGCCGCCGCTTCGCCCTGATGGCGGCACGTTTCTACGACGCCCAGCCCGAGGTGACCGCTGCCGTCACCGGCACCAACGGCAAGACCTCGGTCGCGAGCTTTACCCGCCAGATCTGGGCGCACATGGGCATTCCTGCCGCCTCTCTCGGCACGCTTGGGGTTTCGTCTCCCGGCTTCGAGGAGCCGGGCGCCCTGACCACGCCCGATCCCGCGCGCCTGCACGCCACGCTCGCGCGTCTTGCGCGCGACGGCGTCAGCCACCTGTGCATGGAAGCCTCCTCGCACGGCATCGAGCAATTCCGTCTCGACGGCGTGAAGCTCGTCGCCGCAGCCTTCACCAACCTGACGCGCGATCATCTCGATTATCACGGCACCGAGGAAAACTACTTCGCCGCCAAGGCGCGCCTGTTTACCGACCTGCTGCCCATCGACGGCATCGCCGTACTCAATGCCGACATTCCGCAATACGCGGCGCTGTCGGGAATCGCCGCGCGCCGCGGCCATCGCGTGCTGGCCTACGGCCTGCATGGCCACGACATCGGCATCCGCCGCGCGCGCCCGAACGGGCTCGGCCAGCTCGCGTCCCTCGATATCGCGGGACGCTCCCATGACGTCCATGTTCCGCTCGTCGGCGGCTTCCAGTTGCACAACGTCGCCTGCGCGCTCGGCCTGGCGCTTGCCACCGGTGCCGCCGCCGAAGAGGCGCTCGGTGCCATCGGCAGTCTCAGGGGCGCGCCGGGTCGCATGGAACTGGTCGGCACGCGCGCCAACGGCGGCGCCGTCTTCGTCGACTATGCCCATACGCCCGACGCCCTCGCCAACGTGCTGGCCGCGCTCCGGCCCCATGCAATGGGCCGTCTTTCGGTGGTGTTCGGCTGCGGCGGCGACCGCGATCGCGGCAAGCGTCCGCTGATGGGCCGCATCGCCGTCGATGGCGCCGACGATATCATCGTCACAGACGACAATCCGCGCAGCGAAGACGCCGCCGCCATCCGCCGCGAGGTTCTCGCGGGCGCGATGGGCCGCGCGCGCGAAATTGCCGACCGCCATGAGGCCATCGCCGCCGCCGTCGCCGCGCTCGGCGCAGGCGACGTGCTGGTCATCGCCGGCAAGGGCCACGAACGCGGCCAGATCGTCGGCGACAAGGTTCATCCTTTCTTCGATGCGGATGAAGCACGCAAGGCCATCATTGATGCCGACGGGGGGCGCCAGTGACCGACGCCGCCAAGCCGCTCTGGACCCAGGCGGAAGCCGAACACGCCACTGGTGGCCATTCGACCCTGCCGTGGTCGGCAAGCGGCGTCAGCATCGACAGCCGCACGCTGGCGAAGGGCGATCTGTTCGTCGCCATACGCGGCCCCCGCTTCGACGCCCATGACTTTCTTGCCGATGCCTTCAAGGCGGGCGCCGCCTGCGCGCTGGTCAACCGCATCCCGCGCAATCATCCCGATGACCAGCCGCTGCTGATCGCCGAAGATACCTATTCCGGCCTCAAGGCCCTGGCCCGCGCCGCACGTCAGCGCGCCGATGCCCGCCGCATCGCGGTCACCGGCAGCGTCGGCAAGACCTCGACCAAGGAAGCGCTGGCCGCGGCCCTTGCGCCGTCAGGCAAGGTTGCCGCCACGGTGGGCAACCTCAACAACCTGTGGGGCGTGCCGCTCTCGCTTGCCCGCATGCCGCGCGACACCAAATTCGGCGTGTTCGAGATCGGCATGAACCACGCGGGCGAGATCACGCCGCTGTCGCGCATCGTGCGCCCCGATATCGCCATCATCACGACCGTGGAAGCCGTGCATCTGCAATTCTTCGACTCGATCGAAGACATCGCGCGCGCCAAGGCCGAAATCTTCGACGGGCTGCGCGGGCGCGGCACGGCAGTGCTGAACCGCGACAACCGGTTCTTTGATTTCCTGGTCGAGGAAGCGGCGGCGCGCTCCATCGCCAATATCGTTTCCTTCGGCGAACACGAGGATGCCGATGCCCGGCTACTGTCTTACGACAGCGGCTCGCCCGCGCGCATTCGCGCCGACATCATGGGCAAGACGCTCGACTTCACCCTCGCCCTGCCCGGACGGCACAATGCACTGAACGCGATGGCGGTGCTCGCCGCCATCGGGATTCTCGGCGCCGACATCGACAAGGCCGCCGATGCGCTCGGGCGCATGGACGCGCCCGCCGGTCGCGGCAAGCGCATGCGCGTGAAACTCGCGGGTGGCGGCGAAGCCCTGGTCATCGACGATTCCTACAACGCCTCCCCCGCCTCCATGCGCGCGTCCTTCAAGGTGTTGGCCCAGGCCAAGCCAGGTGCCAGCGGGCGGCGCATCGCGGTGCTGGGCGACATGCTCGAACTTGGTTCCGGCTCCGCCCGGGCCCATGCCGATCTGGCCGAAGACATCGTCGCCGCCGGGGCCGACCTCGTGCTGACGACAGGCGATAACATGATGCATCTCGACGATGCGCTGCCCCGCCGCCTGCGCGCGGGTCACGGCGCGCGCGCCGCCGACCTCGTCGCGCTTCTGAACGAATTGCTGCGCGACGGCGACGTCGTGCTGGTCAAGGGCTCGAACAGCCAGAACCTCGGCGCCGTCGTGCGCGCGCTCGCCAAGCCGGGTGCTGCGTCCAAAGCCGAACCGGCCCACTGAGGAGGAACGACAGGACGAATGCTTTATAATCTCCTCGCCCCGCTCGCGATTGATTTCGGCCCCCTCAACCTGTTCCGGTACCTCACCTTCAGGACCGGCGGCGCGGTGATGACCGCGCTGCTGGTGTGTTTCCTGTGCGGCCCCGCGGTGATCCGCTGGCTCAAGGCGCGCCAGGCCGAAGGCCAGCCCATCCGCACCGACGGCCCCGAATCCCATCTGCTGACCAAGAAGGGCACGCCCACCATGGGCGGCTTCATCATCCTGCTGGGTCTTTCGGTGGCGACGCTCCTGTGGGCCGACCTGTCCAACGCCTATGTCTGGGTCGTGCTGTTCGTGACCATCGGCTTCGGCGCCATCGGCTTCGCCGACGACTACCTGAAGCTGACGCGGCGCAATCACAAGGGTGTCCCCGGTAAAATTCGGCTCAGCGCCGAAATCGCCGTCGCCGTTGCCGCCGCCGTGTGGATCATGCACATCACGAAAGCGCCGCTCGACACCACGCTGGCGGTGCCATTCTTCAAGTCGCTGCTGATCAACCTCGGCTGGTTCTTCCCGGTCTTCGCTGCCTTCGTCATGGTGGGCGCATCGAACGCGGTCAACCTGACCGACGGGCTCGACGGCCTCGCCATCGGCCCGGTCATGATCGCGGCGGGCTGCCTCGCGCTGATTTCCTATCTGGTCGGCAACGCCATCTTCGCCAATTACCTGCAGATCCATTTCGTGTCCGGCGCCGGCGAGTTGACGGTTCTGTGCGGCGCGCTGGTCGGCGCATCGCTTGGCTTCCTGTGGTTCAACGCACCCCCCGCCATGGTGTTCATGGGCGATACCGGCTCGCTGTCGGTCGGCGGCGCGCTCGGCGCGGTCAGCGTCATCATCAAGCACGAACTGGTGCTGGCCGTGATCGGCGGGTTGTTCGTGCTGGAAACGGTATCGGTTATCGTCCAGGTCGTCTCCTTCAAGCTGACCGGCAAGCGCGTCTTCCGCATGGCGCCGCTGCACCACCACTTCGAGAAGAAGGGCTGGGCCGAACCTACCGTCGTCATCCGTTTCTGGATCATCGCGATCGTGCTCGCGCTGATCGGCCTTTCCACCCTGAAGCTGCGCTAGAAGGACCATGATCGAGCTCGCCGCCACTTCGGGACAGACCTACGCCGTGATGGGACTCGGTGCGTCCGGTCTCGCCACGGTCGAGGCGCTCGAGCGCGCGGGCGCGCGCGTGCTCGCTTGGGACGACGATGCCGGGCGGCGCGCCACCGCGATCGAGCGCGGCATGAAGCTGACCGACCTCGCCCAGGTCAACCTGGCTGGAACCGCGGCGCTGCTGCTGTCGCCGGGTATCCCGCACACGTATCCCAAACCCCATCCGACCGCCGAGGCCGCACGCCGGGCGGGCGTGCCGATCCTCTGCGATATCGATCTCCTGCTCGGCGCCAATGCCAAAGCGGGCGCGCGCGTCATCGGCATTACCGGCACCAACGGCAAATCGACCGTCACGGCGCTGATCGGCCATTGCCTGACGGCGGCGGGCGTGTCGTGCTCGGTCGGCGGCAACTTGGGCCCCGCGGCACTCGGCCTCGCACCGCAGGGTACGGGCGGCGCCTATGTGCTGGAACTGTCGAGCTACCAGATCGAACGGATCGCCACCGCGGGCTTCGATGTTGCGGTCCTGATCAACATCACCCCCGACCATCTCGACCGGCACGGCGGCATGGCCGGCTATATCGCCGCCAAGGAAAAGCTGTTCGAACTGATGCGCGGGCCCCGCTCGGTCGCCGTGATCGGCGCCGACAACAGCGACTGCCGCGCTGTGGCCAACCGCCTCAGGGCATCGGGCAAGGCGCGGGTCGTCGCCATTTCCGCCGAACGTTCCGTCGAAGGCGGCATCTGGGTCGAGGGCGGCCGCATTATGGACGCGACAACGGGTGCCGCCCGCCTGATTGCCGATATCTCCTCCGTCGGCACGTTGCCCGGTACCCACAACTGGCAGAACGCGGCGGCCGCGACGGCAGCGCTGCTCGCCTTCGGGCTGGCTCCGGAACGAATCGCCGAAGGCCTTGCGAGTTACCCGGGTCTTCCCCATCGTCAGGAACGCCTGCGCCGGATCGGCGACGTCACCTATATAAATGACTCGAAGGCGACCAACGCGGACGCGGCGCTGCGCGCCATCGTCTGCTACGACGACATTTTCTGGATCGCGGGCGGACTCGCCAAGGACGGCGGCTTCGCCGCACTTGCCCCGGGCTTCGGCCGTATCCGCCACGCCTATCTCATCGGCAAGGCTGCCGCCGACATTGCCGCGACCATCGAGGGGCGCATCGCCTTCACGATGTCGGGCACACTCGATGCCGCCCTTGCCGCCGCCCATGAAGCTGCGCAAGGCTCGAGGCGGTCCGCCGTCGTGCTGCTGTCGCCGGCCTGCGCCTCCTTCGACCAGTTCGCCAATTTCGAAGCCCGCGGCAACGCCTTCCGCCAGATGGTGGCGGCGCTGCCCGAAACCGCCGGGGTGACGCCATGATCGGCTTCGCGCGCACCGATACGTCCGTGCTCGCCCGCTGGTGGTGGACCGTCGACCGCTGGACGCTGTTCGCCGTCGCGGCACTGATCGGCTTCGGTATCCTGCTGACCCTTGCCGCATCCCCCGCCGTGGCCGAGCGCATCGGCTACGACACCTATTATTTCGTCAAGCGCCAGCTCGCCTACCTGCTGCCTGCGCTCACGGTGGTCTTCGCCCTGTCGTTGCTGGAACCGCGCGGTGTGCGGCGCGTCGGTATCGTGCTGTTCGCCATGTCCCTTCTGCTGCTGGTAGCAACGCTGTTCGTCGGCGTCGAAATCAAGGGTGCCAGACGCTGGCTCAGCCTCGGCGGCTTTTCGCTGCAGCCCTCCGAACTGGTGAAGCCGGCCTTCGCCGTGGTCATCGCCTGGCTGATGGTGACCGCCAAGTCGTCGGAAAAATTCCCGGGCCTCGTCATCGCGCTGGGCGTTTACGGCCTCGTCGCGATGCTTCTGGTGCTGGAACCCGACATGGGACAGACCGCGTTGGTCACCGCGATCTTCTTCGCCGAATTCTTCGTCGGCGGCATGCCTCTCTACCTGATTGCGGGCGGCATCGCGTTCGCCGCCGTCGGTGCCGTCGGCGCCTATTACACGCTGCCGCATTTCGCCAGCCGCATTAACCGGTTCCTCGATCCGTCCTCGGGTGACAGCTACCAAGCGGTTACCGGCCTTGAAGCCTTCATGAACGGCGGCCTGTTCGGCCGCGGTCCCGGCGAGGGCACGGTCAAGGAAGTCCTGCCCGACGCCCATTCCGACTTCATCTTCGCCGTCGCCGGCGAAGAGTTGGGCTTTTTCGCCTGCCTGATCATCGTCGCGATTTTCGCAGCCATCGTGCTGCGCGCCATCGCGCGTTCGCTTGAAGCGCACAACCTGTTCGTGCTGCTCGCGGTCACCGGCCTGCTGACACAGTTCGGCACCCAGGCGATCATCCACATGGCGTCCACCCTCAACCTGATGCCCACCAAGGGCATGACCCTGCCGTTCATTTCCTACGGCGGGTCGTCGCTGATCGGGATCGCCATCACCATGGGGCTGATGCTGGCGCTGACGCGCAAGCATGTCGGCCTGAGGGAGGTCTGAGGTGTCGCCCGAGAACCTCTCCCAACGCCATCCCATCGTACTGGTCGCCGGCGGCACCGGCGGGCATGTTTTCCCGGCCGAGGCGCTGGCCGCCGAACTGCGCCAGCGCGGCTACACGCTGGCGCTGTTCACCGACAGCCGCGGCAAGACCTGGTCGGGCGCACTCGGCGGGGTCGATACCCATGCCATCCGCGCCGGCCGCGTCTCGGGCGTTTCCCTCCTGCGCCGCATTACCGGCGCCGCCGAACTGGCGCTGGGCGGGCTGCAATCGCGCAAGCTGCTGGCCCGCCTCAGGCCGTCGGTCGTGGTCGGCTTTGGCGGCTATGCTTCGGTGCCCGCGATGCTGGCGGCAAACAGCCTTTCGGTACCCACGGTCATCCATGAACAGAACGCGCTGCTGGGGCGCGCCAACAGGCTGCTGGCCCCGCGCGTCTCCGCAATCGCAACGTCTTTCGCAGAAGTCGCGCGCATCCGCCCCGAGGACGCCGCCAAGGTAGTGCTGACCGGCAATCCCGTGCGCGAACCGGTGCGGGCCTTGCGCGAAATTCCCTTTACCGAACCTGCCCGCGGGGCTCCGGTCGAACTTCTCGTGACCGGCGGCAGCCAGGGCGCCAGCGTCTTTGCCCGCGTGGTGCCGGGCGCCATCGCCCGCCTGCCCGAAGACATCCGCGCGCGCCTCAACGTGACCCAGCAGGCCCGCCCCGAGGATCTGGAAACCGTGCGCGCCGCCTATGCCGACATGGGCCAGTCCGCCACCGTCGAAAGCTTCTTTGCCGACCTTCCCGAACGCTTGGGCCGCGCGCATATCGTCGTCTGCCGCGCCGGTGCGTCCACCTGCGCCGAACTGACCTGCGCGGGGCGCCCGGCGATCCTCGTGCCCTACCCTTCCGCCGCCGACGATCACCAGAGCGCGAATGCCCGCGCGGTGGCCGCATCGGGCGGCGCCGAACTGGTCGCCGAACCGTCGTTCACCCCCGAAACCCTCGCCGCCCGTCTCAAGCTGATGATCGAGCAGCCCGGCCGCCTTACCCAGATGGCGACCGCTGCGCGCAACGCCGGCCACAAGGACGCGGCCGGCAACCTCGCCATTCTCGTGATGAACCTGGTGCCCGTGCATCTGCGCAACGGCGGAAAGGAAGCCGCATGAAAGCGATGCCTCTCACCATCGGAACCATCCATTTCGTCGGCATCGGCGGCATCGGCATGTCCGGCATCGCCGAAATCCTGCACAACCTCGGCTATTCGGTACAAGGCTCCGACGTTGCCGACAGCGCCAACGTCAAGCGCCTGCGCGACATGGGCATCGCCGTTCACGTAGGCCACGAAGCCCACAATCTGGGCGAAGCCCAGGTTGTGGTCGTTTCCTCGGCTATTCCGCGCGACAACCCCGAAGTAGCCGCAGCGCGGGCGAAACTCATTCCCGTTGTGCGCCGGGCCGAAATGCTGGCCGAGTTGATGCGCCTCAAGTGGTCGATCGCCATTGCCGGCACCCACGGCAAGACGACGACGACGTCGCTGGTCGCGGCCATCGTCGACGGGGCCGGCCTCGATCCGACCGTGATCAACGGCGGCATCGTCAATGCCTATGGCTCCAACGCGCGGCTGGGCGCCGGCGAATGGATGGTGGTCGAGGCCGACGAGTCGGATGGCACCTTCACCAAGCTGCCCGCGACGATCGCCATCGTCACCAACATCGATCCCGAGCACCTCGACTTCTACGGCGATTTCGACGCGGTGCGCACGGCCTTCGTGTCCTTCGTCCAGAACATTCCCTTCTACGGCTTCGCCGCAGTCTGCATCGACCATCCGGAAGTGCAGGCGATGATCCCGCGCGTGTCGGATCGCAAGCTGATCACCTACGGCATGAGCCCGCAGGCCGACGTCCGTGCCGTCAACATCAGGGCCGAGCCGGGCGTCCTGACCTTTGATGTCATCATCACGTCGCGCGCATCGGCCAAGCCGCGCACGCTCGAAGGCATGAAGCTGCCGATGCTGGGCAACCACAACGTCCAGAACGCGCTGGCGGCGATCAGCGTCACCCAGGAAATGGACATTCCCGACGACCGCATCCGCGCCGCACTTGCGGGTTTTGCCGGGGTCAAAAGGCGTTTCACGCGCACGGGCGAGGCCCACGGCGTTACCGTCATCGACGATTACGGCCATCACCCGGTCGAGATCTCCGCTGTGCTGAAAGGCGCGCGCGCCGCAACGTCGGGCCGCATCATCGCCGTCGTCCAGCCGCATCGCTTCTCGCGCCTGCAATCGCTGTTCGATCAGTTCTGCACCTGCTTCAACGACGCCGACACCGTCATCGTCGCCGAGGTCTATCCGGCGGGCGAAAAGCCCATTCCCGGCATCGACCGCGACCACATGGTCGAAGGCCTGCGTGCGCGCGGGCATCGCGACGTGATCGCCCTGGCTGACCCCAAGGCGCTCGCCGGGATCGTGCACGGCCTCGCCAAGGCGGGCGACCTGGTGGTCTGCCTCGGCGCCGGTTCCGTCACCTACTGGGCGCAGGCGCTGCCCGCCGAACTGGAAGCGCTGGGCCCCGGCAAGGGAGGCAGCTCATGATGGCGGCCGCCCACGTCCATCATCGCCTGATCGACCGGCTGCCGCCGGTGCGCGGGCGTTACCGCGAAGGCGCCGAGCTTTCGCGCATCACCTGGTTCCGCGTCGGCGGACCGGCAGAAGTAATGTTCCGCCCCGCCGATGCCGACGACCTCGCCGATTTCCTGCGCGACCGTCCCTCCGACGTGCCGGTAACGATGATCGGTGTCGGCTCCAACCTTCTGGTGCGCGATGGCGGCATCCCCGGCGTCGTCATTCGCCTTGGCGGCGAATTCGCCACCATCGATATCGAGGGCACCGACATCATTGCCGGCGCGGGCGCGCTCGACGGCAACGTCGCCCATGCGGCGGCGGTGGCTGAGATCGCCGGCCTCGAATTCCTTGCCGGCATTCCCGGCACCATCGGCGGTGCGGTGCGCATGAACGCGGGCGCCTATGGACGCGAGATCAGGGACGTACTGGTGAGTGCCGAAGCCGTCAGCGGCGACGGCACCCTGCATACCCTCGCGCCTGCCGACATGGACATGAGCTACCGCCACACCGGCGTGCCAAACGACTACGTGTTTACCACCGCCCGCCTGCGCGGCACCCCAGGTGCCCGCGCCGAGATCACCCGGCGCATCAAGGAAATCCAGGACGCCCGCGCCGCCACCCAGCCCGTGCGCACGCGCACCGGCGGTTCCACCTTTAAAAATCCTGTTGGAAAGAAAGCGTGGGAACTGATCGACGCGGCAGGTTGCCGTGGCCTGATGATCGGCGGCGCCCGCGTCTCCGACCAGCACTGCAATTTCCTGATCAACGAAGGCACCGCCACCGCCGCCGATATCGAGGCACTGGGCGAGGAAGTCCGCCGCCGCGTGAAGGACCATTCGGGCATTACGCTGGAGTGGGAAATCCGCATCATCGGCGTTCCCGCGAAAGGAGGCCGGGCATGAGCGCGAAGAAGCGCATCGCCGTCCTCATGGGCGGGCCGTCGGCCGAACGCGAGGTGTCGCTGGTCTCGGGCGCGGCCTGCGCCAAGGCGCTTGCCGAGTTGGGCCATGACGTCGCGAAGGTCGACGTCGGCCACGATCTTGGCCGCGTCGTGTCGGAACTTGCCGCGCATCGCCCCGACGTCGCCTTCAACGCCCTGCACGGGCGCTTCGGCGAGGACGGCTGCATCCAGGGCGCCCTTGAACTGATGCAGATCCCCTATACCCATTCGGGCGTGCTGGCCTCGGCCGTCGCCATGGACAAGCCGACGGCCCGGCGTCTGTTCCGCGACGCGGGCCTCGACTGCGCCGAAGGCGGCGTCCATGGGCGTGACGATGTCGTCGGCCGCCATGTCATGGAACCGCCCTATGTCCTGAAGCCGCTGAACGAAGGATCTTCGGTCGGCGTCAAGATCGTCTTCGAAAACGATGCTCCGCCCGCAGCCAAGGACTGGTCCTTCGGCGAGAGCGTGCTGGTCGAACGCTATATCCCCGGGCGCGAGGTTCAGGTCGCGGTCATGGGCGCTCGCGCGCTGGGCGCCATCGAGATCAGGCCCAAGGGCCGCTTCTACGATTTCGAAGCCAAGTACACCGAGGGCAAGGCCGATCACCTGATGCCCGCCCCCATCGGCGAGGCGCCCTATGCGGAAGCCCTGCGTATCGGGCTTGCCGCGCACCAGGCGCTTGGCTGCCGCGGCGTCAGCCGCACCGATCTGCGCTACGACGACACCAAAGGCACGCCCGGCCGTTTCGTCGTGCTGGAAGTCAACACCCAGCCCGGCATGACGCCGCTGTCGCTGGTACCCGAGATCGCCGGCCATTGCGGCATCGGTTTCGGCGAACTCGTTTCCTGGATGGTGGAGGACGCCTCATGCCCGCGTTGAAGAGCACCCGCGCCCGCAAACCCGCGCCCAAGCGTCCCCGCCGCAAGGGCCTGCCCAAATCCCTGCGCACCGCCCTGCGCTGGGGCCTGCCCGCGGCACTGTTCGCCACCGCCGCCGTCGGCGGCACCTGGATCTATACGAGCGGGCGCGTCGAGGCCAGCATCGCCGCCGCGCGCGACGGCGCCATCGGCCTGACCGCGCGGGCCGGCCTGCGCGTCCAGAACGTTCTCGTGCTCGGTCGCAACCGCGCCGACCGCGACGAAGTGACGCGCGCGCTCGGCGCCGTACGCGGCCAGCCGATCCTCGCCTTCGATCCCCATGCCGCCAAGACGCGGCTGGAAAAGATCAATTGGGTGCGTGCCGCGGAAGTCGAACGCCGCCTGCCCGATACCATCTACCTGCGCCTCGTCGAGCGCGAGCCGCTGGCGCTCTGGCAGCACGACGGCAAGCTGGCCCTGATCGACCGCGAAGGGGTGGTCATCACCCGCGAGCATCTCGGCCGTTTCCCGGGCCTGCCGATGATCGTCGGCGCCAACGCCGCCGAACATGCCGAGAAAATCATCGATATCCTGCGCGCGCGCCCCGCGGTTGCGGAAACGGTCAGCGCCATCGTGCGCGTCGCCGGTCGTCGCTGGGACCTGCGTCTCAAGAATGACGTGACCGTGCAGCTTCCCGAAGACGGTGCGGCACGGGCCGTAGCCCGCCTTGCCGGGCTGATCGCACGCGACGGCATTCTCACGCGCGACGTCATCGCCATAGACATGCGCCTGCCCGACCGGCTGGTCGTGCGCACGCGCCACGGATCGCGCCCGCTGTCGGGCGCCGATGCCGGACGGAATTCAAAGACTCGCGCCGCTGGTGGCGGCGCCAGGCGCCCGGCCAGGGACACCTGAGCGGGCAACGGGGGAATGGGGATATGAAGAAAAAGCGTCTCGCCAGATCAAAGGAAGGGTTGATCACCGCGCTCGACATCGGTTCGAGCAAGATCGCCTGTTTCATCGCGCGCATGAGCGACGAAGGCGCGGTTCGCGTCATCGGCATCGGGCATCACGCCTCCGCGGGCGTGCGCTCGGGCGTGATCACCGACGTCGAGGCGGCGGAAGAAGCGATCCTCGCCACCGTGCACGCGGCCGAACAGATGGCGGGTGAAACCATCGAAGACGTCGTCGTCAACCTGTCGGGCGGCGCGCCGAAGTCGGAAATCCTGCACTACGACGTTTCCATCGCCGGCCACGAGGTGGGCGATGCCGACATGCGCAAGGTTCTGGCCCAGGGCCACGCCGCCTGCCAGAGCGACGAACGCGAGCTGATTCATTGCATCCCCGTCGGCTACACCATCGACGGCGCGCGCGGCATTCGCGATCCGCGCGGCATGTACGGCGACCGGCTGGGCGTCAGCATGCACGTGATCACGGCCATGACCGGCGCGGTGCGCACGCTGGCGACCAGCCTCAACCGCTGCCGCCTGGAAGTCTCCGACATCGTTCTGGCACCCTATTCGGCGGGCCTGTCGGCGCTGGTCGAAGACGAGATCAACCTGGGCGCCACCGTCATCGACATG
>Ga0222714_10002093_pt1 | contig 21647 bp, 24 predicted proteins | sample C33_3DmetaG_FD_165048 | JGI IMG/M metagenome (GOLD analysis project Ga0222714, IMG submission 165048) | Estuarine water microbial communities from San Francisco Bay, California, United States - C33_3D | ecosystem: Environmental > Aquatic > Marine > Unclassified | place: USA: California...
ATAGTGGATTACCGTTGCCAGTAGGGCCAGTGATGTAGGTTGGATAGAATTCTTTAGACTGAATAATGCTTTCTACATCTTTATGGTTACCAAATGCAACGTAATTAAAGTCAACCTGTGGAATCAATGACACTTCGTTCGCGATTTTAGGAGATGATTTCTCCACAGGTTGAGTAAGTGGTATCACGTTAGGTATATTCTTAAGAGTAAATGTGTTGCGATCTTTTTTAGCAACAACTGACCATGGAATAGTATCAAAACCTAATTGTGATACAGCTTCCATCACTTGTGATGTGCTTAATCTTTCCAGAGTATCTGGATATAGTGCAATTATTTTATTACGTATTGCTTCTTTTTGTTCTTTTTTGTATCTCATAACAACCTCTCAATTATCAATTTATATAACTATTATACACTGATTTTAAATTAATGTACACAACTATTTAAAACATTTTCTTCTAAAATCAGTATTTGCTGTGCCTGGTATGCGTTTTAGCGATTCACCAAAAAGGTGCTTAACAATAGATCTTTCTCCACTGCCAGCGGACATTCCCTTAATTTTGGCTATGACTAATTGTCCATTTTCATTTCGAACATTTTTATTTCTTACTTGACCCGCAGGAGATTCTACAGTCATTTGCAACGCTTTTCTTTCTATTTGAATATCGTTATCAATAATTATTTCAACAATAGATTCTTTACGTAATCCTGTTGCATAATCAATACCATTTTCAATCTTTGTTAACTTTATTGTTTTTCCATTAGTCATAATCAATCTCCATTTGTTTATCTAATATAACTATTATACAATAAATCGCATTTAATGTACACAGTTAAATTGTAAACAGAATGTAACATTTAAGCAATTCTTTCAATAAATTTGTTGAGCAGCACTCTAGACTTTTTCTTAGATCCAAACATTCTTTTCATCTGAGTTGCAATTTTTGCGGCACTCATATCGTCAGTAATATTTAATTCTACATCATCATCAATAGATAAAGACTTAGTAGGTATTAAGAATAAGTCATCATAGTTTGTACCATTAAGAGATGTATAACCGTCTTCGCGAATTCTTTTCTTGATTTCGTCAAAAACACTCCAAAAAGAACCAGCAGATCTTGATTCAGAACTTGTATTATTGTGCCAAGCCGCTGAAAGATTTCTTTGTGTGTATTTGAATATATAGAAACCAATCACTGTACAACCTACACGCTGCTTAATAATATTAAGTAATGCTTGTGTGTGAGTATCTGAATAAGAAAGCGCATAATTTTTCTTAGTGATTTCATCATGTAAGAAAGCTTTTTTAGTTAAATATTCTCCGCCTTCACCTAAAACGCGGCGTGCTTTTAAAGAAAAGTTATCGCCATCCATTAAGCCTGCACCTTCACCGTCAGTCAATGTAATGAATGATAATTTCTGTACGTTATGTTTTGCTTTAAATATTGGAAGATACTTAGTCATATAGACAAGTGCTTCATTTAGCGGTGTACCACCAAGTTGAAAGTCAATATTCTTAAATATTTGGCCAGTAATTAATTGCTCAGTAACATAATTAAATTCTTTATTTGACATTTTAGAATTCAATAATTCCATCATATGTAGATCGCCGTATGGGTTTACTTCGTCTTCAGCAACCTTAACTGTACGTTCAGGATGTGGAATTCTATATCCTTTTTCATCATATCTTCTTACACCGTATTCTGTAGATAGTGCTACAACTGAATAAGGAATTTGTGCTGACTTACAGAATAATGATAAGTTAACAACTTGATGTAAAGTTTCTTGTATGTGTTGATCCATAGAAGCAGACCAATCAACTAACATCACCATACCATGATTTTTACCATCAGGCACTACATTAATTCTTTTAAATATATCGTCATTAAGTTTGTATTGATATAGTTTGCTCATATTTAAAGAACCAGATTTTGCACGCTTTGTTCTTTTATAGTTATCAGCAGCTTTTTTCATTTCAAACTCTTTAACCATATAATTAATAATCTTTTTAGAAGAGCTTAAAAATCTTGTTTTAAAGCTTTGGCGCCATTCCTCAGCTTCATTATTTACATGGCGACTATACCAATGTTGATTATCAGACTCTAAAGCTTTAATCACATCTTTGTAATCATGAAATATTTCTGAGTCTTCAATATGTTTTGGTAATTTGTAATAAACATTTATAACTGATTGATCAGCTAATTCTTCTAATTTTTCACGAAGAGCACGTTCTGTTTGAGATTCCATAAGATCTTCAGCATCAGATCTTTGTGAACCATAAGAATATGATTCTGTTTCTTCATTTTCTGGATCTTCATCTGAATCACCAAATGAGTCTGAATCTGCTGCAACTTCTTCTTCTTCAAATTCATTCTCATGTGGATCTTGGTTTTCCATCTCATCAATTTTATCTTGTAATTCTTTTTTAGTATATTCGTAGATTTCTTTTGCGAGCTGAATAACTTGTTCTATTGTATTTGTGTATTCAGCTCGTCTTACAAATTCTAATTCTTCTTTTGTGAATTTTACACCAGATTTTACGCCTGCTTTATAGAATAGATTAATACGATCAATAAGTAATAATGAATTAAGATCTTGTGTTTTAAGATTAAAGAAATCTTTTTCTCTGAGTTCGTCGTAACCTAATCTAAAAGGTTTACGTAGACCCGGATATTTTCTTTTGATTAATTTTTCGATACGAACATCTTCAAGTACGTTTAGATAGCCTTGAAAGTGTTTGAGTGCTTTGAGTTCGTCTGACCAGAATGCTGATGTTGTGTATAGAGCATGACCAACTTCGTGGCCAATAAAAAGATCTAGCATATCTTCAGATAAATCTTTCCATTGTGGAAGTCTGAGTACTCGGTTTTTAACATCAAATGAAGCAGTCTTAACTGGTTCTTGTAGAACTGTTAGGTTTTCATTTGCGAGTAATTTTGCTAGTAAATCTTTATTCATATTCTCTCTCAATCATTAATATAAGACTATTATACACTAAAAAATAATTAATGTACACAGTTTTATTGCATATTTTCAAACTTTGTTTTAGCATAGGTTTCTGCATAATTTTCAGCAACTTGACCTGCTAAACCTTGTTTTTCAGCTTCATCTAAACCTTCTTCATAAAGGTTTTCTAATATAATTTCATTTTGTAAGCAACTCATTATGCTCTCCTTAAAAATAATTCAACATCAAAGTTTTTGATGCTTGGTGGAACATAACCTTTTGTTGCTAAGGCTTGCATTGGTGCTAAATTAAGCATGTTTGTAAGATCTCTATATTCTTGAACTGTGAAGTTTTTAATTAGAAATTTAACGAAACTTGGTTTGTCTGATTTATTGTATTTAAATCTAGCAATAAATTCAGGACGGGTTCTAGTATCAGTTCTATATGTTAACCAACCACTATCATAATCAAAATTTTCTTTTATAAATTGCATAATTCTCTCTCTTTCTTTATTTTATAATTATATTATATCAAGAAATCTAATTAAAGTACACATCTATTTTGTTAACAGATTGTAACAAATCTATCTATCACGCAGGTCCAGTTCTACCGCCTCTCTCCAGTATAAGATAATTATATCCTATTTTCTAATTAATGTACACAGTTATTTTTAAGAATTTTCAACTATTTTTGAGAAATCATTCGTCTTTTCGAAACGAATGTTATTTTGAAACTTATCGAGTAGCACATCACCTTTATGAGAAATAACAAAGATGTTATTGTTTTCTCCAAGTTTATCCATAACCGATAAGAAGTAATCTGTACCTGCTACGTCTAGACTTGAATCAAAGATCTCATCAAGTAATAATAAGTTTGTGTTGACGGAGTTCTTCATCTTAGCGATTTGTCTCCATGTGAATAGAATAGCAAGATCGATTCTCATCTTCTCGCCTTCAGAGAATGATTCATACGTAAATTCATCTCTAAATCTTGATCGAATAATCTCATTAAAGTTTTCATCGAGCTCGAACTTAACAAAGAAGTCCATAGCTGATAAGTACATATTAATAAGTTTATTCATTGCTGGTAGGTATTCTTTAATGATTTGAGTTTTAATACCTGTATCACGTAATAAGATGGCCGCAATATCTTGTACGTTTCTTTTCTTTGTGATATCCATCTTTGTTGCATTTAGCTTTAGTGCTTCTTCGGCATAAGCTTTTAATGTATTCTTTTCAGAATTAATATCACCTTGGTTCTCATTAAGATCTAATATTTCTTGTTCAAGTTCTTTATTGAGTTTAGATAACATTGTGATTGCATTATTTTCTGTTGATAATGTAATATTCAAATCAGTAATCTGATCATTAATCTCAGTTATGATTTGTAATTGACCGCTGAGTTTATTTAATGCTTCACTTAATAGTTTAGTTTTAGAAGCATGGTCTTCTTTTGATTTATTTAATTTTTGTATAATTGAATCTTTATGTGAATGATCAATACCCTGTTCACATGATGGACATATTTCGTTGTTACTAAAGAATTCTATACTCTCATCTATTGTAGAATCTTTCTGTGTAAACTTAGAAATGTTTGACTTACACATATCAATATCTTTAATTATGGCTTCTTTATTTTGAATATCTTTTTGTAGATCAGAGATTTGATTAATTAATGTAAGTGCTGTATCTGACTTTTCAGTAATAGTTTTATTATTTGCTGTAATTTTATCTTGGATTGTTTTAATACTTTGTTGTTTAGTATCAGTTAACGAATCAATAATTTTTTGTTGTGCTTTGGCTTTTTCGGTAATCATCCTGAGTTTAGTTTCTAACTCAGTCATTTGATTTTTAGTTTCTACAATCTTTTCTTTAAGAATATTATTCATTGTAGAAAACACACGAATATCTAAGATATCTTCAATAACTTCACGTCGTTGTCCAGCTGGGAGCTGCATGAAAGGAACAAAAGAAGCAGATCCCAGAATGACAACTTGAGTAAAAGTTTTATAGTTTAGTTTGAGGATTTGCTGTTCTAAAACGTTTTGATAATCTCTAACTGCGGCATCTTGATCAATAAGATCACCATTAAGGAAGATGTCAAATATGTTTGGCTTTACGCCTCTTACAATTTTATAATGAGAATTTGATACTGAAAATTCAACTTCAACAACACAGTTCTTACCGTTGATTGAATTAACGAGTTGATTCTTTTTAATATTACGAAATGGTTTACCAAATAGTGCAAAGCATAATGCATCTAGAATAGTTGATTTACCTTCACCATTCTTACCAACAATTAATGTTGTTGCATGACTATTTAGGTTAACTTTGTTTGGTACATTGCCAGTAGATAGAAAGTTCTTCCACTGAACAGATTTAAATACAATCATTAAAGGCCTTTGATAATTGTTCACTCACTTCTTTTGGTACCATCATGGAACTAATTCCATTACCTTGACCATTGTAAACAATTAGTCTTACAAATGCGCCCATAGGTTCAACAGTTGCAAGAAAGTCCTTATGTTTAATTTCATGTAACATAATATTCCTTTCAAAAATATATTATATCAAATAATTCAATTAATGTACAATTATACAACTTCTTGATTTATTGCTTCAAGATAAAGTTCTTTTAAAACAGATTTGATTTCTTCTTTATTTTCATCGGTCTCTACCGAATCCACATAGTTAGATAAGATAGACATTGTATCTTCAATATTGATGTCTGTAGAAATTTCTCCGTCAGTAAATTCAGAGAAGTCTTCAATGATTTTAATTTCATATGCATCCTTTGTATATAACTCATTAATAAATTGATCAAACTTATAAAGGTCGGTCTTATTAATAACTGCGACTTTAACATACTTGTCTTTAATATCAATTTGACTTAGGTCCATAGGAGTACGATTCTTATCATCATAAGTAATCTTTTCGTGTATGGTATATGGATTTTTAATGAATTCTAATTCACGTGTCTCAGTATCAAAGACACTAAATCCTCGGGGATCATTATAGTCTTGCCAAGTCATTTCATACGGGGTGCCGACATATTCTATATTTTCTTGTTTTGACCGCGTATGATAATGGCCTGACAAAACTCTTTCATATTTAGCAAACATTTCATGTGATAGTCCATGATTACCAACCATGCCTTTATACATAGGGAATCCTGCTATCTCAAAATGCCCAAAACATAAATCAGATTTTGATTGATCAATATACTCAAAAACTTCTTGTTGGTTTTCTTTACAGATCCATGGTATCATATCAATTGTTGTTCCATCAGGAAATGCTATAGCCCGAGGAGAATCAATTAAATTCATATATGGTTTATACTCTCCTAGAACCAAGCCTGTAGAATTCACTTCTAATGACTCTTTCCAGAAAATATCATGGTTACCTAAAAGCGTGAATAATTTTAGCTCCAGATCAGCAATCCGTTCAAAAAAGTAGTCTTTTGCTAACGCCAGAGTGTTAAAATTGATGTATTTTCTACGGTCAAACAAATCGCCTAATTGGAATATGTTCTTAATGTTATTCTTTTCTAAATAAGGAAAGAATTCATTCTCATAGAATTTACGATAGTAGTCATGAAACTTAATCGAGTCTCCCCGTACTCCGAAGTGGGTATCCCCCAGGATCGCTATTTTCAATTATTATACATCCTTTCTCTTCCATACAAGGCCAATCAGTATATTCTGTTGTACCACACGTTTGTCCTGTAATTCTTTTTGGTTCATCATAAAATTTAAACTTCTCATCTTCTTCTGCATGACTAAGATTCAGGGTCATCAGTAAAATTATCAAGTGAAACATGTGTTTCCTTTTTCTGTCTTTTCTTTTTCTTTTTCTCTTCGTAGTCGTGTTCAAATGTACCATTATCTTGCATAAATTCTTTAAAGATATTAGAATAGTCTTCATTTGAATCGTGGTCTTGAGTATCAAAAGAATTGATTGTATTATCCCTAACTAGTTTACCTCTTATGTATGCTTGTTTCTTTTCTTTATCAATTCGACGAAGGAAAGCAAAGTAAATGATTTGAGTAAAATATGCAAACGGGTTCTTTGATTTTTCAGGATTGAAGTTATCAAAGTATTGAATACAGTTCTCTATGCCATCAAGGATCATATCATCTTTATAACTATAATTAATAAAGTTAGGACGATTAGAAAGCTTTCGAGCTATCTTAAGTATGCATTCACCAAGATAATCTGGAATGACTGGTTTTTCATCACCACAGTCTTCTGCTTCTTTACATTGGTTTTTGTATTCAATAATAGCAGCTAAAAATTCTGCATTATTTACGTAGTGGGGTTTTTTGGTTTTTTCTATCATAATGTATATTATATATTGATTTCGATTAAATTGGAAATTATTTTCTCAAATAAAAATAATTGTACAATAAATGCAAATAGTGTTATTATAACTGTAAGGGGTTTTTCATCTAGTGTAATAACTTTTTATCTGTTACAGTAAGATTATCTAAGTAATCTAATTCATCTTCCATTGTTACTTTTGTTTCTAAATCACTTCCGTGTATTTCATTAATCTTATCTACTAATTGTTGTATTTCGTTAGCTGAGGCAGCTGGGGCTTTTTCTGCCAGAGCGCCAAGATGTTGATCAACTGCATCTTCATAGTACGTAACGTAATTAGGTTCTAATTCTTTAATGAATATTGTTTGTGCTTTATAGAAAGTAAACTCATCATCTGCCGCAAAATGAGAATAGGGTCCTAAGGTTACAGCTTCAGATTGTCCTGCAAGAGAGGGTTTAAGATATGTTTTAACTAACATAGGAAGCATAACAGTAATATCATATTCTGTTTCATCTATGACGGCCGCAACAATTTCTTCACCAGAAATTAGTTTAAGAGTAACATACATACCTTTGATCATAATTCTATCTCATGTATTTTATAATCAAATTGTTCTTCTGAATAGATTTTAACGCGTTCAATAAAGTGATTCATAGTATGGTTTTTTCTCGATTTATATTGTAGGTCATCAGCAATATCATATAATGTTAATTTGTTCTTACCTTCTTTTAATCTTAAACCACGACCAATTGATTGTAAGTTTCTTATTTTAGATTTAGTAGGAGAAGCAAAAATAATGTTTTCAATACTAGGTATATTTATACCCGTTGAAAAAGTAGCATAAGAGGCAACAATGATTGTATTATTGCCTTCCTCAGTCTTATGCCGAATATCTTCACGATCTAAAGTTTTTACTCCGCCATGCACAATATGAACTTCATGTGTATCTGTTTTTTCTTTAATCATATCATAAAGAACTTTACCGTGTTTTTCTACATATTGAAATAACACTAATGTATTCCCTTTACAATTGAGTGCAAGGTTTCTTATAAATTTATTTCTTGGATAATGAGTCACTAGAAAATCCATTTCTTTCTGATAGTCTAGATCTTTTGCAACTTTTCGTATCTCACCATTATATTTTAAGAATAAACAATTAATATCAATATTGACAACTTTTCCTGTATCCATAAGTTCTTTTGTTGTAATCACTTTATGAACTGGACCAAATAAACCTTCAAGTGTTAATTGATTTATTTTCTTTCCATCAATAGTACCGGTCGTACCAATACGATACTTAACATGTTGCATCTTCTCCATAATAGAGACAAGAGAAGCAGCTTTAAATTGATGTGCTTCATCTCCAACAATAATATCAAAGTTTTCAAACCATGCTTTTGGTTGTTTATAAATCGATTGCCATGTTGTAATAAGCACGTTTGATATAAAGTTTCTTGAGAATCCACTGTATAGTCTTTGACAGTTTGCTGATACATCAAATCCATTATTGCTTGAATAATCTTTAAAATCAGAATGCATTTGTTCTACAAGTGAAGTTGTCGGCACTACAATCATAACTTTACGATCTTCTTCTAAATGCCATCTTAATAGGCAATAGATCATAAAAGATTTACCTGAAGCAGTTGGAGATAATAGTATTGTTCGATTTAAATTAAGTGCAGTTGTTACAGCTTCTATCTGATAATCTCTTGCTGGAATAGGTTCACCTCTAGCGTACATACCCAACGAGGCAATCCACTTATCAATATCATCTATAGTGTGAGAGTTAGATTCTATTGGTTGTGGAAAATCATCATTAGGTATATACTCAACTTGATAGTTTGCTCTTCTTGCAAACTCTAAAACATATTTGTATAGACCAACATATAAAGTTTTACGTATTAAAGAATATAATCTTACTTTACCATCCCATAATCTTGCTTTAAACTTTGGAGTAAAGCGAGCTCCAGGCACTTCGTAAGTAAAAAATCTTTCTAATTCTTGTTCACAGTTAGGATCAGAAAATATTCTTAAATGAACTTCAGATATTTTTTCTATTTTAAGAAGCATTACATTCCAGATAAGAAGGCTTTCCATTGAATGCCATTCTTTATTTGCCAATCTCGCGCTTTAATTTGATTGAGTATAGATTCTAATGTATATATCATGACATTAAGATATTCTACTCTTTGGTTAACTTCAATAAGGTCTTTATCTCCTTGTAAGAACTCATCCATTTCATTCTTTAATGGTTTGTTAAATTGCCATGGTTCCCAACCTAAAGCAGATAATTCTTCTCTAGATAATTCACCACGATAATATTTAAATTTATTCTTACGCAGTAGATTGTAGTCTGCTAGAATCTTAGTTAATTTTAATCTAACATTAATCATTAACTTAAGATATTTGGCGTGTAGGTTAGGTGTATAAGTTGAAGCTTCACCTAAATGATTATCATCGATCTGACAATCACGTTCCCACTCTTCTTGGATTTCTTGTAAATTCATAATATTCTCACACTATTTAAAATTATATTATATCACAAGTACTAATTAAAGTACACTAATTTATTCAGCAAATTCGTAATAGGTATATCTAAAGATAGCATTACCTTGTAAGTAATTGACATCTGATAAGTTTGAACCAAATTGTAATGAAGCTAATGATATCGGAAACATATCAATAAATCTTAATGTTTTTACAACTTGATTATTGCTTGATAGAATAGATAATGAAGCATCTGAATAGTTCTTAGATAATTCCATTTTATTTGACTGCTCATCTTCTGCAATAAAATTAGTATATTCATTATGATTAGTAGGGAAACCTAATCCTTTTAACCAATCATAAAGCGCTTTATAATTATCCATATTTTCGTCAATAAGGAAATTAACAATTAAATCACCATATTGAAGTATAGTATCAGGAATTTGCATTATTGATAGTGGTGTAGCAACAGGAACAGAGTTAATTGTTACATCTGGTAATGTTGCTTCTTGACAAAAGTAACTTACATTCGGTAATTTTTGAATATCTAATCTAAATCCAACAGGACTTAGTGGGTTAATATTCTCTGGAACTGGGCATTGTGCCATTTTTAAATCCTTAATTATATAATCTATTATTATTTATATAAAAAGAAAGGGACTCCGAAGAGTCCCTATCTGTAAAACTATCCTAAGAGGATATTAAAATTACATAATGTTTGTAACTTTAACACGTCTGTAGTAGTAGTTTTCGTTAGCAACTAAGTCACCAGAACCATCAAGATTTACGAATGGGTTAGATACTAAACCATAACGTGTCTTGAAGCCAATTTTTGGTTGGAATGTACCTGGATCAACTGCACGTACTAATTGTAATGGTACGTATGGGCAGTAGAATAAACCAGCATCAAATGCTGAAGTACCTTTGTAGCCAACAGTAAAGAATTGTGAAGCACCTTGGTTTGCTGAATATGGGTCAACATAAACTTTATATTTACCATTTAATACACCAGCAAAAGTTGTAGATGATTCATCAACATTTAATGATGTTGATAATGCAGGAGCGTAGTCTAATACACCAGCCATTGCTAAAGCAGAAGCTACATCGCTTGAGCAAAGGATGAAGTTACCACGGCCTCTACGTGTTTGTTGAGCAATCGCATTAGCTTCACGTTCGATTTGGAACAATAAGCCTTTGAATTTTTCAACAGACCAACGACCATTAGAGTCAACGTCTAAGTCAAATGTACCAGGTGTTGCTGTACCAACTGCAGCACCTTGTTTAGCTGTTTTATAAACTGTTCTAACAACTTCACGGTTGATTTCAGCAAGGATTTCTTGTGAAAGAATGTTAGATAACTCACCTTCAGCGTCAAGACCATGAACTGATTTAAGATCTTGTGCTAATTCGATTGAGTATTCAGCTTTAAGAGCACGGGTTTTAGCAGTTACAGATGTTCTTTCGATTGAGAAAGCCATTTCACCGAAGTCAGGACCTGAACCATCACCTAAAGCTTCAGCAGCTGCTGTTGTCATACCAGTACCTGTTGTGTATGTACCATCAACTGGGTTAGAACCAGCAGCAGTACCAGTACCAGCAAAGTCTGTATCAGCTTCATTGAATAAAGCTTCAGCACCAGCTTGGTTTGTGTAACGTGATTTCATTGCAAAGATAAGACCTGTAGGTTGTGTCATTGGTTGAACACCAGCGATATCATATGCAATCATTTGTGGCATAGCACGACGTACTAAAGAGATAAGTACTGGATCTAAACCAGCAACGTTATCAGTTGTAGCACCAGCGTGACCTTGAGCTAAACCTGTACCACCTGAGTTAGTTGGAACAGCTTCGTTTAGGATGCCGGCTTGTTTATGCATTTCAACTTCTTGGTTTTCAAGAAGAATAGCAGTAACCTCTCTACGGTGTTGGTCTTTAATTGGATCTAAACCTTCCGCTTCAAGGATTGGCTGCCATTTTTTTAATAAATCTTGACGATTAGCCATTTTAATTTTCCTTATTAATATTTTTGATTTTGTTTAATAGCACTTAAGTAACGAGCCATTTGAGGATCAACTGTTTTTGTGTTTTCAGTTAATTCTTCAACTGGAGAATCTGTTACAATGCTTTCAACTGTTGTTGATGATTTACCGTTGAAATAATTTTCACGGATAGTCTGTACTTTCTTCTCGAAAGTTTCTGAATCTTCAAAAGCTAACTCTTCAGCTAAACCAAAGAATTTCTCTTTTTCAGTTTCAGTCATATTTGCAGCAGCTGTTTTAACGATTTCGTCACGTTTGCTTTCATTGATTACTTTATGTAATTCAACGTTAGCTGCAACTTGCTCGTCTAATTTAGCTTTTAATTCTGCTGTTTCAGTCTCTAAGGCGCCAAGAACATCGAATTTTTCTTCTGGAATATCGATATAGTGTTCTTCAAATAAACCTTTAAGACCGCCTACAAAGCCTTCAAGAATTTCAGACTTCATACCATGTTCAAGGGCTATTTCATTCTGTGCAATCCACTGCTCAACTACGTAGTTGAGGTATCCATCAACTTTTTCAACTAATCCCTCTTTACTCTCAGCTACAGCTTCTTCAAGCTTAGCATCAAATTCTTCTTGTAACTTAGCAACTTCTTGCTTAACTCTTGAAACAATCGCTGCTTCAAAAATTGTTGTTGCTTTAGCTTTAAATTCTTCAGAAAGATCTTCACCGTTAACTAATGCATCAACGTCTTCTTTAACGTCAACAATCATTTCATCTTCAGTTTCTGTTTCTTCTTTCTTCATTTTTTTCTTATTGTGATACATTTCTTTTTTAACTTTGACTTCGTCTTCATCATCTTCGTCGTCGTCATCGTCGTCACAATCTTTTTCTTCTTCAATTACTTCTTCATCAGCTGCGTCTTCTACTACTTCTTCCACAGTTTCTTCTACTTCTACTTCTGCTTCATTGGTAGTGTCTTCTACAACTTCTTCGATTTCAGTATCGTCTAATTTAGACTCTGCCAAAATCTCAGCAATCTTTTGTTCGATAGACATTTTTTAATCTCCTAATTTAATTATCTTTATAAGATATTAATATTATTTATAATTTACTTAATTTTGTTGAGGAAATCTGCAAATAGCTTGAGTTTAGCCTCATTAAGATTCTTACTAGAAGTTTTACGAATAATACGCTGGGCCTCTAGCAAATCTTTTTCCACAAATTTTCCATCGACCATGACCCATTCTTTAGATTCCATCACACCTTCAACGAAAGCATTTGGTGCAGATGGATCAGCAACTATATCAGCAGCTGTTGCTAAAGTAAAATCGTCTTGAACCATTGAAACGCCATTTTTTTGAGCAAGTGATCCCATGCCTCTAGATGAAACACCAAGTGTTGCACCTTCATCGATAAGACTCTTAACAATTTTTCCATAAGGGGTATCCATGATTTTAGCTTTTCCGATAAAGTTATCACCATCTCGTTTAAGCTCTTTGATCATATGTGATACACGATCTAGATTAATTGTTGGAGAATCAGGATGTCCTAACTCACCGAATGCGCGGTTTTTAGTCACGTATTCTTCATTGTAGCGTTTGATTTCTTTATCCAAAATTTCTGTTGGATAAACTCGTCCGTTACGATTCTTTAAATTAGATTGAAGAAAGATTCCTTCAATAAAATATTCTTTACCTTTACCTAGTTTCTCTTCAACTAGATACTTAACCTCTTCGGTATGTTCTTTAATTAGTTTCATTTACTTAGCTCCCTACAGCAGTTTCGTCATCATAGATACCGAACTGTGCTGTTTCTACTTTGTTAGCATAACCACTAACTTTACGTAGTGTTAAATAGACTGCAACTGTTCCTGTTACAGTAACAGTAATATCATCTGTATTTGCGGTTGTATCAGAGTATCCAGCACCAAATTCTAAACTATCACTGCCGGTTGAATCTACAACTAATACTGTAGATGCTCCTCTAGCTATAGTAACAGTAGAACCATCTGTACCTGCCCATTCAATCTTGTTAATGTTTACTGTTTGTGTAGCACCTGATGTAGCTTGTGTAGTTGGAACTAAACTGGCAAGTGTTACTGTACCATTATCAGCTGTACCAAAAAATTTAACAACTGCTTCAGTATCATTTAATTTAAGCGTGGCTGGTGTAATTGCCATTTATTATTCTCCAATCTGTTTTAATACTTTTACAAACGTATCTTTTGTTTGTCTCATATGCTCAACAACGTCTGTATGAGCTTGAAATAACTCTTTTAATTTTTCGTGTGTACTATGACTAATTGCAACAGTACTATTATCTTCAAGTCTATAATCTATTTTTCCTTCAACAAGCATATCTAGCTTATTGAGTTTTCTTATGTCTTCAACTACTGGATCTAATGTAAAAAGTTTAGAAGAAGCTAAATCGATATATGATTCTATTAATGTATCTGTAATTTTAATATTATGATGTTTCTGTATAATACTTGCTATTTTATTTTCAGACAGTTCTTCGTATATCTCTGTTTTAATTTGCTTTTCTAATTTTACTGTTTCGTATTGTTGCTTAATATAGTTTCTAGCTTCTTCTAACTCAGTAAACTTTGTTTTTACACTACCAATATACACAGTGTCATCTTCATCTTTTTGTATAAGATGATCATAGCACCTAAGCTGTTCAGTTATCTTCTCACCTGATAATTTTCTTCTAAACTGATTAAAATACATTAAACTTCCTGTTCGTCGGTTTCTACATCAGGAGCAGGTTCTTCTATCGGAGTATCTGCTGTATCCTGAACCTCTATATCTAATTCGTCTTCAGTTTCTACAGCATCTTCCATAGGTGCTGCATCTAATTCTACATCAGCATCTAGATTTACGTCATCAGCTGATTTAAACATATTTTTTGCAATATCATGTCTCATTACATCTAAACGATCTGAAACTCTTGCTGCCATTTCTTTATTAAATGCTGTATCAATTGCAACAGAATCGCCGCTTTGTATTGCATCTATAATATCATTTACACCACTCATTGTTGTTCTCCTTGTTCACTATCATCTGGTTGCTCTTGATCTTCTTGATCCTGAGTCTGTCCACTTCTTGCTGCATCGTGCTGGGCTTGGAACTCAGCATCCTTAAGCATCATCTCCCTCTCATCATCAATCTGTTTATCAATATCTTTAATCTCTTCATCAGATTGTTTTAATATGAATCTTCTTACATATTCTTGTGAATAATACTTACCAACATATGCATCTAATTGTTGAAGTACATTCAAACGATTCATCATAATATCTGTATCTCTTAACTCTGCAAAGTTATTATCTTCTTGGTAGTCAAATCGAACATCTTGTTCAATAGCATTCCAATCTTCAAGATTAATAATACCTTTAAGTACTAATTGTAACTTTAAAGTTTCAGAAAATAATACAGAGAATCGTTTTCTTAATCTCTCTATAAATTTATTAAACTTAATCTCGTCTCGTGTAATCTCACTTGAACGACCTAAACTAAATCCTTGTGAAGGTTGTAGTCTTGATACAGGTACATTCAATGCTTGATACAATTTGGTTTGGAAATAATTAATATCAGCAATATCTCCTAAACCTTGACCACCTGGTAGTGTAGTAATTTCTGTACCTTTACCACCTTCTCTACGAGGCATCCAAAAATCTTCCATCATGCTAAGATGTTTCTTATCATCTCGTATTTCACCGGTTGTTGCATCATAAACAATTTTATTTCTAAACTTGTTCATAATATCGTTAACGTATTGTTCTGCCTTCATTTTAGGAAGGTTACCTACATCAACGTAAAATACTCGTCTTTCAGGTGCACGAGAAACTCGATAGATGACTAATGCATCTTCGATCATCTTTAATTGGTTAACTGGTTTAATTGCTTTATGCAAATGACCTAACATCATTGTTGTGTTAGCGTCTACTAAACCAGATGGTGCATATACAACAGAATCTAAACTGAGCTTAACACCTTGTGTTGTATTCTCGTTGATTCCTTTGTCATGGTAAACATAGTATTCTTCTACATTTACGACAACTTCTACACCTTTATCATTCTTTTTCTTTGTAACATTTTTGATCTTACGTATTTTACGTGGATCAATATATCTTACTTCTGCAATCCCTTTTTTAGGATTGTTATTGTCTAGTAATACGTGATAGTAGAGTCTTCCGTCTACATACCATGATCTAAACATGTCATGACCTTTAGAGCCAAACCGATAGAGTTTTAATACATTTTCAAACTCATCACGTATTTTATTTTTAATACCTTCAGATAATTCTACATCATCTAGTACGATATCAATAGGTGATTCATCACTATTTGCAGTAATTGCTTCATTGACAATATCTTCGATTGCACCATCGCAATCAGAATATTGAGCAATCTGTCTATATCTTCGTATGAGGTCATTCTCAGTCTTGATGGTACCTTCTAAATCTAATGTAGCGCCATAATAGGCAGCCGTATTAGATGCTATAAGGGTAGAACCATCATCAACCGCAGGGGCTACTACGGCCCCTTTAGGTTGCTGATCTTTTTTCCTCTTTATCTCAAAGCCGAATATATCCATAATATACCTTTATAATAAAAACACTACTAGAATGGTAGTGGGAATGTACCGATAGGTGTATCCACAGCTACGTTAACACCAAATCCAGAGCCAGCTCCGGTTGTATTAGATGTCCAGTAGTTATATGTCCATTCAACATCAAACATTTCAATGACGTTATTTGTTTCATAATCTAACTGAATTGGACTAATTACAGTTGGATATGCGTCTCTGAATGTATACGATTTAATTGCAGCTCCATTTCTATCTAATTGAGTTACTAATAAGTCAACTTGATAATCGCCAGGGTTTGTTCGACCATTTGTTGCAGTGTGGTTCATAATACCATCTGACCAACGCTCTAGAGCATTACGTACTGCGAATGTAGTATCATTGTATACAGACACAGTCCATGGTGCAAATGTTCTTTCGCCAGCAAAGTTAACTTGACGGCCTCTATAGAATACAGGTGTATTATCTATAGTTGATTGCGGTAATTGCGCAGCTTTACACATGAATTGCGCATTAATTCCAACCAAAGTGCCGGCAGTAACAAAGTTAGGAAAGGATAGATCCACTCTGAACTGATTGGCACGAGCGCCGCCTCCAATCATCTGAGCTTTAAAATCACTTAAATTTGCCATTTTTGATTTCCTTTATTATTCTTTATTATTTATATGTTACGCACCAATTTCTTCAAAACTTACTTCACTTCTTGCAGCAATGAAGTTGAGTGAGATGAAGTTGATTGAGCGATTAGGTTTAATAAAGATATCGGCAACAAACTCGTTACGATCGATAACTTCACCAGTATTGTTTGTATCATCACATTTAACTCTGAAGTCAACAATACCTCTTCGACCTTGTACATCTCGTAAGAATGGTTCAACTAAGTTCTTGAACTGTGCTCTTGTAAATGAATCGTTAAATTCAAATAACTGATAGCGAGCAGCAATTGCAATAGCTTTTTCAAGAACGATGAACAATCTACGAACGTTAATTCTATCAAATGCACTTGGTTTAGCAAGCAATGTTTTATCACCAAAGAGAACTGTACCTTCACCAGGGAATGTAACCACTGGGTTGATACCACTTTTATACATGTTATCTCTTTCAGTTTTGCCTGGGTTAACAGCAAGTTTAACTACGTTCTTAATTTGACCGCGGTTTAAACCACCTGGTGACCACCATGCATCGTTTGTATAATCTGTTCTAGCACATAAACCAGCAACATCACCATTTAATGGAACCCAACGGTATGTATCATTATATCTATCATATTGATACTTATAACCAGAATCCATAACAGCGTATGAAGATGATGGTAATTCGTTTCTATATGCAATAAGTTGATTAATTGCATCAGAGCCATTACCAATAATAATATCACCTGAAGTTATATTGATCGGTGATAAGAAGACTACACAGTCTTTTCTCACTTCAGCAATATTACTAATTAGGTAATCTGCGGTTTCGTGTGGTGCTCTACCAGCTAATACTAATGAAATATCATATAAGTCTGTATTAGCAAATGGAGCAAATGCAGTTTGAATTTGACCTTCAGTTGCTTCAATATTTAAAGTACCACCTGAAAGAGTAATTGTTTGTGCAGATGCTAAATCTTTAAAGCCTTTACCAGCTTCTACTTCAGAACCAATATTAAGTAATAATGATGTATCAGAAATAGTTGATCCGTTTACAGTACTTGTAGCAGCTACCTGTGTTGTATGATCCATCCACCAAATATAACGTGAACTAGAATTCATAACTGTTTTATAGTATCTGTTTGTACCATCAGCAGCTTTTGCATCAGCCGCTTTAGAAACAAATGCAAATTTTTCTAAGATGTTTCCTGGAGTGCCAGTAATTAAACCTTTTTCATCAACAACAACAATATGCATTTCATCGCCTTGGCAATTTTTACCAGCAGCATATTCAGATGTTTGTGGTTGACTATCAAATTCGTCTTTATATGTCCAACTATTAAATGTTGTATAGTCAGCCATAGAAACTTTAAGTGAGTTACCTAATGAACCTGGATATTTAGCAGCCCATGGTCCAACAACACCACCACCATTTACATAGTAGTTATTGTAGTCATCAAAGTTTTTAATTTTAAAACCAGTAGTTGTTAAAGTAAATGTTGCTGTAGCAGTTGTACCTGAAGAAGCAGATAAAGTTACTTCAGCTGTATCTGGAACACCTTGGTCATCACTTGTATAACCATAACCAGCATTAGTAACTGTAATGCCTGTAACTGCACCAGTTTGCTCATCAATAGTTGCTACCGCTGTAGCCTGTATACCACCAGCTAAGTCTGGTGCAGAAATAGTAACTGTTGGAGCAGTTACATATGAATCACCAGGATTAGTTACGGTAATTGCTGTAATAGAACCTGATTGTTCTGCAACAGCATTAAGTGAATTAGTATCTACTCGTGATACTAATAAGTTATTTGTGTATGATAGGAAGTTTGCGGCTGTAAAGAACGATTGACTGTTACCAGTAGTTGGTGCACCAAATCTTTCTACAAGTACATTCTCAGATGTAACTGTTACTGGTTCTTCAACTGGGCCCCAAACAAATACACCAGCAAAAGCACCAGCAGATGTAGAAACAGCAGGAACTATATTAGTTAAGTCCTGTTCTGTTACCAATACTCCCGGAGATAATTGAAACGCCATTATGTTTCTCCTTAATTAATGTATGATTAGAGTTTCCTCTATATCGTATATTTATATGTTTATAATATTCAAAAATTCGCCAATACACGTTCTCGATCATCTTCCTGACCATCATCATAAAAACCAAATGGTGTTAGCTCATCTTCTATTTGCTGTATATGAGATTCATACATCGATTGTCTCATATTAACATCATTTAAGTCTTTAAAATATGGGTTGGAAGTCAACCAACTAAATAATACTAAAGTCATAACTAAATCATCGTGATAACCTTCATCTGCAGCAAATGATCCCCGCTTTTCAATAAAGGTTGATAACTCTGCAATAGTATCAACATCCTGAATAATTAACTTATTCTCTTCAACCATTGACTTCAAATTGGTACACCCAATTCGTTTAACCTTTTTGTCAGTAACAACTCCTAATTGTGCTTTGCCTCCGCCAAATCCGCCAGAAACAACTTGCCCATTAGAACCTCTATTGACAAAAAGTATATTCTCGTATTCAAGTTCTGAGTAGAGTATTGATGCTACTTGTTCACTTGAATTTACTTCTATTAATACGTATGCTTCATTATATTCTGTTGCTAATTTATGTATTACATTAGGATAGAGTAAAGGACTTATTTTATTATCTCTATATTTTCCTACTTGTTTATATGGTACTTCTGTAATGTCTATTATATTAAACGCAGAATAATCAGCACCAATACCTTTTGCGGTATCAGCAATAATAACATATCTGTGATCTTTTTCAGGTTTATTAAATATATCTAAACCATCTTTACTATATTTATTATTTGTAGGATTTAGCTTTGCAATAACATCTGCTCGTATTAATGTTAAGCTAGATCCTAAGAATGTACATAATACTTCTTGGTTAAATTTTAACTCACCGAGCTGTCTTTTTTGCTCTTCTGCCCACTTTTCATCTCTGCCCGGAATCTTCCAATATGGTATAAACAATGGCACAAAGTCATTATTACCCTGTTCTGCATCATTCCAGAACTTCCAAAAATGATTATATCCTAATGGTGTAGAAGATAATAAGATCTTTGTTGTTGTACCGGCAGAAATTGTAGGATACACTGAAGTAAAAAAGTCTTCGGCAACATTATTAGGTATAATTGCGGTCTCATCAACATATAACATGTTAACAGATTTACCACGAATACCTGAACTTGATGTTGCGGCAGTAAAGACTACACTATTATTTTCTAATTCAACATCACCTTTATTCCATGTAATAACACCCTGTTGCATCCATTTTGGCAAATGCTCATACATTAATTGGTATCTGTTAAGTACTTCCCTCGCGGCGGTTGCTTTGTTTGCCAGTATGGCGACCGTTTTCGAATCTTGAAATATAGTGTACCATAGAATGTACGCAGCACTTGTGGTAGTTTTACCTTGCTGCCGACCTTCCATAAGAATGACTTTACGATTTTCATGTATTATTTTAACCTTTTCACGTTGACACTCATATAATTTAAATGGTTGTAGACCATAATCTAGTGTAATAATCTTACAGTAGTTCTCAATAAAATAGATCGGATCTTTACGGCATTTACGAAGTTCTATAACATCATCTTCTGTAAATGGTACCGTAACTCCGGCTGCTTTTAAATTAGGATTACCTAAATAAACTTGTGCCATTAAAATTGAGCTTCCCAGTTCTCTGTGAGTGGATCATCAGGCGAAGACTGGGTGGCTGTATATTTTTGATTAGGTTGGTTAATATTAGCATTAATTGTTGTAATAACACCTTGTTCATTAACATAACCATAAACGTTTGTCTTTAACTGAAAGTTCAGTGTATGAGTCACAAATCGCCTTGTCTGAAAATCACCATCATATTCGTCATTTACTTGTACTGATTGTAAAATCACAGGAACATCTTGTACAATATCTAAAGCCGGTAATGCATTAACTGCCAATGTATATTCAGGTGTAAATATTGGCAATATTTGTTCTAATATTTGCATACCATCTTCTTGTGTTTTTGTAATTACATATAAACTAATATCAATATTATATGGAGCAGGACTAAATGTAGATTTCTTATTAGATCCATTTAAATTCTCACATGTAATACGGTTCAGTTTATTTGTTTTTCTTGTTGGATCATATGCATAACTTACAATTTCAAAACTCATTCTTGGTAATGAAACATAAGTATGATTATTTAAAGACGGGTCACCGTCTACTCTAACTAACCATTTTTCTTTTGGAGCATATGCTAATGGTACATGTATTGTTTGTTCTACTGCACCTGTATTATTTTGGCGCTGTATGCGAATTTCAGAAAATAGTCTACCAAAAGCGACAATTGCTTTTCTGATTGCTCCGTGATAATATGGTTGTCCGTTTAACACTACCAGGTATCTCCTGACCATGGACTTCTTTTCCAAATATTTTCACTTGGATTACTAGGGTCATGATCTTTAATACAAGCATAGAAATAAGTATTATCATATGCATACATACCAAACTTATCTCCAGTTTTTCCAACACTTGATGTAGGAACCGCAACTAATTGTAAAGTATTAGTATTATTAGCTGGTTGTATTGCTTCTACTGTTTCATTATATGTTACATTTAAAGATAAAAATTGAAAAGTGTCTTCTTGAATTAAAACATAATCAGCA
>Ga0222714_10002094_pt1 | contig 21645 bp, 21 predicted proteins | sample C33_3DmetaG_FD_165048 | JGI IMG/M metagenome (GOLD analysis project Ga0222714, IMG submission 165048) | Estuarine water microbial communities from San Francisco Bay, California, United States - C33_3D | ecosystem: Environmental > Aquatic > Marine > Unclassified | place: USA: California...
ATAGCTGCTAGCTCATTCAGCTTATGACTTCACCTCCTTAGTCATGTCGCATTGCTTAAAAGGAACAATCACGGCATACCATTTATATGTTACGAGGATCCATTCTCTGCATTGTGCATCAACGCACCTCGTATCCAGCGAGGCTTGGAACGCTATTTATGGAGCAAGGCTTCGTATTAGATGTTCGATGCCCAAACATAGGCCAGGCCCTACCTGAAACAACGGAGAACTACGCAGCGACGTTGATGTTTGGCGGACCACAAAGTGCATTTGAAGACCATATTCCCTGTATTCCAAAGGAAATAGACTGGATCGATAAAGCAATTCAAGGTGCCGCACCCTTTGTAGGGGTATGCCTAGGCGCCCAGATTTTAGCGCGTGCACTTGGAGCTAAGGTTTGGCGACACCCAATGGAACACGTTGAGATCGGTTATACTGAGATTCATCCAACTCAAGCAGGACAAGTACATCTCAATGGGCCCATGAAAGTCTTCCAATGGCACAAGGATGGCTTTGACCTGCCCGCGGGAGCAATTTTACTAGCTTCCGGCGGCGCTGAATTTCCTAATCAGTTCTTTCGATATGACGAACACTGCTATGCTCTTCAGTTTCATCCAGAAGTGACCATAGATATGGTGAAAAGATGGACAATCCAGGGAGCACATATGCTGGATCGCCCAGGAGCAATGGCCAGAGAAGAACAAATTCGCCTTTATCCAACACTCGATCCAATAATAGAACGCTGGACCCGGCAATTTGTCAGTTACATCATTGAGCTCGCTGAGCGGCGTGGAGCAGCAGTGGCACCGCTGGATGAGGCCTGACAGCGAAAGCGGATTTCAATCACCTATCACCGGTGGTTATCTTTTACTCAGCGCGGCAGTTAATAATTTTGTGGCCTCAATGAAGTCACTAATTTCCATAGCTTCGTCTGGATTATGGCTGCCATTTTCGTTCCGAATGAAAAGCATAGCGGTTGGGATCCCGGCATCAGCAAAAGCTGCCGAGTCGTGACTTGCTCCTGATGGGATATCCATTGCACGAACTCCCATACTTGATGCAGCCTCACGGTAAGTTTTTATTAAACCAAGATCCATAATTCCTGGCGCTGCCCGGGTAATAGGCCCCAGATCAATTCGCACACCGCGGCGCGCCGCGATATCTGAGGAGATCTTAGGTATTTGACCCTCTAATCGAGACAAAACTTCTGCATCAACACTGCGCATGTCTAAAGTGAAGGAAACCTCTCCAGAAATTACTGTCATGGCATGGCGTTCGGGATTGGTCTGAAATTTTCCTATCGTACAGGCAAAATCGTCGCCACAGGCGTCCGCTTGATCCCAAAGCATGTCCATTGCCTGCACAAACTCGGTAGCAGCAACTACTGCGTCCCGCCGTACCCGCCTTGGCGCCCCACCACAATGAGCATATTCACCGAAGACACGGGCATCGGGAAAACGCCTATTTCCGCGAATACCCGTTACAATACCAACGGGATAGCTTGCCTCCACTAGTTCTGGGCCCTGTTCTATATGCGGCTCTAGAAAAGCTTCGATCCTTTTGGCATCGAGATATGGCGGCGCGTTTAGTAATTTGTCTGGATCACCGCCGCAGTTTACTATGTGCTGTGCGAGTGAAACACCATTGTCCATCCGCTTTGCCGTCTCAAGGGAACCTTCTGGCAAGACACCGAGGGCGGAACGGCTTCCAATATAAGAGACGCCAAACCAGCAGCTTTCTTCCGCCCGCACACCCATTACTGAAATGTCACAGTTTGGTTTGTATCCAAGAGTTTGAAGAGCTCGAATTGCAACTAGACCTGAAACAACGCCTGCTGCGCCATCATAATTACCGCCCTGGGGCACAGAATCTAAATGGCTCCCCACCATACGAATAGGAGCTGAACGATCCTGCCCAGCCCAAGTCATATATGTGTTGACAGCAGCGTCCTGCCGGACCTCTAGCCCAAGCTCCCTCGCAATCTCTGACATTAGAGAATGCGCAGCCTGCTCTCCATCACCATAACTGGCGCGAGTAACTCCCCGTACGTCCTCGCTTACGGAACGAAGACGGTCAAACACATCGGCAGCAAAATCAGTCTGGGCATCAAGAGCTGCAGAGATTTCAGATAACATTTTGAATGTTCTCTCATGATTGAAGTAGGTGTTGAAGCCAGCCAGCGGCGCCAATAACACGAGAGTCTTCGCCCAATGGGGCAATCAATTGTGCTCCAACAGGTAAACCATTAGGTCCCTTTAGGCCTGGAACTGTGATGCTTGGCGCCCCTACAAAAGTCCATATGCGATTAAAATCTGGCGAGCCAGTGAACCCAAGACCTTCAGGCGCTTCCCCCAAGGCCGAGGGCGTCAAAAGAACATCTACATCTTGAAAGGCCTGAATCAAGCCATGCCGGCATGCTCGCCTGTTAGAAAGAGCGGACTGATATGCTGGCCAATCATGTTTCATGCCGCGCCGCATAACATCCTGGAGCGCAGGTGAAAGGCGATCCCAATGTTCAGAGCGCTCATGAGCAAGCATGCCGCATGCTTCATACGTCATTACAATGTCATGATCTTCAAGAGCTGTGGCGAACTGCTCTGGCAATTGAACGTCTACAATTTTTGCTCCCGACCTAGCAGCACGGGTAGCGGCCTCCTCAAGCGCGTTGGCACCAGCATACTCAATGTTAGGCCATGCAACAGTCCGACAAATCCCAATCCGTGGTGCTTCACTTAATGGGTTTGTTGATTTAATAGGCCTTCCGGCCAAGGCTAGCGCAAACGCTTCAGCATCAGCTGCAGAGTTCGCTAAAGTTCCGATTGTATCAAGACTTTCAGCCAGCATTTTAAGGCCAGCACGTGGCACTGATCCCCAAGTTGGCTTGAACCCAACGACTCCACAATAAGAAGCAGGGCGAATAACAGATCCCGATGTCTGAGTGCCTATTGCTAATGGTACATGTCCATCAGCCACTGCTGCGGCTGAACCGGACGATGAGCCACCTGGCGTATGGGCTGGGTTATGGGGATTGCGCGTTGCTCCAGGGAAGCGCATCGCAAATTCCGTGGTTACTGTTTTCCCGAGAACAACCATCCCTGCAGCCCTAAGATTAGCAACAGCTGCAGCATCTGCCGAAGGTATGGCGCCCTCGTAGATTGAGGAACCATAACCCGTAGGAATGTCCGCGGTATCTAAAACGTCTTTAACCCCAATAGGAACTCCGTGAAGAGGTCCCTTAGGCTCCTCTGCATCCCTGGCCGACGCTTCAGCTAATGCTTTTTCAGTGTTGATTGCTTTCCAGGCAGAGATTTCTTTATCTCTTATTTCAATCCGTGCAAAAGCCTCTTCAAGCGCTCTTACAGCCGTCATCCGACCGGCTGCAATCTCTCGTCCTAAGGCTAAAGCATCTCTAAGATTAGTCATTTAGAAATAACCCCTGAAAACCAAAGGGCATGAGACAGCGTTGCAGCCCCGCGCCCAGATGGACCTATGACCTGAACACCAATTGGCAGATTTTCTGGCCCCATCAGACCTGGCACGCTAACCACGGGGGCGCCTGTCATGGTCCAAATGGCATTTGCAACTGGCGAGCCAGTATCAGAGGGATTTCCTGGCGCCTCTCCCGGTGCTGCAGGCGTTAAAAGAGCACCAAAATCTGTTAATAGAGGCCAAAGAGCTGCACGGCACCCAGCTTGAATGTTGCGAGCTTCGTCATAAGATGAACGCTGCATTTCCAAACCAGCCGCAATATAATCCTTAAGTCCTTTACTCACTTGATCAGGACGCATGCGCAGTTCGAAAGCAAGTGACCGAGTAGCCTCATAGGTCTGTATACGCGTTTGCGCTTCCAAGGCGTCTCTAAAAGCTGGCGGCAGATCAATCTCAACCACACTAGCGCCCGCAGCCCGAGCCTTTTCTATCGCATCACGTCCAGCCTTGTGCGCAGCAGGAGAGAGGGCATCCCAGGCTGGCGTTTTAGCAAAAGCAAAACGTGGGCGAACCTGAGCATTAGAAAGTTCTAAGATGGGCACGCCCTCTAAAATAGAGGCGAAGGCTGCGGCATCGCTAACATTCCTTGCCATTACTCCAACGGTATCCAACGATTCAGAGACACTTTTCACACCTGCACGAGGGATACGACCAAAGGTTGGCTTGAATCCTACAACTCCGCAGTACGATGATGGGCGGATAACTGATCCGCCGGTCTGTGTGCCTATAGCAAGGGGCACCTGGAAATCTGCGACGGCCGCAGCTGACCCCGATGATGAACCACCAGGTGAATGGCTCAGGCGGTGGGGATTCCTGGTCTTACCGGCAGTTCGCAGAGCAAACTCGGTTGTCACTGTCTTCCCCAAAACAACCATTCCAGCATCTTTGGCAAGAGCAACTGAAGCAGCGTCATTCAACATCGGCGTCGCGTTTTCGTATATCGGAGAGCCCATCGCAGTGCGATAACCCTCGGCATCAATAATGTCTTTGACACCAAATGGAATGCCATGAAGTAGGCTGCGCGGCGATTCAGAATCACGAGCCCTGGCCTCTGCAATTGCCCTATCAGGGTCTAAAGCTGCCCACGCCCCCACATCGTTATCACGAGCTTCAATACGGGCGAGGCAACTTCTTACCAGTACTTCTGAAGTTAACTCACCCGCTTTAATCAGACGGGCGGCTTCAAGGGCACCAAGTTGGCTTGGATTATCCATTTTCGTTTAAGCTTCCTGGGTTCTAAATTTATGCCTCGAAACTAAGGTTTCTTAGAGCCTGAAGAGTTTTAAAAAAACCAAAGATCCGAGAAGTTAAAAATATGTTTTTGGTTTTGCCTATTAAAAAAATCTACTCGTCCCCATCAGGCACATAGGCGATGGCATCAATCTCGAGGCCACAATCAAACGGCGTACCTCCGGCCTGCATCCGTGTGCGTGTTGGCAAAACTTCATTTGACTTAAAATAAGAGCGATAAACCTTATCGAATGCTGCTTGCTCCTTCTGATCTCGCAACCACACGACAACCTTCAACATATGATCAAGGGAGGAACCAGCTTCCTCAAGAAGCCACTTAAGATGATTCATAACAATACGAGCCTCATCCTCAATTGACTTCCGCTCATACTTGGGGAGAGGAGAACCAGTTTCCCTGGCCAAACGAAGTCCTTTGCAAAAATCCTCTTGGAAAGGGGGAAGGCCGGAAACATAAACCATGTTGCCGTGACGAATACATAAATTAAATGGCCCACCAGTTTCAGGCACTCTAGGACTGAGAATAACTTCCTTCTTCATCAAATTTTTCCCTTAGCTAATCGCTTTGCCAACAGTTCTTTAACAACATGGCCTGTCATACGCTTTGGTTCGTCGTCGTCGAAGGCGTCTGCAAGAGCATCAATACCTGCACGGGCAGCATCTACCGGGCTCATTGCCTCCCAACTCCGCATCAGCTGTTTTTGCGCGCGGATAGCCCGAGGGCCAGCCTTCACAATAGGTATCACAAAACGTTCGACCGCTGTCTCCAGTGCCGCCTTAGGTGCGACTGCCTCTAAAAACCCCCAACGTTCAGCCGTCTGCGCATCAATATTCTCGCCCGTTAACATCATCTGGCGTGTACGTCCCCAGCCAATCAAACCAGGAAAGAGGCTCGCCTCAACTACTGATGGCAAGCCGACGGCAACTTCAGGCATGCCAAATACTGAAGTTTCGCTGGCTACCCTTAAATCTGCAGCGGCCGCGAGCTCCATGCCAGCACCGATGCAAAAACCATCAATCTTCGCAATGGTCGGCACTGGACAACGACGAAGCCCGTCGCAGCATCTATGTACCAGTGTTAATAAGGAACGGGCTGTCGCTTTGGTGAGATCACCAAGCTCAAAGATATTGGCGCCGCCCACAAAAGCACGGCCACCGGCTCCTTCTACGACAACGCAACGGCAGTCGTCGTCTAAGGTAATTTCATCCATCGTCTCAATGAAATCGAGCATCAAGGCTCGGCTCATGGCATTTAAGCGCCCCGGGTCATTAATTATGACGCGTGCGACCTTGCCGCCCTCTGGCCGATCAATCCATGATGTTTTTACAAGATCGCCCATCGGCAAAAGTCTCCTAAAACAGTGAGTAGGCACCATCAATCACGAAGGTATCGCCAGAGTGGTAGCGGCTAGCATCAGATACTAGGTAGACAGCAATTCCGCCAAAATCTTCCTTTTCTCCCCACCGGCCAGCTGGAACACGTGGCAGAACAGCCTGCTGGAAACGATCCCACGCCAGCGTATTGTGGGTCATTGGACTTTCTATCCAACCTGGGAGAATAGCGTTTGAACGAATGCCATTTTTTCCATACTCGACTGCCAGGGCCCTACTCATTGCGATGACAGCACCTTTCGTTGCACCGTAATGTTCGCCTCTGGCCTGTCCCATGATTGCTGCTAACGAAGACGTCACAGCGAGGGAGCCGCCGTTTCCGCGTTCAACCATATGTTTAGCTGCGGCTCTAAGAGTAAAAAAAACCCCGTCCAAATTTACGTCTAGAACCCTTCGCCATTCCTCATAAGACATAGCAGCGAAACCATCCTTGGTCGCCCGTCGGTTTGAGGAAACACCCGCGTTCGCAAAGCAAGCGTCTACATGCCCAAGAAAATCAACCGTTTGGGCAAACTTAGCAGCCGTGTCTTCTTCACTTGCAACATCTACTTGAAGGCCAAGTGCCCGTATATCCTTAGCCCTGAGTTTGGCCTCTGCAGCTTTGATTTTATCTTGGTTTGTACCCCAGACAACTACATCGGCACCGGCCTCCGCAACAGCCTCAGCCATCCCAAGACCTATTCCACTATTTCCACCAGTAATCAGTACCTTCTTGCCAGTAAGATTAAAGGGTGCATAAGCCATTGCGTGATCCTCTATTTTTTAAACCGTGGGGGTACACCAAGGCGGTCATATGGTTTTCCAAGAACACGCTGCACTGCCAGCAATAAACCGACGGCAAAGACATCGGCCCCTCCCCTGGCCATCAGCATCAAACCTACTGGAAGATTAAGCGCATCCTTACCGCAGGGAATGGTGAAGCCTGATAACTTTAAAAAATTACCCACAACCGTGTTACGTAGCGCCAGCATATTTCTATTTACGTAGCGATCCCCCTCAGCAACTTCCTGCTGAGTTGGAGGCGAAATAGGTACGGCGGGACACGCAATAACATCAATTTCAGCGGCAGCCATTCGACGTGCTGCCCCTTGCTGCATTGCCGTAAGCGCATTTAATCGACGAAGATATTCGATAGCGGTGGCTTGCTCTATTGATTTGAAACGCTGTTGCACATTGGGATCTAGGGTTTCCCGCCAATCTGGAAACTGATTTGCTATTAAACCTGCAAACTCTATTCCAGCCACTCCCCCAACTTTGAATAACTCCAACGCGTCAGCAGCCTCTGGAAGTTCAATATCCTGCAAGACTGCGCCCGCGGCCTCAAGTTCTTTAAGGGCACGTTCCGTAGCTTCAGCGATACCGGCTTCCGTGTCATCAAAACCCGAGCGAAGCACACCTATCCGAACACCATCGATCACCCCTGGCCAAGCTCGATGACTGATAGAAGTGTCACTGTTAACTTCAGGATCAATTACTTTGAACGCTTCAGCAATAATTTCGGCATCAAGAGCTAAGATACCAGCCGTATCCAAACTGGGTGACAGGGGGGCTATACCATCCAAGGCCCATCGACCATGAGTTGTCTTAAGTCCTATGCAGCCATTTAAGCTGGCAGGTACGCGAACCGATCCCGCTGTATCCGAACCAAGAGCCAGCGCGGCGGTGCCTGACCAAAGACTTACCCCAGCGCCAGAACTGGATCCTCCGGGGACGCGCGCTTGGGCTAAATCCCAGGGGTTAATTGGTGTGGGGTAGTGAGGATTAGTACCAATACCTCCAAATGCAAATTCGACCGTATGCGTTTTTCCCGTAACAACGACGTTAACATTGCGAAGCGACCTAACAACTGTTCCCTCGCCCCCAAGATGCTTGTCTAGAGGCTTTGGCGTACCCGCCATTGTATCGTAGCCCTCAACTACGAAAAGATCCTTAACCGAAACAGGCAACCCCAAAAGAGGAGAGGCACTACTATCAACTTTACGTCTTGCATCAGCAGCAGCTGCTTCTGCCCTAACCCGATCTGGATCAACACGGCGATAAGCATTTGAATCTCGTGTTTCTTGAATTGCAGCCAAAACCTGTTCCGCCATTGCTTGAGAGCCATTCGGCTGCTGCAAGGCATGATAAATATCTCGCCAATTGAGAGAAAAAAGAGGGGCTGTAATCATGATCCAGATTGCGCCTTCAAAGTATCAGGAGTTGAAATCCCGTTCAGCATAGCTGTGCATCAAGCGATGATGGAAGAGCATATCTTCATCCAGCTCCCGCATGTTTTTTGGACAGGGCCTGTTCATAACCCAAATCCAAATCTATGTTTCTAGCGAATTATTGATAGGTGCTCAGATTATGGGAGCAGAAAGCTCACCTGACCTGCAGGAAAAATCGGCGCCGCGCCGTGGCGTGGCAAGAAAATTAGCGATTTGGCGTGCCTTATTTAACGCACGCGTTCGCAACTATTTTCTGGCCGGGGTACTCGTAACAACACCACTGACAGTTACCATTTGGATCTCCTGGCAAATCTTACAGTTCTTTGAAGGGGCGGCACGCCACTTAATGCCAGACTCGTGGTATCCAAAAATCGCGGTCCCAGGGGTTGGCCTGATCATTGTATTTCTTGGCCTCATCATCATTGGAGCTCTGACTGCAGGGCTTCTAGGTCGTATTTTTGTCCGGACGAGTGAGCGGATCCTTAATAGGATGCCCATCGTCCGAAGTGTCTATAGCGCTATTAAACAAGTCCTCGAAACCGTTTTGTCTCAAAGGGCTGCCGCATTTCGCCAGGTGGTCCTTGTGGAATATCCAAGGAAGGGAATTTGGGCGATAGGATTTGTTTCTGGAGAAACCAAAGGCGGGGTTGCTGAGAAACTCAATCAACCTTCGGTCAATGTATTTTTACCTACAACACCTAACCCCACATCTGGCTTTCTCCTTTTCGTCCCTAGAGATGATATCCAGGTCCTCGACATGACAATCGAGGAGGGCATCAAACTTGTTGTTTCAGGTGGGATTGTTTCGCCAGAAGACAAACGGAAATAGCCCAAAGTCTCTTTGTTTGAAGTTCCGCTGCACCTAATAAATTAGAGTTTCACCAACGCGGCAAATATCACTGCGGCTGCTACATAGACATGTCAGAATATTTAATTGAGATGTCCAACTTTGGTTTCAAAACTTAACTGATACATACCGCCCGCAAGAAATCAGATAATTCTTCGGCAATATGATGAATATGTCTCTGATTGTTACTATCCGGGATAGCTCCAGGACGAGTATTTTTCATCCAGACGGTAGTCATGCCAAGATCGTGTGCTGGCTTCAGATTTTTAGCCGTGTCCTCAAACATGACGGCTCTCGTTGGATTCACTTCGTGCTTTTTTAAAAAAACCTCGTAAGAGGATAGATGGGGTTTTGGGAGATAATTCGCATCGGCGATATCAAAAATATCCTCAAAGTGACCAGATATGCCTAGGCACCCCATAACTGCCGTTGCATGGGCCTTTGTAGCATTGGTGTAGACAATTTTCCTGCCTGGCAGGCCCGATAAAGCATCGTCTAATGACCGGTCATACTTAATTTCAGACAAGTCAAGTTGATGGCAGTAGGGCAAAAATTTTTCTGGATCGAGCCCATGGTGCTCCATGAGACCACGAAGTGTAGTTCCGTATTTTTCGTAATAGAACTGACGACGGCGATCGGCTTCGGCAAGATCAACGCTGAACTCAGCCATGATAAATTCCTGCATTCGCTCATGCATTTGAGGCATAAGATCTGAGCGGAGCGGGCTGTAAAGTGTGTTGTCTAGATCGAAAACCCAGACATCAATGTTTTGCATCTCAATAGGCATACAGGCGGTATATCTGCACCTCGCCTTAGTTGCCAGCCCTTAACGCCCCTCCTAAGCTAATCACATTAAAAAAGGATGGAAACTAATGCTGGTTGTGCAGAGTGACTCACATCTTGCCCATCAGCCATCGGAAATTATAAGCCGTGGTAGAGCTATACCTCATTGGGAGATTGCATCCAGAGCGGATGCCCTACTCTCAGCGGTGAAAGCTGGGGGGCATGATATAAAGCCCCCAGTTACCCACGGCCTTGGACCTATTGAAGCCATTCACGAGGCGGGATACTTAAACTTTTTGAAGACTGCCTGGGAACGTTGGCAGCAATTGCCAGACCCAACTCCCTACGTTCACCCCTATGCTCAGCCCAATCGACGTATGACAGGCCTGCCAACTGGGATTCAGGGACAGGCAGGATACTATATGGCTACAAACTCGGCTCCAATTGCCGAAGGAACCTGGAGAGCTTCTCTCGCTTCAGCAGATATAGCGTTAACGGCTGCAGACGCATTATTAACCGGAGAAACAGCTGCCTATGCGCTTTGTAGGCCCCCAGGCCACCATGCCTTTTCAGATCTTGCCGGAGGCTTCTGTTATCTCAATAACATTGCAATCGCGGCGCATTATTTAACACAGCGCTGGCAGCGACTAGCCATCCTCGACATAGATGTACACCACGGTAACGGAACCCAGAGTATTTTCTACGAACGAAACGACGTTCTTTTTGTGTCACTTCACGGTGATCCAACCGATTACTTCCCATTTTTCGCAGGTTATGCCGAAGAAACCGGAAGTGGTTTAGGGGCGAATGCCAATCTCAATCTGCCCCTACCTCAGGGTACTGGCGATATCGACTTCCTTGCCGCGCTGGAAATAGCCTTCCAAAAAATAAAAGGCCATGCGCCTGGCGCCTTGCTAATATCACTGGGCTTTGATGGCTTTGAGGCAGATCCTATTGGCTGTCTTAAGATATCTACAGGCTGTTTTGGTGAAATTGCCCATCGAATAGCAGGACTTGGACTTCCAACACTGCTAGTGCAGGAAGGAGGCTACGACGTCCCAAGCCTCACGCCAAATCTTTCATCTTTTTTAGAAGGGTTTGAAGGAAGGGTTAAAAAGTTTCGTCCTTGATAGTCTCCTAGCTAACGCAAGGAAATCCAAAGCGTGATTGAAATGCCTCAACCTAAATTGCCTCGAGTGCCTGCTCTAGGTCCCGAATCAAGTCTTCTACAGTCTCTAAGCCAACAGAGAGTCGAATGACATCCGGCCCAGCACCTGCTGCTTCGGCTTGTTCAGGAGTGAGTTGGCGATGGGTGGTGGACGCAGGATGAAGTATGAGGCTTCTTGTATCGCCAATGTTTGCTAGATGACTAAAAAGCTCGCAAGCCTCCACCAGTTTAATGCCAGCCTCATAGCCTCCCTTTACTCCAAAGGTAAAAACACTACCTGCCTTACCACCCAAATACTTATCGGCCAGTCGCCTATACTTGTTACCCTCCAACCCAGCATAAGAAACCCATAAAACGTTGGGATGAGAATCAAGGTAGCGAGCGATCTTATCTGCGTTCTCTGAGTGACGCTGCATTCTCAAGGGCAATGTCTCAGCGCCGGTGATTGCAAGAAACGCATTCATTGGGGCCATCGTTGGCCCAAGATCACGCAAACCGACGGCATGGCCGTGCACCGTCAGCGCCAAATCTCCAAAGGTCTCGTAAAAAACGAGTCCGTGATACGCCGGCTCAGGTTTAGTAAGGCTTGGAAACTTGTCATTCTGTGCCCAGTCGAATTTACCACTATCGACCACCATCCCACCCATCGCATTACCATGGCCTGATATAAATTTGGTTGTCGAATGGATTACAATATCCGCGCCAAAGTCAAACGGTCGACATAAAGCTGGGCTAGCCATCGTATTATCGACGATTAACGGCACACCCGCTTCGTGGGCTAAACCAGCCAATGTTTCGAGATCGGATATTACACCCCCTGGGTTTGCCAGACTTTCACAAAAAAGCGCCTTACAGGTGGGCTTTGCTAGAGCTAATTTGACTGCTGCAAGGTCTTCCACGTCTACCATGTCACAGTGCCAACCAAACTTCTTGAAGGTGCGAGTGAACTGAGTCACTGATCCTCCATAAAGCTTGTTGGCTGCTACAAAACTGGCGCCCGGTTCCATCAACGTGAATAGCGCAAGTTGCTGGGCAGCATGGCCCGAGGCGGTCGCAATTGCTCCGCGGCCACCTTCTAAGGCCGCGACACGCTCCTCAAGAACTGAAACCGTAGGATTTCCAAGGCGTGAATATATGTAACCATAGGTCTGTAGGTTAAATAGAGAAGCAGCAGCGTCAGCATCATCAAAAACATAGGAAGTTGTCTGATAGATGGGCGTTGAACGGGCCCCAGTAGCGGGATCTGGAGCCGCACCAGCATGTATTGCGAGGGTCTCAAACCCATAAAAACTATTATCGCTCATGTTTTTCTCACAAGGGTAACTTGCGGCGCTTAGCAGAAATAACGCCAGAATTTACTCCAGACCAACCTATCTCTCCATTTAGTCGAGCAAACTCAATCTTGGGGCAGCGATTCATAATTACCTTGAGCCCAGCCGCCTCTGCGCGACTCGCTGCAGCATCATTACGGACCGTCAACTGCATCCATATGGCTTTGGCATTAATTTGAATGGCTTCATCCGTAATAGGACCAGCTGCCTCTGAATTTCGAAAGATATCCACTAAGTCAATTTTATCTGGCAGCTGGCGCAAGGAGGCATAAACTTTCTCGCCCAGAATTTCTTGACCCTCCGCACCTGGATTAACAGGAAGCACGCGAAAACCCTTTGCCTGAAGATATTTCATTACAAAGAAGCTTGGCCGATTCCAATTTGGGCTAGCCCCCACCATCGCAATAACCTTAGTTTCATCCAGGATCCCACGGATATACTGGTTAGGATAAATGTCATGGTTCATGTCAGATCACAGGCTCCAGTTAACTACCTAAGTCTACAGGAAGGCAAAGTTTGGAGAAAGAAACCCATGCCCAACCTTGGATCAGCGCGTGATGCCTTTGCAAGCAAGGTCATCTACTCATTACATAAGAGAGACGAGACTGCCGGAAGCCTCGGTATAATAATAGAGGCCACAGGAATGGGCTGGTGCAAAATAAAAATGCTGGTACGAGACGACATGGTAAACGGACATGCCTTAGCTCACGGAGGTGTTATTTTCACTCTTGCTGATACTGCAATGGCTTACGCAAGTAATGGGGAGAATAATCAGACATTCGCGCAGCACTGTCAGATTACCTTTATCTCACCAGGCAAGCGTGGAGAAGAACTAACAGCTAATGCAAGTGAGATATCTAAAACAGGCCGAAATGGCCTATACGATATTCAAATTACAGGTCAGGACGGCAGACTTGTTGCTGCTTTTCGAGGAGCAACTCGCACAGTGAAAGGCCAAACTGACCCATCGCTAGGCGAGGCCCCCAAATCATAATCTATTACCGAAACAGAGACGCTTGCCGCCCATACCCACAATCTTGTATCTACTCCTCATACTTTTGATACATCAGTGCGGGCGTGGCGGAATCGGTAGACGCGGCAGACTCAAAATCTGTTTTCTTCGGAAGTGGGAGTTCGAGTCTCCCCGCCCGCACCAGTTTAAAAAAAGCCATAAATCAAATCATCTAAACCTTAATCGAGAAACTAACCTGCAATATTGGTATAACCCTCTTTTCTTGGAACTTTGCTGAGAGTATGTAGCGCCCGAATAATCGCTACGTTAATGGGTGAAACTTATGGCAAAAGAAGTAAAAGCGGTTAAGAACACCGAAACCAAGCCCACTGCAGCATCGTCGGAGTCTTCTTCGCCGAGTGCAACCGAGGCCCCCTCTTCGTCTGAAACGACCTCATCAAGCAGCAAAAAATCGGGGAGCAGCAGCCGACCCATTAGCTATTTTTCTAGTGTTTCTACTGATGAATATAGGTCAGGATGGGAAAAAATCTTTGGCGGACAAAAAACTAAAAAGACAAGGATTGTTAAGGCACGGACCTCAAAACTCCCCACAACTTTAACTATAAATTTTGATGACCTGGATGCTGAGACACAGAAGGCTCTAGAACTCGTCGCTCAAAAATCTGCTAAAAAACAACGATTGAATTATGATGCTCTCAAAACCAAAAAACAGGTGGCGTGGACTCTGTCGTGCCGAATATTAGACTGACACCAAAGATAGTTTTTAAGGTAATGGGGATTATCTAAAGTTATTAAACAAGGGTGTTTTTATGCGGCTAGTTTGGCTAGGCCCATAAGCAAACGCCTTACCCCCTTGGCACGAACCTTACGATCTTCCCAGGCTCGGGTTACAACTAGCTTGTTGTCAGGACGGAGCTTTGCCGTCCCCATCTGTTGCGTGAGATATTCAATAAGCCCTGCAGGATTTGGAAAGTCGTCATTATGAAAACTGGCTAGCGCACCTTTTGGCCCAACATCCAACTTTGCCACATGCGCACGCCGACATAGCTGCTTAACACTCATGACTTCCAATAGGTTTTCTACTTCATCAGGCAAAGGACCGAACCTGTCTACGAGTTCCGCAGCAAAACCTTCCAACTCCTGCTCTGTCTCCAACGCCCCAAGCCGGCGGTAGAGACCTAGACGGATATTTAATTCGCGGACATAAGTTTCTGGGATCAATACAGCCGAGCCTAAATTAATTTGAGGTGACCAGGCCTCCTCTAGAGGTTGTGCATCGCTTTGGGCCCGAGCTGCGACTACGGCCTCCTCCAACATCTGCTGATAAAGTTCAACACCCACCTCACGAATATGGCCTGATTGCTCATCACCTAGAAGGTTGCCACCACCGCGAATATCTAAATCGTGGCTGGCAAGATTGAAGCCCGCGCCCAAGGAATCCAGCGTCTGCATGACTTCAAGTCGGCGGAGTGCTGTTTTACTAACTATCTGATCGGTTGGAATAGTCAGATAACAGTATCCACGCTCCTTACCGCGTCCAATTCTCCCTCTTAATTGGTATAGCTGCGATAGCCCAAAACGATCCGCCCTATGAACGAGCAAAGTGTTAGCTGTTGGGATATCAAGACCCGATTCAACAATATTTGTTGAGATGAGAACATCGTACCGACCTTCATAAAAGGCGGACATTACGTCTTCAAGCTGACTTGGTGGTAACTGTCCATGCGCAACAACAGTCTTTGCGTCAGGAACAAGGTGCTCTACCCGCTCAACTAATGTTGCGAGATCGCGAATTCTTGGGGCAACGAAGAACGTCTGGCCGCCGCGGAACCGCTCTCTTTGGATAGCCTCCTTTATTTGGAGAGAATCATATGGGCCAACAAATGTCCGTACGGCTAACCGATCAACCGGAGGGGTAGCAATGACACTCATTTCACGCACACCCGCAAGTGCCATCTGAAGGGTTCGTGGAATAGGCGTTGCAGTCAAAGTTAAAACGTGTACGTCATTTCTGAGTTGTTTTAAGCGCTCCTTGTGCGCAACACCAAAGCGCTGTTCTTCGTCAACTATCAAAAGACCTAAGTTCGGTATTTCCACAGACCCAGCTAGCAAAGCATGGGTGCCAATGACGATATCTACTGTCCCATCCTTCATACCCTGTCGTGTTGCAGCAGCTTCCTTCCCCGTGACCAAACGCGAAAGCTGACGCACTTGAACTGGCAGCCCATGGAAGCGTTTCGAAAAAGTTGCAAAGTGCTGCCTTGCAAGCAACGTTGTGGGAGCAACAAGAGCTACCTGTCTACCTGACATGGCGGCAACTAATGCTGCTCTTAGCGCAACCTCTGTCTTACCGAATCCAACATCTCCGCAGATAAGCCTATCCATTGGGCGACCGGACGACATATCTTCGAATACTTCGGCTATGGCATTTAACTGATCTTCAGTTTCATCAAAGGGGAACTTAGCGGCAAATTCTTCATAAACGCCTTCTGGCGCCTCTAACTTTTCAGCAGGCTTTGTTAGGCGCTGGGCAGCTACGGCAATCAGTTGCGCTGCCATCTCGCGAATTCTCTCCTTCGCTTTTGCCCTGCGCGCTTGCCAAGCCGCACCACCTAGTCGGTCGAGCGATGCCCCCTCGCTATCCGAGCCAAAACGGGAAAGAATGTCGATATTTTCAACGGGCACAAAGAGACGGTCGCCGCCTTCATAAATTACACGGAGGCAATCATGAGGCGCCCCTCCAGCAGTTACTGTCTCCAGCCCTTCATAACGTCCGATACCATGCTCAAGGTGGACCACCAAATCACCCTCGGCGATATCGCTAACTTCGGTCAAAAATGCATCAGCGCGGCGGCGACGGCGATTACGGCGATTGATCCGCTCGCCAACTATGTCCGCCTCTGTGATCAAAACAAGAGTATCGGTCTCAAACCCCCTATCAATCTCCGCAATTACGGCAGCAGCCACACCTGGCGGCAAACTTAATGCGTCTTCAAACGTGTCAACCGACTGAATTGCATCAAACTCACCATCCTGGGCGACTAAACGCTTCAGACGATCTAAAGCCCCTGGACCGGAACCAGAGAGAATAGCTGTTTTTTGCTCAGAAATTGCTTTTCTCAGCCTGGTGCCTACAGCTAGATAAAGATCTGCATCTGAGCGAGCACGAGCTTCTGCAAAATCAATAATTGGAAGAGCTTTAGCAGACAGTACCGGGCCTTCACCCAAAAATTGTTCAAGAGCAAGTGAAGGCCATTCCGCCAATCGTTGAGCCCATTCATCTGGCGTAAGATATAAACGAGGGGGCGGCAAAGGCCGGTAGGGTTGCTCATCGGGCAACTCAGACAAGGTCTCAGCGCGTGCAGAAAAATAATCCGCAATTGCCTCAAACCTGGATTTGATAGCCTCATCAATAGAATGATCTAGAACAATAACTGCATCCCGAGGAAGCATTTCAAAAACTGTGGACATTTCGGAGTGGAACAAAGGAAGCCAGTGCTCCATTCCTGGGTGCCTTCGGCCAGCAGATATTGATATGTATAACGGATCATTGATGGCCTCACCCCCAAAAGTAGCTCCATACCCCGCACGAAAACGTTCTATTGCTTTCTCATCGAGGGGCGCCTCGGAAGCAGGGGCCAACAGTAATCTATCCAAATTTCCTTCACTGCGCTGAGAGAGTGGGTCAAAACTGCGAATTGCCTCTACCTCATCACCAAAAAGGTCAATTCTCGCCGGCACCGATGTCCCTGAAGGAAAGACGTCGACAATGGAACCTCTCAGAGCAAATTCGCCTGGTTCCATTACAGTGTCGGAACGAACGTATCCGTTAACGGAGACAAAGGACTGAAAAGCGCGTTCGTCAAATTTACCTCCAACGCAAACATCTATTACAGAATTGAACGCGAAAGCAGGCGGAACACGCTGAAGAAGCGCGTTGATGGTGGTAGTTATCAGCGCTGGGCCAATCTCAGAGAGTTCTCCCATTTCTCGGAAAGCTCTCATTCGAGCAGATATAATCTCTCGATTAGGCGAGGAGCGATCATAAGGGAGACAGTCCCACGCAGGCAAACTTATGACGTTAGCTGCTGGAAGAAAGACTTTTATATCATTTTCGAGCCTGGCACGACGCTCCGCGTCTCTGGCCACAAAAACAATACGAGTTATCCCTGTGCGGCGAACAATTTCTCGTAAAGCGAATGCCTCAGCCCCATCCGGCGAGCCAGCGAAAGGTTTCCGCCCCGGCAGAAGTTGGATGAGGTCATCCGACATCAAAGTGTGATCTTAAATGCCAAAAGTTCTCGAATAAGCGGTGTATCCATTTCATCTGGGACGGGAACACGCCCAGTTACCCAATCGTAAATAACTGGATCTGGCACATCCAACAAAGCCTCGAAGGCATCCAAGCCCAATTCATCTAGCATTGGCAATTTTGCATCTGCAAAAGTGCCAAGAATTATATCGCTTTCCTTTGTACCGCGGTGCCAAGCTCGATAGCTCAAGCGCTTGCGACGAGCATTTTCAGCCATGGGGTCGTTCCTGTTGCTACTAAGTATTAGGATATATCGTTGGCAAGGGAGCAATGCGAGTGCGGCCAGAAGTCCTGTTTCCACTTTTTAAGTCAGTCACAACCCTGAAAGGGGTTGGGCTGCGCGTGGCGGAACTCATCGCGAAGGCCGCAGGCAAACATATAGTGGATCTATGCCTTCACCTTCCGTCAGGCGTAGTTGATCGCAGTTATCGACCTAAAATAGGGATGGCTGAGCCTGGTCGGGTCGCTACATTAGACGTAGAGATATTGGAACATAACTTTGGCCACGGCCGACGACCAACTCGAGTAGTTGTAGGAGATGGGACTGGTAAGGTCGACCTTGTCTTCTTCCACGCTCGCCAAGACTGGTTAATCAAGCAGCTACCGAAAGGTGAACACCGGCTCATCTCTGGACAACTGGAACAATTCAAAGACCGGCTCCAAATGCCACATCCAGACTACATGATGGCACACGGTAGTGAAGAGGGCCTCCCACTTCACGAGCCAGTCTATCCAATGACAGCAGGACTAGCGCCAAAAACACTCAGAAAAGCTATCTTAGCTGCCCTTACCGAAGCCCCAGACCTTCCAGAATGGCTAGATCCGTCACTGATTGAAAAGCAAGGATGGCCGAGCTGGAAAGCAGCACTTATCGCAGCCCATTCTCCAGAAAAACAGGCAGATCTAGAGCTCTCTGCCTCGTCCCGCGAGCGTTTGGCCTACGATGAGATACTCGCAAATCAGCTAGCTTTAGCTCTTATTCGGCAAAGGCGAACAAGCCTAGAAGGCCGCCCACTACCACTATCCGACATAAGACTCACCAAAGCCCTAGATGCTTTACCATTCAGGCTAACAAGCGGCCAGACCCAGGCACTTTCAGAAATTCTGGGCGACATGAAATCAGGAAAAAGGATGCAACGCTTGCTTCAGGGTGATGTTGGTAGCGGCAAAACGGTCGTTGCTTTCCTCGCATCCCTTGCAGCCATTGAAGCAGGAGCGCAGGCAACATTGATGGCTCCAACTGATGTTCTAGCCCGTCAACATGGACGTACACTTCAGGCACTTGGCGAACGGGTTGGCATTCGGGTTGCGGTATTAACTGGGCGTGACAAGGGTAAGGCTCGCGAGGCAATACTTACCAGACTTTGTGCTGGCGAAATTGACCTCCTCATTGGCACCCACGCCCTATTCCAAAATAGCGTTACCTTCAAAGATCTCGCTTTGATTATTGTCGATGAACAGCACCGATTTGGTGTCGATCAACGAATGGCCTTAGCCTCAAAGGGCCTCGCGCCACATATGCTTTCAATGACCGCAACCCCGATCCCGCGCACTTTAATGCTCACTGCCTATGGAGACATGGATCATATAGCGATCCCCGAAAAGCCCCCTGGGCGTCAACCTATACAAACGAGCGTGACCCCCCTGGGACGAATTCAAGAAGTTATTGATGGCATTGGTCGAGCTATGGCGCGCGGAGAAAGAGTTTATTGGATTTGTCCTCTTGTCGAAGAATCTGAACTTTCTGATTTAGCGGCAGCAGAAGATCGAGCTGAAAGCCTTCGCGCCTATTTTGGCGAAACGGTAGTACTTGCTCACGGTCAGATGAAAGCTCAGGATCGCGATGCCGCAATGGCACGTTTCGCTTCAGGTGAAGCAAAGCTTTTAGTTGCCACAACGGTAGTGGAAGTAGGCGTCGATGTACCCGAAGCCACAATCATTGTAATCGAACACGCCGAGCGGTTTGGGCTTGCGCAATTACACCAACTTCGAGGTCGAGTTGGGCGCGGTGAAAAGAAATCCTTTTGCCTGTTACTCAGAGCAGATGGAGTTTCAGAAACAGCAAAACAACGACTGCTTGCTGTCTCCACTACAGACGATGGATTCAAGATTGCTGAGGAAGATCTTCGACTTAGGGGAGCTGGTGAAGTCCTTGGGACTAGACAAAGTGGCTTACCGAAGTTCCGAATAGCCAATCTGGATGTTCAATCCAATTTGGTTGCCATAGCACGGAGAGATGTAGATTTAATTTTGGCGCGCGACCCAGAACTTAATTCGTCTCGAGCAAATGCTCTTCGCATTCTTCTATATCTCTTTGAACGAGATGCTGCTGCACGGTATGCTCGTGTTGGATAAGTATCAGGAGCTGCCATGGGCCCGGTCGCAAGCAACATTAAATTAAAATTGAATGATCAATTTCTACCCGAACAACTCGAGATAGAAGATCAGTCGGAAAGTCACCGTGGCCATATCGGACACCGTGAAGGTGGGGAGACTCATTTCTACGTTCGGCTAATCTCATCAAAATTTGATGGCCTTAATAGGGTGCAGCGTCAGAGATTGGTCTATGCGGCTCTTGCTGATGAACTGGCTGGGCCAGTTCATGCCCTTTCGTTAGAACTTAAAGCCCCTGGAGAGTAAACGGTTCAAAACTTTCTTTGAAATACCGGTTTCAAAATTGTCAAATAAACCCTTTAAGAAGCAGACAGCGGTAGCTTTAGCGCGCGGCACAGCGCGACTTCTCTCAAGTCTTGGATACATCCCTATAACTGAATTTTCCCTGGAAACAGGACGACGCGTGGACGTTTTTGGGATAGCCAAAAATGGCTCACTCATTGCTGTAGAGGTCAAAAGTACTCGCGAAGATTTTTTGTCAGATCAAAAATGGCCAGAATACCTAGATTATTGTGACCAATTCTACTTCGCAGTACCCGAGATGTTTCCTGATACGTTGTTGCCAGAGGATCAGGGATTGATGAAGGTAGACGAATTTACAGGCGTGATAATTAGAGCACCCAAGCCTTCACCGGTAAAACCTGCAAGACGAAAAGCAATACTGACGCGATTTGGACGAACCGCCGCAGCAAGATTGAGGCGGTTCACCGATCCAGAGGGCATGCTGTGATTATTTGTGAGTGATCATCAATCATTTCAAAGAGCAAAACTGCTCTTAATATGCCGGAAAATTTCCGAGCTATTCTTCCAGGCTTGATACGCGTCCAGAGACGCGGGTTTGCCTCATTAGACGTCGATGCTTATCAGCGTCATAACCCACTCCACGATGGATTAAGCAACGATTGTCCCAAATCACAAGGTCACCAGGCTGCCACGCATGAGTTATGATATTTTCTGGATCCGTTGAATGCTCAACAAGCTGATCGAGCAATTCACGGCTCTTTTCAAACCCCATGCCCTCAATCTCGCGAACGTGAGATCCAATGAAAAGGTTTTTCCGATGGTTGGAAGGATTTTTACGAACAAGCTTCTGTCTTACCGGAGGAAGCGAAGCTGAAAGCGAAGGAGACACCGCATCGGGGGATACTTTAGATCGTGAGAAGGTATAATCATGAATGCCAATTTTGGGGTCCAGCATGTCCTGCAAATCCGCATCAAGACGCGCGTAAGCAGTTCGTGTGGACGCGTAAAGGGTTTCTCCGCCCTCCGATGGAGTTTCATAAGCGCACATTATCGATAGTGCAGCCGGCACAGGTTTAAATGACGCATCCGAGTGCCAGAGATTATTACCTGTCAAAAACCTTGTCTTACGATGATCATTGCCGATTGTTGTGCCGTCTTCCTGAACATTGCCAATAGTTCCAAAATACTCAATTTTGCTCTCTTCCCCTTTGGCCACATGGCTCGGCTCCGGCGACCCAAGGCAACGAGTGAAAGCAAG